>Ga0265298_10001242_pt1 | contig 37762 bp, 30 predicted proteins | sample AusTroGonzalo_MG_3_FD_193486 | JGI IMG/M metagenome (GOLD analysis project Ga0265298, IMG submission 193486) | Bovine rumen microbial communities from tropical cattle in Woodstock, Queensland, Australia - Gonzalo_01 | ecosystem: Host-associated > Mammals > Digestive system > Stomach > Rumen ...
TCATCACCAATCTGGACATAACCGGCGGAAACTCAGGCAGTCCCGTAATGGATGCTAACGGAAACCTGATCGGCCTGGCATTTGACGGCAACTGGGAGGCAATGAGCGGTGATGTCATATTTGAGCCGGAGCTGCAGCGCTGCATCTGCGTGGATATCAGATATGTACTGTTTATGATGGATAAGTTCGGTGGCGCAGGCTACCTGCTGGATGAAATGGATATTGTAAGATGAAAAGGATAGTCGTACTTAGCGGATCCGGGATAAGTGCCGAGAGCGGCATCGCCACTTTCCGTGGAGGTAACGGCCTGTGGGACAATGAGCCCGTTGAGGCTGTGGCAACCATAGACGGCTGGTACCGTGACAAGGAGCGTGTGCTGAACTTCTATAACGGACTCCGGGCAAAACTTGCCGATGCAGAGCCCAATGAGGCGCACAGAATCGTGGCCGGGCTTGAGAAAGATTATGATGTTTGTGTCATAACCCAGAATGTGGACAACCTGCATGAACGGGCCGGCAGTACCGATATCATCCATTTGCACGGAGAACTCACCAAGGTTCGTCCTGAGGATACCTATACCGATATGGACTGGTGGAGCGAGCGCTATGTGCAGGACATAGGCTATAAGGCCATTCATCTGGGTGACAAGGGCGGTCCGCACAACACCCAGCTGCGTCCGCATATCGTCTGGTTCGGTGAGCAGGTGCCCAACCTTAGCAAGGCGGCCGATGCAGTGAGTCAAGCCGACATACTTCTTATAATAGGCACATCAATGCAGGTCTATCCGGCTGCAGGATTGTACCAGTATGCTCCTTCTGGCTGCCGGATATTCATGGTCGATCCCGATGAGTCCGCCGCAGCGCACGTGAGCGGGGTGCTGCACATAAAGGATGTGGCAACCGCCGGCATGCGCCGTTTCCGTGAAATGATTAAAGAGAGCCTGTAATAACCTATGATTGAGAAGGACAGCATAGAGACGGCATACGCGTTCCTGCATCAGAAACTCAGAGTGTATGAGCATTCCACTCTTGACTGGCAGAAAGATGACATAGAGATGATCATAGCCGATTATGCCGACCGTATCAATCCCCGTCTGCTTGAGCTCCTGTCAGGCGGACGCTCAGACTATCTCAAGGACCATAAAAAATTCCAGGACGACATAACCCATGCGGTTGCCGTCCTGGAATCTATGCTTTAATCTTACCGTTTACTGCTCGTTCTGCTCCTCAAGGGTGTAGAATGAGCTGCCGTCAAAGCAGTGCGTGCAAATGCGCTCCTTAGGCAGTCCGATGGCGCTGACCAATGACTCTATGGTAGTGAACTTAAGAGTGGTAAGCTGCAGACGGCGGGCAATCTCGTCAACCATCTTCTGATACTCGGGTGTGCCGGTAGTGGCATATTTCTTAAGAGTCTCCTCACTGGGATTCTCACCCTCAAAGTCCTGTATTACGCGACGGCTTATCAACTCCAGCTCACTCTTGCTGGCAGAGTAGTTCACGAACGGGCATCCGTAGATAAGCGGAGGACATGAGATACGCATGTGAGCGGCCTTTACGCCTGACTCATAGAACTCATGTGAGTTGTCCTTGAGCTGTGTGCCGCGAACTATGCTGTCATCGCAGAATACCAGACGCTTGCCGTTAAGAATCTCCTTGTTTGAGATGAGCTTCATCTTGGCCACAAGGTTACGGCGCGACTGATCGGTAGGCATGAATGAACGGGGCCATGTGGGAGTGTACTTGGCAACGGCTCTTGTATAGGGGCACTTATGACCCTCGGCATAACCTACAGCCATACCTACGCCGCTGTCAGGAATTCCGCATGCGCCATCTACCTCAACATCATCCTCACGTCCCATAACGCGACCCAACTCATTACGGGTATCCTCAACGTTTCGGCCCTCATAGCAACTGGTAGGGAATCCGTAGTAAACCCACAGGAATGAGCATACCTGCATCTTCTTGTTGGGCTTACGCAGCTCCTCGTAGCCGTCGGCGGTGATCTTTACTATCTGGCCGGGACCCATGTAGAGCTTGGTCTCGTATCCCAGGTTGGGGAAAGCGGTGGTCTCGGTAGTTACTGCAACAGCGCCATCCTTTACGCCTACGGTGATAGGGGTGCGGCCCCATGAGTCGCGGGCTGCTATGATGCCCTCCTCGGTGAGGAGCAGCATTGAGCATGAGCCCTTTATGGATTTGTATACGTTCTCGATACCTTCAACAAAGGTCTTACCTTTTATAATAAGGAGAGCAATGAGCTCGGTGGGGTTGATCTTGCCGCTGCTGAACTCGCTCAGGTGCATGTTCTCAGAAAGCAGCTGGTCACAAATCTCCTCCTTGTTGTTTATCTTGGCCACCGTAACCAGAGCGAAACGCCCCAGGTGGCTGTTCATGAGCATGGGCTGAGCGTCTGTGTCGCTTATCACGCCAATACCGCTGTTTCCGTTAAAACGGTCAAGCTCTCTTTCAAACTTGCTTCTGAAATAATCGCTTTCCAGATTGTGGATGCTGCGTGTGAAACCCTCATCAGGGTTGTAGGTCGCCATACCGGCGCGGCTTGTTCCAAGATGTGACTGATAGTCAGTTCCGTAAAAAAGATCATTGATGCATCTCTTCTTAGAGACGACTCCAAAAAAACCGCCCATTTGCTATTTTCAGGTGTTTGTGTTAACTGCCCGCAAAATTACAATAACTATCTGAAATCTTGCATTCCCACGCGCGCACGTTATTCACAACTTTAGTTAAGAATAGTTACTTGATTATCGCAGTTTGAATGATAATTAAGAGTAATTTTGGGCCAAAATTCAACAGATGATGAAGTCCAATCCGATTGTCCGTTTCCGCCTGCTTGCTGCGGCATTGATTTGTACAGGGCTGACAAGCCTTTTTTCCTGCTCCAAGAGTGATGAGAAGGACCCCGTTATTACCGATGAAATCGAGCTTGCAATCCGTAACATGTCCCTCCGGCAGAAGGTGGGACAGATGTTCTACGGGCGTCCCGAAATGCTTGATACCACCATTCACTGGGTCATCAGCGAACAACTGACAGTAGATCCCATACTTGCCATTAACCGGAATATGCTGGCGTTAAACGGGAATTATCCTGTAGGCGGCATAATACTCTATGCCCATAATATTGACAATGAACTACAGCTCAAGAGTTTCGTTTCAGAACTGAAAGGTCTTAACGGAAGTCCGCTCATATGCATAGATGAGGAGGGCGGACGCGTATCCCGAATAGCTAACAATCCCAATTTTGACCTTCCCAAGTATGAATCGATGGATTCAATAGGAAAGACCGGTGACCCCCATAACGCATACGAGTGCGCAAATACCATCGGTACATATGTCAAAGGCTATGGATTTGACATTGATTTCGCTCCTGTGGCCGATGTCAATACCAATCCTGAGAATGTGGTGATAGGCAAACGTGCGTTCTCTGATGATCCACAGGTTGCCGCGCCTATGGTTACCAACTATCTGCAGGGATTCAAGGATGCCGGAATTGTAGGATGTATCAAGCATTTTCCCGGGCATGGCGATACCAAGAATGATACCCATACCGGATATGCGTCAAGTGAAAAGACATGGGACGAGATGCTTTCCTGTGAGATGGTTACCTTCAAGGCCGGTATAGAGTGGGGAACTGAACTTATCATGACTGCCCATATCGCTGCTCCTAACGTAACCGGATCTGATGTGCCAAGTACATTGTCACCTATTATACTGCAAGATAAGCTCCGCGGTGAACTGGGATACAATAATATCATTGTGGCCGATGCCATGGAGATGGGTGCCATCACCTTGCATTACAGCAATGCCGAGGCTGCAGTCTTGGCCGTAAAGGCCGGCGTTGATATCCTGCTGGGTCCCAAGAGTCTGATTGAGGCTTTTGAGGCTGTTGTTTCAGCGGTGGAATCAGGTGATATAACGGAGGAAAGAATCAATGAAAGCGTCCGCCGAATCTTAAAACTCAAGAAAAAGGTTGGAAGGTTTAAGTATTAAGCGGATTCTTTTTTACCTTTGCATCCGCAAAAAGGAAAGATGCCAGAGTGATCGAATGGACCGGACTCGAAATCCGGCGTACGGCCTAGCCGTACCGTGGGTTTGAATCCCACTCTTTCCGCAAAAAAAAGCCGCCCGTTGGGTGGCTTTTTTTTGTGGAAAGAGTGGGATGAATATCCCACCTCTTTTTAGTTTCCTATCGGAAACGGGTGTCCCTCCGGGCCATCTCGTTCGCATACTCACTTCGCCCCAATACGTTTGTATTGCGTGAATTAAATAAGGCCGCCCGTTGGGTGGCTTTTTTTGTGGAAAGAGTGGGATGGATATCCCACCTCTTTTTAGTTTCCTATCGGAAACGGGTGTCCCTCCGGGCCATCTCGTTCGCATACTCACTTCGCCCCAATACGTTTGTATTGCGTGAATTAAATAAGGCCACCCATCGGGCGGCCTTATTTGATTGTGGTAATACCTTTTTAAAGTTCCTGGATGATCTGGTTAGCCAGTTCGGTGTTGTCCGGGCGGATGATTACGCGTGAGAACTCTGATGTCGAGTCTGTAAAGGCGTACATGTACTCAACCGATATTCCGGCGGCTGAGAGTTTCTCCATGGCATTTGCCATGGCACCGGGCTTGTTTGCGCACTCCAGATAAACCACATGGGTCATGGTCACTGCGTATGAGTTTGCCTTGATAAGGTTGAACGCACGCTCAATCTGGTCGCGCTCCACTATGATGCGGGCAATACCGAAATCCTGTGTCTCAGATACGGTAAATGCCTTCATGTTTATACCATTGTTACCGAGCAGTCTGGCTATCTCGGCAAATTTTCCCTTCTCATTCTCCAGGAAAACTGAAATCTGTCTGATAAGCATAGTCGGATATTTTTTAGGTTAGTCTACAAATTTTCTGTGGTCGATTGCGCGCTTAGCCTTACCGGTAGAACGCTCAATGGTGCCGGGCTGCACGATCTTGATGGCGGGCTGTATGCCAACCACGCTCTGGATGCGTGCGGTGAGACGCTGACGCAGACGAACCAGCTCGTTAACCTGGTCAGTGTAGAACTCAGGCTTAACCTCAACCTGGATATCGAATGTGTCGGTGTTGTTTACACGGTCTACTTCGATAAGGAAGTAGGGCTCGTACTCCGGGAACTCCAGCAGGATGGACTCTATCTGTGACGGGAATACGTTCACACCGCGGATGATCATCATATCGTCGCTGCGGCCCAGAATCTTGCCCATACGTACGGCGGTACGGCCGCACTCACACTTGTCATAGTTGAGATAGGTGAGGTCACGTGTGCGGTAACGGATCATCGGCATACCCCACTTGTCGAGAGTGGTGAATACAAGCTCACCCTTTTGACCGGGCTCAACAGGCTGCAGTGTCACGGGGTCAATTATCTCAGGATAGTAGAGATCCTCCCAGAGGTGAGTTCCGTTCTGGCACTCGCACTCGCCACCTACGCCGGGGCCGCTAATCTCTGTGAGACCGTATATATCAAAAGCCTTGATGTGCAGTTTGTCCTCAAGCTCCTTACGCATGGCGTTGGTCCAGGGCTCTGCACCGAATATACCTACCTTAAGTTTGAAGTTGTTTATGTCAAGTCCCTGCTTGCGAATCTCCTCGGCCATGTAAAGGGCGTAGGATGGGGTGCAGGCAAGAGCGGTGGCACCAAAGTCCTGCATAAGCTGGAGCTGTTTCTGGGTGTTGCCGCTGCTGGTGGGGATTACGGTGGCACCAATCTTGGTTACGCCGTCATGTGCACCCAGACCGCCGGTGAAAAGGCCGTATCCGTATGCAATCTGTACCATATCGTCGTTTCCCAGTCCGTAAGCTGTGAGACAGCGGGCAACAGCCTCTGACCAGTTGTCAAGGTCCTGCTGTGTGTAACCGACCACGATGGGTTTACCGGTTGTACCGGATGATGCATGCAACCTGAGGATGTTGGTCATAGGTACGCACATCATTCCAAAAGGATAGTTGTCTCTAAGGTCTTGCTTAACGGTAAAAGGCAATTTAACGATGTCGTCAATACTCTGGATGTCCTCGGGACGGACTCCGTGTTCATCAAACCTCTTCTTGTAGAAAGGTGAATTCTTGTAAGCGTGTGCTACGATTTTCTTGAGTTTCTCACTCTGCAGAGCGCGCATCTCATCGCGTGACATGCACTCAATCTTCTTGTTCCAAATCATCGTTATTAGGTGGTATGAAGTAATTGAGTGCGAAGATAGAGAAATAAAATTGTATCTTTGCACGCCATTAGAAAATATGGAGTAAAAAATGGAAAAAGAGGTCTATATCCTGGGTATAGAATCATCATGTGATGACACGTCGGCTGCAGTGATCCGTAACGGTGAACTGTTGTCAAACGTCGTGGCCAGCCAGAAGGTTCATGAGGAGTATGGCGGCGTTGTGCCTGAACTGGCATCGCGTGCGCATCAGCAGAACATTGTCCCGGTGGTGGATACTGCGTTGAAAAGGGCCGGAATTGATGCCGGACAGCTCAGTGCTGTGGCTTTCACCCGCGGTCCGGGCCTTATGGGCTCATTGCTGGTGGGCGTATCTTTTGCCAAGGGTTTTGCCCGCTCCCTGAATATCCCCATGATTGAGGTTAACCATCTGCAGGGACATATCCTGGCTCATTTCATAAAGCAGCCAGATGAGGAGCTTGAGACTCCGCAGTTCCCGTTCCTGTGCCTGCTGGTATCGGGCGGTAACTCACAGATCGTAAAGGTTGAATCATACAATAAGATGGAGATTCTGGGCCAGACCATTGATGATGCCGCAGGTGAGGCCATGGACAAATGCTCCAAGGTTATGGGATTTGGCTATCCCGGCGGTCCTATCATAGACCGATTGGCGCGTCAGGGTAATCCCAAGGCATATACATTCAGCAAACCCAATATCCCCGGATACAACTACAGTTTCAGCGGACTCAAGACATCTTTCCTGTATAACCTGCGTGACTGGGTTAAGGAAGATCCCGATTTCATCGAGCATCACAAGGAGGATCTGTGCGCATCACTGGAGCGTACCATTGTGGAGATTCTTATGAAAAAGCTGCGTCAGGCAGCCAAGGACACCGGAATAACCCAGATTGCCGTGGCTGGTGGAGTATCGGCCAATACCGGATTGCGTGAAGCTTTCCAGGACCACGCCCGCCGCTACCGTTGGAAGGTATTCATCCCGCGTTTCTCATACACAACAGACAACGCCGCCATGATAGCATGTACCGGCTACTTCAAATACCTGGACAACGACTTCTGCACCATCGACGTGCCCATATATTCCAATACAAGGTTATAAATTCCAGCTGCACACACCAGCTCGGTTCCCAGTTGCAGTTCAGTAAAACTAAGGCCTCGCGAGCAAAGCTAGCGAGGTCTTAGTTTTACCCGGCCTGGAAGGCCGGCAGAGCGGAATGGAATGAAATGGAATTTTTACATTAAGCCAAACGGATAAAGGAAACTTGTTTACTTTATCGTGGCGTGTAAAAATGGGCTAAAGCCAATGAAACGGGTTTGGGGCGTCGCCGCCCCAAACTAAAAAAATGTAAAATGCCCCAAATACAATAATACGTTTCCAACTAGCGACTTTTTAGGCCCTGAAAGGGCCATAAAAGTCAAAAAATACCGAGCCGCAAAGCGGCGAGAAAAACCACCCGCCACCCCCAATTCCCCGATGAAACCCAAAAAACACCCAACAATATTCTTAAACAAAGAAAAAAACCGCACGTTTATTTGGATGACTGAAATAAATCCCCTAAATTTGCACCCTGTTTTGAGAACACTGCAAAAAACGAATAAAAACAGATAGATATGTCAAGAATTTGTCAGATCACCGGAAAGAAGGCAATGGTTGGCAACAATGTTTCTCACTCAAAGCGTAGAACCAAGAGAACATTTGATGTTAACCTGTTCACTAAGAAGTTCTTCTATGTAGAGGAGAATTGCTGGATCAGCCTCAAACTCAGTGCTGCCGGCCTGAGAATCATTAACAAGAAAGGTCTTGATGCCGCCCTCAAGGAGGCAGTCGCTAACGGTTATTGCGATTGGAAAGACATCAGAATCATTGCGTAATAACAGAAAGGAGTTCATACTACTATGGCAAAGAAAGTAAAAGGCAACAGGGTTCAGGTTATCCTGGAATGCACTGAGCACAAAGACAGCGGTATGCCGGGCACTTCCCGTTACATTACCACCAAGAACAGGAAGAACACTCCTGAGAGACTGGAACTTAAGAAGTATAACCCCATTCTCAAGAGGATGACAATCCATCGTGAGATCAAGTAATACATTTTAAACCATGGCAAAGAAAGTAGTTGCTACCCTGCGTCAGGGTAAGGTCTCAATGGCCAAGGTCATTAAGATGGTAAAGTCACCCAAGACCGGTGCTTATATGTTCACAGAGCAGATCGTCAGCGACGAGCAGCTTAAGGACGCTATCAAGTAAGATAAACTTGACACAAAATATGTAAGAGCGACCCATTTGGGCCGCTCTTATTATTTGCATTTATCACCTTATTTATATATTTTTGCACTTGGAGTACGACGAATTTTAGCCGTATTCACCGAATGATATATGGGATTGTTTTCTTTTTTCACCAAAGATAAGAAGGAGGTGCTGGATAAGGGCCTTGAAAAGACCAAGTCCAGCGTATTCTCCAAGATAGCACGTGCCGTTGCAGGAAAATCCACCGTTGATGATGAGGTGCTGGATAATCTTGAAGAGGTTCTTATCACGTCCGATGTTGGCGTGGAGACCACACTTAAGATAGTCAAGCGCATCCAGGAGCGTGTAGCCCGTGACAAATACATGGGCACATCAGAGCTCAACGACATTCTCCGTGATGAGATATCGGCACTTCTTGTAGAGAATAACCCCGATGATGATGCTGAGCCTTTCAGCGTTCCTGTCGGCCGCAAGCCTTATGTGGTGCTTGTGGTGGGCGTAAACGGCGTTGGAAAGACCACAACCATAGGTAAGCTGGCCTATCAGTTCAAGAAACGCGGTCTCAAGGTTGTGCTTGGTGCTGCCGATACTTTCCGTGCCGCCGCCATTGAGCAGCTGCAGGAGTGGGGCCTTAGGGTGGATGTGCCGGTGATTAGGCAGGAAATGGGTTCAGACCCCGCATCGGTGGCATATGATACGCTCAGCCATGCCGTGGCTGACGGGGCCGATGTGGTACTGATTGATACTGCAGGCCGTCTGCACAACAAGGTGGGTCTTATGAATGAGCTCACCAAAATTCGCAACGTGATGAACAAGGTCGTTGAGGGCGCCCCTGATGATGTACTGCTGGTTCTTGACGGTTCTACCGGTCAGAACGCCTTTGAGCAGGCCAAGCAGTTCACACTGGCCACCAAGGTAACCCAGCTGGCCATTACCAAGCTTGACGGAACTGCCAAGGGAGGCGTTGTGATAGGTATTTCAGACCAGTTCAAGGTACCTGTAAAGTATGTCGGCCTGGGTGAGGCTATGGACAACCTGCAGGTATTCAACAAGACCGAGTTTGTGGATTCACTATTTAAACAGGATAAGGAATGAGGCACAGCAGTGTGGATATAATCACTTTAGGCTGCTCTAAGAATCTTGTTGATTCTGAGAAACTTATGAGTCAGTTTAAGGCTAACGGCCTGAGAGTGAGACATGATCCCGACAAGGTCAGTGCCGAGACCGTAATCATAAACACCTGCGGCTTTATAGGTGACGCACAGGAGGAGTCAATAAACATGATTCTGGAGTGCTGTGAGCTTAAGAAAGCCGGCAAGGTAGGCCGTGTATACGTGATGGGATGCCTGTCACAGAAGTTCCATAAGGAGCTTATGGCAGAGATTCCTGAGGTAGACGGCTGGTACGGCAAGTTTGACTGGAGTGAGCTGGTAAAGGTAACCGGTCACCGCTGGCATCAGGAACTTGAAAACAGCCGTACGGTAACCACACCGTCACATTACGCATATCTTAAGATTGCCGAGGGCTGCAACCGCGGTTGTGCCTACTGCGCCATCCCGCTCATGACCGGAAAGTACCAGTCACGCAGCCAGGAGGATATCCTGGATGAGGCACGCAAGCTTGTGGCAGGCGGTGTAAAGGAGATTCAGCTGATTGCACAGGATCTTACATATTATGGCACCGATGTGGCTCACAAGCCTACCATCGCGGAGCTTGTACAGCGTCTGTCAGACCTTCCCGGAGTAGAGTGGCTGCGTCTGCACTACGGCTATCCCAACAACTTCCCCATGGACCTGCTGCCCGTGATGCGTGAGCGTGACAACGTCTGCAAGTACATGGATATAGCCCTGCAGCATATCAGTGACCCCGTTCTCAAGCGCATGCACCGCAATATTACCGCTCAGGAGACCCGTGAGCTGCTTGCACGCATACGTGAGGAGGTTCCCGGCATACATCTGCGCACCACGCTCATGGTGGGATTCCCCGGTGAAACCGATGATGATTTCAACCAGCTGGTAGATTTTGTAAAGGAGCAGCGTTTTGAGCGTATGGGTGCCTTTGCCTATTGTGAGGTTGACGGCACATACTCTGCCCTCCATTACAAGGATGACATATCGGATGAGATAAAGCAGGCACGTCTGTCACGTCTGATGCGTGTGCAACAGGATATATCGGCCGTAATTAGCGATGAGAAGGTGGGTAAGACTTTCAAGACCATGATTGACCGTCTTGAAGGTGACTATTACATAGGCCGTACGGAGTTTGACTCACCCGAGGTTGACCCCGAGGTACTTATCAAGGCGGACCGCGAGTTGCCTATAGGGCAGTTCGTGAACGCACATGTCACGGAGGCCGATGCCTTTGACCTTTATGCAGAGATTATTTAACTAACCTATACTCATATGAACAACAAACAGTTTTTGAATGAATTGTCCGATAAATGCCAGATTGGTGCCGAGCAGGCTGCCACTCAGGTTGAGCAACTGATCGGAGTCATGGAGAAAATTTGGCAGGATGGGGACTCTGTAAGCCTATCAGGGTTCGGTGTTCTAGAAGTTAAGAAAAAGAACGAGCGTGTATCGGTAAACCCCACTACAGGTGTACGCATGCTTGTTCCACCCAAGCTCGTGCTTACCTACAAGCCCAGTTCATTACTCAAGGAAAAACTTAAATAAGCGGCATTATGGATAACAAGATCAATCTTTCACAGCTTGCAGAGCGTCTGGCTCAGGAGGGCGGCATGTCCAAGGCTGCTGCAGAACAGTTCGTAAAGAACTTCTTTGATATAATATCACAGCGTGTTCTCGTGGAGGGCCTGGTTAAGGTCAAGGGGCTTGGCACATTCAAGCTCATTCAGATGGAGGACCGCGAGAGCGTGAACGTAAATACAGGTGAGAGGTTCACCATAGAGGGCCATCAGAAAATCTCATTTGTTCCTGATGCAGACCTCAAGGATCGTATCAACAAGCCTTTCGCTGCGTTTGATACAGTAGAGATCAGTAAGGAGCAGGCTGAGGCACTCTCCAGGATGGATGAAGAGGATGAGCAGGAAGCTGTAGCTCCTGTAGCTCCTGCAGTTCCTGAAAAGCCTGCAGTTCCTGAAAAGCCTGCAGTTCCTGAAAAGCCTGCAGCTCCTGAAAAGCCTGCAGCTCCTGAAAAGCCAGCTGAAGAACCCAAGAAATCCGCCAAGGAGAAGAGACTGGAACAGAAGCAGGCCAAGAAGGCAGAGGAGGCCAAGATGAAGGCTCAGAAACAGCAGGAGAAGAAAGAGGCTGCTAAGATTGTCGATACTCCCACCGTCAAGGATATCACCCAGAAGAAGGGCACCCGTTGCCTGCTTAAGGTCCTGATTGCAATACTGACCATGATTCTTGTAATTGGTCTGGTACTCTTCATGTTGTGGCCCGTAGTAGGTAACAGCGTACTTGATATCGTGGAGAAGAACCTGAATAAGGCCAAGATAGAGATGGTATCTGACAGCGTCAAGACCGTTGCTCCGGCAGAGGTTGCTCCTGTCAAGGCAGTTGAGGCTCCCGCAGAGACCGAGTCGGCCAAACCGGCTGAAAGTCCTGCCGTCAAGCCCGCTCAGCCCCAGCAGAAGCCTGCAGAACCCGCAGTAAAGCCTGCAGAGACACCTGCCGGGACCGATGCACTGACCGCTGCCAAGTATCCCGTCATAAAGCTCAACAGTAAGGATGAGGCCAAGGATCTGTCCGAGTTCACTCTTGCTGATGTAGTAAACTACAGCATGGAGGGTGTTTTGGATACCTATACGCTCAAGAAGGGTGAGACCCTGACCATTGTGGCTCTCAACTATTACGGAAGCAAGAAACTGTGGCCGTACATAGCCAAGTACAATAATATCAAGGATCCTGCCAGACTTAAGGCCGGTACCGTGGTTAAGGTTCCTGTACTCAAATCTAAGTGACCTGAAACGGATAAAAAGTGCAAAAACTATAAAAAACTAACTGCTTACAATACTATTTAAACTAATTTAGTTCATAGCTGCGTACAATAAGCCCTATATTTGGCCTGTGCCTAAGGTGCAGACCACTAGGGCACGCACTAGAACTAACTGATAATAAAAGATCTTATGAGTGAAAGCGTTGACATTAAGGAACTGAATGAACGCATTGAACAACAGAGCGCATTCGTGACAAACCTGATGGCCGGAATGGATCAGGTTATCGTGGGACAGAAACATCTTGTAGAATCTTTGCTGATTGGTCTCCTGTCGGACGGACATATCCTCCTGGAGGGTGTTCCCGGCTTGGCCAAGACACTTGCCATCAAGACCCTGGCATCTCTTATAGATGCAAGTTTCAACCGTATACAGTTTACTCCAGACCTGCTGCCTGCCGATGTTGTGGGTACCATGATATACAGCCAGAAGGATGAGTCATTCCTGCCCAAGAAGGGCCCCGTATTTGCCAATTTCATATTGGCCGATGAGATAAACCGTGCCCCCGCCAAGGTTCAGAGCGCATTGCTCGAGGCCATGCAGGAGCGTCAGGTTACTCTGGGCGGTGAGACATTCAGCCTGCCCAAGCCTTTCCTGGTTATGGCTACCCAGAACCCGATAGAGCAGGAGGGTACTTACCCGCTGCCTGAGGCTCAGGTTGACCGTTTCATGCTCAAGGCAGTCATTGACTACCCCAAGATTGAGGAGGAGAAGAAAATCATACATCAGCAGATACACCATGCATTCGGTACCGTAAAGCCCGTGATGTCCACCGATGACATCATTGAGGCACGTAAGGTTGTTGACCTGGTATATCTGGATGAGAAGATTGAGCAGTATATTGCCGATATCGTATTCGCTACACGTTATCCTGAAAAGTACGGACTCAAGGAGATCAAGGAGCTCATATCATTCGGTGGTTCACCCCGTGCATCAATAAATCTGGCTCTGGCAGCCCGCTCATACGCATTCATCAAGCGTAGAGGTTATGTAGTGCCTGAGGATGTACGTGCCATTGCACATGATGTACTGCGTCACCGCATCGGACTCTCATATGAGGCCGAGGCAACCAACGTGACCCAGGATGAGCTTGTAAGCCGTATCTTGAACAAGGTTGAAGTACCTTGATTTAAACTTCTTATAATCAGTTTAATATGGAAACAAATGAACTGATAAGGAAGGTCCGGAAAATTGAGATCAAGACCCGCGGTCTGTCCAGTAACATTTTTGCCGGTCAGTACCATACTGCGTTCAAGGGACGCGGTATGGCATTCAGCGAGGTGCGTGAGTACCAGTATGGTGACGAGCCCCGTGACATTGACTGGAACGTTACTGCACGAATGAACAAGCCCTATTCAAAGGTGTTTGAAGAGGAGCGTGAGCTCACCGTGATGCTTATGGTTGATGTGTCGGACAGCCTCAATTTCGGTACCAGCGTCATGATGAAACGTGAGATGGTCACTGAGATTGCCGCTACGCTGGCATTTGCTGCCATAGAGAACAATGATAAGGTGGGACTGCTCTTTTTCAGTGACCGTATAGAGAAGTTCATTCCGCCCCAGAAAGGCCGCCGTCATATTCTATATCTTATACGTGAACTGCTTGACTTCCAGCCCCAAAGCAACTCTACCGATATAACCGTACCGCTGGAGTTCCTTACAGGTGCCGTAAAGAAGCGCTGTACCGCATTCCTTCTGAGCGACTTTATAGATTCACATGATTACCGCAATGCCCTGAGCATAGCCAACCGTAAGCATGACATAGTTGCCATACGCGTATATGACCGCCGTATGGAGGAGTTGCCCGATGTAGGCCTTATGAAACTTCTGGATTCTGAGACCGGACAGGAGATGTACATTGATACGTCATCCATGCGTGTACGTGAGGCTCACCACAAGTGGTTCCTGGACAATACGGAGCGCGTCAAGGACTACCTTACACGCAGCCGTGTGGATTCAGTCTCCGTAAGGACCGACCAGGATTATGTGAAGGCGCTTATGGGACTGTTCGCAAAACGCAACTGAATGATGAGAAGATTCTTTTTATACCTGTTTGTCACATTGGTTCCGATGAGTTTTGCATCGGCCCAGAACGTTGTTGTTCAGGCCCAGGTGGACTCCATGATGATGTGGATTGGACAGCAGACAGGACTGCATATTGAGGTTACCTGCGATGCAGGGCAGGATATAGTGTTCCCCAGCTACCGTGACACCATAGTTGAAGGGTTGGAGATAATACCGCCTGTACTCACTGACACACAGTATGTGAACAACGGTCAGCGTATGACCGTAAAGCGCAGTTATACGGTCACCTGCTTTGACTCAACGCTAATATACATCCCCTCAATACCCGTAATGGTAGACGGAGAGGAGTACCAGTCCAACCGTCTGGCCTTGGCATTCACTACGTATGATATACCGGAAGGTGAGGAGACCAAGATATTTGGTCCAAAGGATAACATGAAAGCTCCGGTCCGCTTCTATGAGATAAGGGGCATGATGCTGTTCTGGATACTTACAGCTATCGCCGTGGTGCTGGCCGTATATCTGTTTGTACGTTATCGTGATGACAAACCTATCATACGCAAGATTAAGATTGAACCCAAGGTTCCCGCTCATGTCAGGGCCATATCGGAGATAGAGGATCTGCGTAAGGCCGGCGGCCCTCACAATGAGGATGCCAAGGCCTATTATACCCAGCTTACCGATATTCTGCGCGAGTATATAAATGACAGGTTCGGGTTCAACGCCACGGAGATGACATCATATGAGATCCTGGAACGTCTTGAGGAGAGTCAGGACAAGGAGTCACTCAGTGAGCTCCGTGACCTGTTGTCCACATCGGATATGGTAAAGTTTGCCAAGTTCAAGCCCATGCTCAATGAGAATGACCGCAATCTGGTCTGCGCGCTTGAGTTCGTGAACGGAACCAAGGTTGAGATCCCTGATACGGAACTGCAACCCCGTGAGGAGGAGACCATAGTGGAGATGAAACGCAGCAAGGGAGCGCGTACGGCACTGCTTGTGACCGGATTGGCCCTGTCAGTTGCCGGAGCTGTGTTCCTGGTATATGCTGTGCTTAAGTTGTATTATCTGTTCTTTTAAGTTACTGAGCCATGACATTTGCAAACAGCGCATATCTTCTGTTGATGCTTCTGGTCATACCGTGCGTTCTGTGGTATGTGCTCAGAGGCCGTAAGAGACGTGCAACACTCTCTATTCCCACCACGTCCATGTACAGCGGAATGGGAAAGAGCTGGAAATACTACCTTATACATGTCCCCTTTATACTTGACATGGTGGCACTCGTGCTGCTGTCGCTCATTCTGGCACGTCCGCAGTCCACAGACCGCTGGCAGGATACCGAGATAGAGGGAATAGACATCATGCTTTGCGTTGACGTATCCACAAGTATGCTGGCCGAGGACCTAAAGCCTAACCGTATTGAGGCAGCCAAGCAGGTGGCATCGGAATTCATAAACGGACGTCCCAATGACAATATCGGTCTTACCATATTTGCCGGTGAGGCGTTTACCCAGTGCCCGATGACCGTTGACCATGCTGTGCTGCTCAATATGTTCCAGAACGTAAGCAGTGACATTGCAGCACGCGGAATCATAGATGACGGTACTGCCATAGGTATGGGACTTGCCAACGCCATCAGCCGTCTTAAGGACAGTCAGGCCAAATCAAAAGTGATAATCCTGCTTACCGACGGTTCAAACAACCGTGGTGAGATATCGCCGATGACTGCCGCCGAGATGGCAAAAAGCTTCGGAATAAGGGTCTATACCATAGGCGTAGGAACGAATGGCACTGCACCGTACCCGGTACAGGGAGCGTTCGGCAAACAGTACGTCAACGTTGCGGTTGAGATTGATGAGAATGTACTCCGTGATTTAGCCAAGACTGCCAATGGTCAGTACTACCGTGCTACCAGCAACAGCAAGCTCAAGGAGGTATATGAAGAGATTGACAAACTGGAGAGAACCAAGCTTCAGGTCAAGGAGTTCAGCAAGAACCAGGAGGAGTTTCAGCCGCTTGCGCTGGCACTTATACTGAGCCTGCTGCTGTCCATACTGCTCAAGCAGACGGTTCTCAGAACTATACCATAAGCCAAGGCTAAAGTTTGTAAGCTATGTTCAAATTCGCAAATCCTGAATATCTGTATCTGCTGGCACTGGTACCGGTGCTGGTAGTCCTGCATGTAGTCTCCGGTATACGTCGCCGCAAGAAACTTGCCCAGTACGGTGATGAGGAGCTGCTGTCAAAGCTTATGCCCGATGTATCCGTGACTCGTCCCAATATAAAGTTCTGGCTGTTGTTTGCTGCCTATACTCTGGGTTGTTTCCTTCTGGCCAGACCGCAGTTCGGCTCCAAGCAGGAGACTGTGATGCGCAGGGGCATTGAGACTGTGATAGCTCTTGATATATCCAACTCTATGCTTGCCGATGATGTCACCCCGAGCCGTCTTGAGAAGTCCAAGCGCATAATATCGAACCTTGTCGACCAGTTCCAGGATGACAAGATTGGTCTGATTGTATTTGCCGGTGACGCCTTTGTGCAGTTGCCCATCACCAGTGACTTCATATCGGCCAAGGTATTCCTGAATACCATCAGCCCGGCTCTTATAACACGCCAGGGAACCGATATCAAGACCGCCATAGAGCTGGCAACGCGTAGTTTCACACCCAATGAGGGAGTGGGTAAGGCCATTATCGTGATAACTGACGGTGAGAACCATGAGGGTGGGGCCGAGGAGGCCGCCCGTGCCGCTGCCGAGAAGGGTTACATGGTATATGTCATGGGCGTAGGCCTCCCGTCTGGTTCACCCATACCGGGTGACAGGAGTGGTGAGTTCCGCAAGGACCGTGAGGGCAATGTGGTGATTACCCGTCTGGATGAAGAGATGTGCCGTAAGATAGCTGCCGCAGGCAATGGATCATACTTCTATGTGGACAACTCAAATGCGGCCGAGAAGGCACTCCAGAAAGAGATTGACAAACTGGCTAAGGCCGATATAGAGAGCACCGTCTACACCGAGTATGACGAGCAGTTCCAGATAATTGCATGGATGATACTGATCATACTGCTGTTTGAGATATTCATCTGTGAGAGCCGCAATCCCAGACTCAAGAATTTCAGCCTGTTCAAGACCCTGATGGTGGCCGTTATGATAATGTCGTCTACAGGGGTATCGGCCCAGCGTTCTGACCGCTCATTCATACGTAAAGGCAACCGCCTGTATGAGGACAGCCTCTTCATCAAGGCCGAGGAGAACTATCTCAAGGCCATTGACGTCAATCCGGAACTCTATGAGGGTAATTACAATCTGGGTAATGCCTATACCGCACAGCAAAAGCCCAATGAGGCTGTTGAGCAGTACCGTAAGACCGCCAATGCCTTGGAAGCCAGAAAGAAAGAGCTGATGGCTGATCCCGATGCCGACCGTAAGGAGTTGGAGAAATGTAAGAAAGACCTGGCTCAGACCTATCATAACACCGGTGTCGTATATCATATGTCGGAGCGTTATGACAAGGCTGTAGAGTCATACAAGGAGGCTTTGCGCAACAATCCTCTTGATGATGAGACCCGTTACAACCTGATTCTTGCGCAGCGCATGCTTAAGCAGCAGCAACAACAGCAGCAACAGCAGCAGGACCAGCAGCAAGAGCAACAGCAGGAGCAGCAACAGGAACAGCAGCAACAGGAGCAGCAACAGCAGGAACAGCAGCAACAGGAGCAACAGCAAGAGCAGCAGGATATGTCACAGGAGAATGCCGAGCAGATCCTGGAGGCTGCCATGCAGGATGAGAAGGATGTACAGGAGCGTGTCCAGGAACAGCTCATGAAAGTACAGCCCAAGAAACCGTTAGAAAAAGATTGGTAATATGAATATATCAAACCTGACAAAAAGATTGGTACTTCCGGTAATGCTGATTCTGCTTACCGGAGTTGGTGCAGCTGCACAGGATGATGCCATAACGTTTACAGCACAGGCGCCTAAAGCCGTCGTTGTGGGTGAGCGTTTCAGGATCTCATACAAGATCAACGCAAGTGGCGCCAAGGAGTTCCGTGCCCCGGATATGAAGAGCATCAACATCCTTTCGGGCCCCAATACCTCCAGCCAGTTCAGCCAGCAGACCGTGAACGGCAAGACAACCCAATCAGTAGCGGTGACTTATACATATGTGGCTGTTGCCACTGAGGAGGGTGACGTTCAGCTGGATGGTGCCACCATCAGTGTAGGTAACAAGCAGTATACATCCAATAAACTGACAATCAATGTGCTGCCTCAGGACCAGCCGCAGACGTCACAGACCGCACAGAGCTCACAGGGGCAGGGGAGCGGCCAGTCGTCACAGAGGTCTCAGAGTCAGGCCTCATCGGCCCAGTCCAGTGCCGATGAGCTCTTTATGCTTGCAACCGTTGACAAGACTACGGTATATGAGCAGGAGGCTCTGCTGCTTACGTTCAAGGTATATGCACTGCCGTCAGTTGACCTTTCAAGCCTGGGCACCAAGATGCCTGACCTTAAGAACTTCCACGTTCAGGAGGTGGAGCTGCCCAATCAGAAAGAGTTCCAGCTGGAGCATTATAACGGCCGCAACTACAAGACCATAGTTTGGATGCAGTATGTGCTGTTCCCGCAGCATTCCGGCGAGCTGGAGATTCCTGTAACTGAGTTTGAGGCAGTTGTAAGACAGCGTGTAGAGAACAGGAGTGAGGATATTTTTGACATGTTCTTCAATCCCACAAGATATGTGGAGGTTAAGAAGACTCTCCCCACACGCAGCATAAAGATAAACGTAAAACCGCTGCCGCAGGGCAAGACCGGTTCATTCTATGGCGGAGTAGGTGACTTTAACATCAGTTCCACCATCAGTTCCACCGATGTCACTGCCAATGACGCCGTTACCGTCCGCGTGATCCTGTCAGGTACCGGTAACCTCAAGCTTGTCAAGACCCCTGAGATCAAGTTCCCGCAGGATTTTGACATATACGATCCCAAGGTTGAGAACAAATACACCATAAAGAACGGCCGCCAGACCGGTAACAAGGTTTATGAATACCTTATTATACCGCGTCACTCAGGACAGTACACCATCCCGTCACTGGAGTTCCAGTATTTTGACCCCAAGAGCGGCACCTATAAGGTTACCAGGACCGATGAGTATACCCTGAACGTAGCAAAGGGGCAGGGTGGTGAAAGCCAGACATCGGTGGCATACGTGAACAAGGAGGATCTCAAGTTCGTGGGTCAGGATGTAAGGTTCCATTCTACACCTGCATCCCTCAGGTCAGGAAAGGGAGGATTCTACGGCTCCATGCAGTTCTATCTCTGTCTGGCAGCTCCGCTGCTGATACTGCTTGTGCTGGTTGTCATATCACGCAAACGTATAGCTGACAGTGCCAATACCGCCAAGGTTCGTGCCGGAAAGGCCAACTCAGTTGCCACCCGCCGTCTCAAGGTAGCCCGCAAGCTCATGAAAGAGAACCGCAAGAATGAGTTCTATGATGAGATGATGCGTGCCCTGTCAGGTTATATGGGTGACAAGCTCTCCATTCCTACGGCAGAACTGTCAAAGGATAGGATAGGAGAGACACTCCGTGCCCGTAAGGTATCAGATGATACCGTAAAACAGGTGATAGGCCTTATGGATGACTGTGAGTTTGCCCGATATGCACCGGGTGATGAATCCGGCAAGATGGATCGTCTGTACGAGCAGGCAGTTTCCGTTATCGGTCAGATAGAGAACTCTATTAAATGATTAGCCTTATGAAAAAGATATTTGCTCTTATATTGATGATGGTTCCGGTGCTGGGAATGGCACAGGATAATGACGGAATGATGAGTCTGGTGGCAGATACCACCAAGATTGATGCGGTTCCTACGTTGGCCGATGCTGACAGTGCATATATACAAGGTGATTACCTCAAGGCAATCAGCATGTATGAGTGGTTCATTGAGAACCAGGGCTCAAACGCCACCTTATATATGAATCTGGGCAACTGCTGGCTCAAGCGCGATGAGGTGGCCCGTGCCATCCTCAACTATGAACGTGCCTATCTTATGGACCCGTCTGACCCCGATATCAGATTTAACCTTGAACTGGCACGTACCAAGACAGTGGACAAGGTATCACAGGTAAATGAGCTTTTCATCGTGGCATGGTTCAAGAAACTTCTGTCCCTGCTTGACGTGAACGGATGGGCAGTTCTTACGGTGATGCTTTTTGCATTGACAATATTGCTGATAGGTCTGTTCCTGTTCTCCAAGAAAACCGGAATGCGTAAAATATCTTTTTCTTTTAGCGCTTTTTTCTTGCTTTTGTCTATTTTATCTTTTATCTTCGCTACTACACAGATGGGAAATATCCGCAATCGTGACACGGCAATCATAATGTCACCAAGCGTTACGGTTAAGAGTACTCCCAGCGGTGCCGGTACAGACCTGTTCATCATTCATGAGGGACGCAAGGTAAAGATACTTGACTCCTCTATGAAAGAGTGGGTGGAGATAAGACTTGAGGACGGTAATACAGGTTGGATCCCGGTTAATGCAATGGAAATTATTTAAAGAGGATATGGAATGATTGAAGCGCAGGGTCTCATAGAGACAGACAGATTGGCCACGCTGTCAGTTAATGGCAGTGGATCCCTTTTCTGGGATAGTGTGGCCAGTTTATACACTTCAGTCTATGTATGGATACCTCTTGCGCTTGTAGCCGTTTTCCTTATAATAAGGAATGTAAATCCCCACAGAATTCTTTTGGTACTGTTCCTGTTAGCTGTCACCGTATTGCTGTGTGACCAGCTCTCATCATCGGTATGCAAGCCCTTGTTCCATAGGCTCAGACCTACACATGATCCTAATATATTGAATATGGTGGACACCGTAAATGGCTACCGTGGTGGACTTTACGGTTTCTTTAGCGGTCATGCGGCCAACTCGTTCGGCCTGGCAATGTTCTTTGTACTGCTTGTAAAGCACAGATGGTTCAGCCTGTCAGTCCTTATATGGGCTTTCCTGAACTCAATCATCAGGACATATCTGGGCGTACATTTTGTCGGCGACATTGTTGTAGGCGCAGTTACCGGAATGCTTATAGGCAGCATAACATACTGGATTTACAGCATGTTTGCCCGTAAAGATAAGAAATCAATAGATGTACGTGGCTCAAGCCTGTTGTACACCAGATCCGGATTCATGCGCAGTGACGTGTACCTGTTTATCAGCGTCCTGTTTGGCACGTACTCGGTAATATTGATTTTGGCATGTTTTACTAATTGATTATAAGAGAATTACATATTTACTAACTGATTTGATAACTATCTAAATTTTAATGCTTATGACCAGATTAATCACATTTAACGAGCTTCGCCAGATCAAGGCGCAACTTCCTGAAGGCAGTATTCACAGAATCGCCGATGAGCTGAATCTTGATGTTGAGACCGTACGTAACTTCTTTGGCGGTACAGATTACAAGCAGGGCTCATCGGTAGGTTTCCATAAAGAGCCGGGTCCGGACGGTGGAGTTGTTGTTCTGGATGACACCACAGTTCTTGACAGAGCTCTTGAAATCATAGCAGAAAGTAAGAAATAACGCTGAGGTTTCCAGCTGCACACACCAACAAGGTTTCCAGCTGCACCCAGTAAAACGGAATCCCGACAGCAAAGCGTTGTCGGGATTTCGTTTTACCCGGCCTGGAAGGCCGGCAGAGCGGAATGGAATGAAATGGAATTTTTACATTAAGCCAAACGAATAAAGGAAACTTGTTTACTTTATCGTGGCGTGTAAAAATGGGCTAAAGCCAATGCAGCGGGTTTGGGGCGTAGCCGCCCCAAACTAAAAAAAGGTAAAATGCTCCTAATACAAAATTAACCCATCTGGAAGATGGGTGTTTCCGAAGGAAACTAAAATGAGGTCAAGGAATGTCTTGACATTCCAGCTAGCGACTTTTTAGGCCCATAGGGCCATAAAAGTCAAAAACACCCGAGCGCCGCGCAGCAGCGAGAAACTTATGTAAAACCACCCCCACCAAACCACGTCCAAAATTCGCATAATAACTATTATGTTAAATAGCCAAAACACCCCCACACCCCCAAACAAATAGAAGACCTCACGGAAATCCCGCAAGGTCCTCTATAAATCAGGTAATCAGTCCGGATTAAAGCAGACCAGCTTCCTTCATGCGAGCCTCGATCTCATCCAGCTGCTTAGCCATGTTGAGCTTGCTGTAGCACTGCTGCAGTCCGATTCCCCATTTTCTTGGTGAATCCGGCTCAAGCTCTCTGAGCTTCTCGAAATACGGAAGAGCCTCTCTGTAATAGTTCTTCTCCTCCTCCTGTGCCTTCTTGAACGCTGATGAACGGTAGTCAAGATTTGACTTTGAATCCATGAAATCCAGGGCCTGGTTTACAATGCAGAGACCAAGATTGAAGTATGCATCGGCAAACTTAGGATTCTTCTCTACAGCAATCTTATACTGCTTTACAGCCTCATCATAGTTCTTGTTTGACTGAGCAATGAATCCAAGAACATAGTAGTTCCAAGACTTCTCAGGATCTACCTCGATCATGTCGGTTACGAATTTCTCCAGAGCCTCCATGTCATTCTTATTGCTATAGTAGTTGAGCAGCTTGCCGTAGTAATATTCTCTAGTAGGATACTTATAGAGACCTTCCTTAAGTGCATCGAGCCATTTTACGGTATCACCCAGGTTTGCGTAGCTCTCGCAGATGAGCTCTGTTGCATCAGGACCGTATGTGGAGTCATTCTTGGCAATCTGAGCATACTTAAGGCAGTTCTCCCAGTTCTCCAGGCTCATGGCGCAGAGTGTGGGGAAATATGCCCACTGATCCTTGTAGGTCTTCCAGGTCTGGTCTTCGGCCATGAGCTCTGCAAAAGGCTCGCTCTGGGCCATCTGATAGTACTGGTCGAACAGTTTGTAAGCGGTAGCGAAATCTGAACGGTGGTTGAAATAGAAGATACCTGCGTTGATAAGGTTGCTCAGATTGCGCTGAACTCTGGGAATCATGGTCTTACGGGCCTCATAGTTAACCTTACCCTTCTCATTGGGTATCATCTGGAGTGAGTCTGCCTTAAGGGCATACTTGAACCAGTCAAGCAGATAGTTGTACATTGTTACTGTATCTGACTTGCCGTTATAGTACTTTACGTTCTCATCGTTGTAGAAATACTCATAAATTACGGCTGCTTCATACCAGGTCTGATCCCAATCCTGAAGCAATGGATCCTTCATGGCCTTGTCAATGAGTCTCTTGGCGCCTCTCTTGTCTGCAACGTCTTCTCTCTCCATCTCATCCTTAGCCTCCTTAACCACTTTCTGAGCGGCCTTGGTGGCTTTCTTCAGTTCCTTATCAGTCATCTGAGCATAAGATGTGCATGATACGCCCAGTGCTGCAATCAAAACAAAAATAAGCTTCTTCATGTTGAATAAGTTAATTGGTTTTACATTATTAATATATTATTTCAATTATCCGGTTAAATCTTACTCGGTTACAGGTGCCTCCTGAGGGGTTTCAGGGGCAGTCTGCTCCCCACCCTCGGTTTCCGGAACCTCAGGCTCGCTGTCAACCTTGCAGATAGAACCTATCTGGTCATTACGTTTCTCAAGGTTGATAAGCCTTACGCCCTGTGTGGCACGGCCCATAACGCGGAAATCAGATACGCTAACACGCAGTGTGATGCCTGACTTGTTGATGATTACCAGGTCATTGTCATCGGTAACTGCCTGTATTGATACCAGCTTTCCTGTCTTCTCGGTAATGTTGAGTGTCTTGACACCCTTACCGCCGCGGTTGGTCTTACGGTAATCCTCAATCTCGGAGCGCTTGCCGTAGCCCTGCTCTGATACAACCATGATGGTCTCCTCAGGCTGCTCGTCGACAGCTATCATGCCTACTACCTGATCCTCACCGTCCTCATCAAGAGTCATGCCGCGAACGCCGGTCGATACTCGACCCATGCCGCGAACCGTACTCTCGTTGAAACGGATTGCACGACCGTTACGGTTGGCTATGATGATCTCCTTGTTACCGTCAGTAAGCAGAACGTTGATAACCTTGTCACCCTCATTCAGGTTGATGGCGTTGATACCGTTCTGACGCGGACGTGAGTAATCCTGGAGTATTGTCTTCTTGATTACACCGTTCTGTGTGCAGAATACCAGATAGTGGTTTGAGGTGAACTCTGCATCGGCCAGGTTCTTGATTGCTATGTAAGCGTTTACGGCATCACCCGGCTCAATGTTGAGCATATTCTGGATGGCACGGCCCTTTGATGTCTTGCCGCCCTCAGGTATATCGTAAACCTTAAGCCAGTAGCAACGTCCCTTCTGTGTAAAGAACAGTATGTAATTGTGTGTGGTTGCGGTGAATATGTGCTCTATGAAGTCCTCGTCACGCTTGTCTGATCCGCGTGATCCTACTCCACCCCTGCCCTGCAGACGGTACTCTGTAAGGGCGGTACGCTTGATGTAACCCAGATGTGACATTGTGATGATCATGGGCTCATCGGCATAGAAGTCCTCAGGATTGAACTCCTCGCTGGCGTATACTATCTCAGTCTTGCGCTCGTCACCGTACTTGTCAATGATAACCTGCATCTCATCCTTGATAACCTGCTTACATTTCTCAGGGTCATCCAGGATGCTCTGCAACTCCTCAATACGTGCCATAACCTCATTGTACTCATCATGCAGCTGGTCCTGCATCAGTCCTGTGAGCTGACGCAGACGCATGTCGACGATGGCCTTAGCCTGGATGTCATCCAGTCCGAAACGGTCCATGAGGTTCTGTATGGCGTCGTTAGGTGTCTTGGCGGCTTTGATGATCTGTATTACCTCATCAATGTTGTCTGATGCTATGATCAGGCCCTCCAGTATATGGGCGCGTTTCTTAGCCTCCTCCAGGTCAAACTTAGTGCGGCGTATAACCACCTCGTGACGGTGATCTATGAAACACTTGATTATATCACGCAGGTTGAGGCATTTGGGACGTCCCTTTACAAGGGCTATGTTGTTTACGCCGAATGATGTCTGCAGCGCGGTCATCTTGAACAGCTTGTTCAGTACCACACCTGCATTGGCGTCACGCTTAACGTCGATGACGATACGCATACCCTCGCGGTCAGACTCGTCATTCACGTTGCTGATGCCCTCAATCTTCTTATCTGTAACAAGTTCTGCAATGAACTTGATGAGTTCTGCCTTGTTTACGCCGTAAGGAATCTCGGTTACTACAATCTTGTCATGCTGCTCGCCGGCCTCAATCTCGGTCTTGGCACGCATGATCACACGGCCGCGTCCGGTCTCATAGGCCTCACGTACGCCGCTTATGCCGTAAATGTAAGCACCTGTGGGGAAATCAGGAGCCTTGATGTACTGCATCAGCTCATCAACGGTGATGTCTGGGTTGTCAACCATTGCCATGCAGCCGTTCAGGACCTCAGTCAGGTTGTGAGGCGGCATGTTGGTGGCCATACCTACGGCAATACCGGATGAACCGTTTACAAGCAGGTTGGGTATGGTTGCGGGGAGTACCGTAGGCTCCTCCTCCTTATTGTCATAGTTGGGGACAAAGTCAACCGTGTTCTTGTTTATGTCCTGCATCATCTCCTCGCCTATCTTGCGCAGACGTACCTCGGTATAACGCATGGCAGCGGGGCTGTCACCGTCAATTGAACCGAAGTTACCCTGTCCGTCAACCAGCGGATAGCGCATGATCCAGTCCTGTGCCAGACGCACAAGAGCACCGTATACTGAAGAGTCACCGTGCGGATGGAAGTGTCCTAACACATCACCCACCGTACGGGCCGATTTGCGGTATCCCTTGTCCGATGTGTTGCCGTCACGCATCATGCTGTACAGTATGCGGCGGTGTACCGGCTTGAGTCCGTCTCGGGCATCCGGGAGAGCTCTGGCTACGATGACTGACATTGAATAGTCAATGTATGAGGACTTCATCTCCTCCTCAATGTTCACCCTGATAATTCTGTCCTGGTTTTCCAATTTTCCTTGAATTTTATGACTTTTACAATAGTTGTTCAGCCTGGTGGCATAAAACACCCAAAATTACTTCAAAAATAGTTCTCGCGCAACTTTACGCGCGTATTTTTAATAAGGTGTTGATAAGTTTCGGAATACTGAGGTCGGACTAAATGGCATAACTTGGTGAGTGGCATGTGATTTGTTGATATCTTATTGCAAAAACAGGTATTAACCGGGCGTAAAACCGATTATCTTTGCATTATATCGGAGCTTGGCCCCAATATTCATACTATGATGGAATATCGATTATCAGATAAGCTCAATTCAATACTGTCACTCTCCAAGGAGGAGGCTGAACGTTTGCTTCAGCCAGAGGTTACGGCCGATCATCTCCTGCTTGGGATACTGCGTGACGGCAGCAACAAGGCTGTTGAGCTTTTGTCCGGCATGGGTGTCGACCTGGCAGACCTGCGTCTGCGTCTGGAAGCCGCTCAGGTGCCGTCAGATACCAATACAGACAAGACACCCATTGAGAAGATAGCACTCTCCGTAGCCGTGACCAGGCTGCTCAAGATCAGTATGCTGGAGGCCCGTCTGCAGAAAAAGGAGGAGGTTGACACCGATCACCTCCTGCTGGCGATCCTGCGTGACCGCGCCAGCTCTACCGCAAACATACTCTCATCCTACAATGTGGATTACCGTAGCCTTCTTGACCGTATAAACGGTGCTCCTACTGAGATCCAGATGGGTATGGGACTCACTGACAGTGAGGACGATGAGGATGATGAGATGTCCGGTTCACAGCCGGATTCAGGCAAGCAGCGTCCCGTCAAGACCGCAACTACTGCAAAATCAGGCAGCAATACCCCTGTGCTTGATAATTTCAGCACAGACATGACACAGTCCGCTCAGGACGGCAAGCTGGATCCTGTGGTAGGCCGCGAGAAAGAGATTGAGCGTCTTGCCCAGATACTTACCCGCCGCAAGAAAAACAACCCGATACTCATAGGTGAGCCCGGTGTAGGCAAATCCTCAATCGTAGAGGGTCTGGCTCAGCGTATCGTGGAGCGCAAGGTGTCACGCATGCTGTTCGGAAAACGCGTGCTTGCACTTGATATGGCAGCTGTCGTGGCCGGCACCAAGTATCGTGGACAGTTTGAGGAGCGCATCCGTTCCATAATCATGGAGCTCAAGAAAAATCCTGACATTATCCTATTCATTGATGAGATTCATACCATTGTGGGTGCAGGATCTGCCCCAGGCTCGATGGATGCCGCCAATATGCTCAAGCCTGCCCTGTCCCGCGGAGAGGTGCAGTGCATCGGCGCCACTACGGTCGATGAGTACCGTAAATCAATAGAGAAGGATGGTGCCCTGGAGCGTCGTTTCCAGAAGATTCTGGTTGAACCTACCACTGCTGATGAGACCCTGCAGATACTTGAGAATATCAAGGACCGCTATGAGGAGCATCACAACGTTACATATACACCTGATGCCTTGAAGGCTTGTGTCACTCTGGCTCAGCGTTACATCACAGACCGTGCATTCCCTGATAAAGCTATCGATGTCATGGATGAGGCCGGCTCACGTACACATCTGTCTAATCTCTCCGTTCCCAAGGAGATTGAGGACAAGGAACATGAGATAGATTTTGCCCGTGAGGCCAAGAATGATGCCGTAACACGTCAGGACTTTGAGCTTGCAGCCCGTTTCCGTGACCGTGAAAAGGAACTGGAGACAGAGTTGGAGAGTATGCGCAAGGATTGGGAACAGTCACTCAAGAGCCATCGCGAGACTGTCGATGAGGAGAATATCGCCACTGTGGTATCCATGATGAGCGGTGTTCCGGTACAGAAGATAGCACGTGAGGAGGGTGAGCGCCTTAAGGGCCTGGCCCCTGCCCTCAAGTCAAAGGTGATAGCTCAGGACTCGGCCATCGACCTGCTTTCAAGAGCTATCCGCCGCAGTCGTGTGGGTTTGAAAAATCCCAACAAGCCCATAGGCTCATTCCTGTTCCTGGGCCCCACCGGCGTTGGTAAGACCCTGCTTGCCAAGGAGCTTGCAGAGCAGATGTTCGGAACCACTGACGCCCTGATACGCGTGGATATGAGTGAGTTCATGGAGAAGTTCGCCGTCTCACGTCTGGTAGGAGCGCCTCCCGGATATGTAGGTTATGAGGAGGGCGGCCAGCTCACAGAGAAGGTTCGCCGTAAGCCCTACTCCATCGTCCTGCTCGACGAGATTGAGAAGGCGCATCAGGATGTGTTCAATATCCTGCTTCAGGTGATGGATGAGGGCCGTCTGACCGACAGCGAGAGCCGTACGGTGGATTTCCGCAATACCATTATTATAATGACCTCCAATATAGGCTCACGCCAGATTCAGGAGTATGGCCACGGCATAGGTTTCAGTACATCCGATGCCGGTACCGAGAGTGCCCGTCAGGATATCATCCGCAAGGCTCTGAACAAGTCATTTGCCCCTGAGTTCATTAACCGTATTGATGAGATCATCACATTCAACCAGCTGGACCGTAATGCCGTAGGCAGCATCGTTGAGATTGAGCTGGCGCAGCTCATCAAGCGCATGGAGGATATGGGTTATACTCTTTCTGTAACCGACAAGGCCAAGTCATTCCTGGCAGACAAGGGTTACAGCCGTGAGTACGGAGCCCGTCCGCTCAAGCGTGCCATCCAGACATATGTCGAGGATAAGCTGGCCGAGATAATGATTGACGGGGACTGCCCTGCCGGCTCAGCGCTCACCGTTGATGTGAATGCCGACGGCACGGACCTGACTGCAGTTTTGTAGAGAATTAGACATAGAGTCAGTATAAGACTCCTGTTCAGCCAAAATGTCAGACGCACCCCCGTCTGGCATTTTTGTTGTATCCTGTATGGCAAGACAATAATAAAACCATATAGATATGCAGAAAGGTAAGATTGGAGTAACGACCGAGAACATATTCCCGATCATCAAACAGTTCCTGTACAGCGACCGTGAGATATTCTTGCGTGAGATAGTTTCAAATGCCGTAGATGCAACCCAGAAACTCAAGACACTCTCATCAAAGGGTGAGTTCAAGGGTGAGATGGGTGACCTCACGGTACATGTAACCGTAGGTAAGGATACCATTACGGTAAGCGACCGCGGTATAGGAATGACAGCTGCCGAGATAGACAAGTATATCAACCAGATTGCCTTCTCGGGTGCCAATGACTTCCTTGAGAAATACAAGAATGACGCAAACGCCATCATCGGCCACTTTGGTCTGGGATTCTACTCCGCCTTCATGGTCTCCAAGAAGGTTGAGATCATCACCAAGTCCTACCAGGAGGGCGCCCAGGCTGTAAAATGGAGCTGCGACGGTTCACCCGAATTTGAGCTTACTGATGCCGATAAGGCCGACCGCGGTACCGATATCATCCTCTACCTGGATGATGACAGCAAGGAGTACCTGCAGGAGACCACCATCCAGGGCCTGCTCAAGAAATACTGCCGTTTCCTGCCCGTACAGATTGCCTGCGGCAAGAAGAAGGAGTGGAAAGACGGCAAGGAGGTTGAGACCGCCCAGGACAACATAATGAATGATGTGGAGCCCCTGTGGACCAAGACCCCGGGTGACCTCAAGGATGATGACTACAAGGCGTTCTACCGCGAGCTCTATCCCATGCAGGAGGAGCCTATGTTCTGGATACACCTTAACGTGGATTTCCCCTTCCACCTTACCGGTATCCTCTATTTCCCCAAGATCAAGACCAATCTGGATTTGCAGAAGAACCGCATACAGCTGTACTGCAACCAGGTGTTCGTGACAGACTCCGTAGAGGGAATCGTTCCTGACTTCCTCACCCTGCTGCATGGCGTTATAGATTCACCGGATATACCTCTGAACGTATCCCGTTCATACCTGCAGAGTGACTCGAACGTAAAGAAGATATCGGGTTACATCACCAAGAAGGTTGCTGACCGCCTTACATCCATATTCAAGAATGACCGTAAGGAGTTTGAGCAGAAATGGGATGACGTAAAGCTCTTTATCAACTACGGAATGCTCACAGAGGAGGATTTCTACAGCAAGATGGAGAAGGTAGCCCTATTTAAGGATACGGACGGCAAGTACTTTACCTTTGACGAGTACAAGAAACTCATAGAGGCCGGCCAGACCGATAAGAACAAGAACCTTATCTATCTGTATGCGACCAACAGGGAGGAGCAGTACGGCTACATTGAGGCTGCAAAGAACAAGGGCTACAATGTGCTGCTCATGGATAACCAGCTGGATATTCCGGTAATAGGCATGCTGGAGCAGAAATTCGGTAACTCAAGCCGTTTCTGCAGGGTTGACAGTGACTCAGTGGACAACCTGATTGCCAAGGAGGACGCCGCCAAGACAGATCTGCCTGCCGGTAAGCTGCGTATGATCACCAAGGTGTTCAGCAGCCAGATGCCAAAGATTGAGAAGGCTGATTTCCATGTTGACGCACAGCCTCTGGGCGAGTCTTCACTGCCTGTAATGGTTACCTGCAGCGAGTATATGCGTCGTATGAAGGATATGGCCGCCATACAGCCCGGCATGAATTTCTATGGTGATATGCCCGATATGTACACCGTAATCCTTAACAGTGACCACAAGCTCATCAAGCGTGTGCTGGATGATGCAGCCGCCGCATGTGACGACAAGATCAAGCCTCAGGATGACACGCTGTCAGCACTCAAGGAGCGTCAGTCAGAGCTGCGCAAGGCTCGTGAGGGCAAGAAAGATGAGGACGTACCTCAGGCTGAGAAGGATGAGATGAAGGATATTGACGGTAAGATATCGGAGGCTGAGAACGCCATCACACAGATCTACAGCGATTATGCTGCCGGCAATAAGATTGTCAGCGAGCTCATAGATCTGGCTCTGTTGCAGAACGGAATGCTTAAGGGTGAGTCTCTGGCTGCATTTATACGCCGCAGCGTGGATCTTATCTGATAAATCATTATTTTTAATGAAAATGGGCGCTGGGAGAACATCGGCGCCCATTTTTATTATATATTTGCATATAGCCGTATCCTAGTTTATGAATGCTATGTTTAAGAGGACTGTTATATTGCTGATTGCCATGCTGTTATCGTTTGCACAGCCTGCCTTGCCGCAAAAGGTGGGACTTGTTCTGAGCGGTGGCGGTGCAAAAGGTATGGCCCATATCGGCGTCATACGTGCCCTTGAGGAGAACGGCATTCCTATTGACTATATTGCAGGTACATCCATGGGTGCCGTGATAGGCTCCCTGTATGCCATGGGTTATTCACCCGATGAGATGGAGGACCTTATCCGTTCCGATGAGTTCAGGAACTGGTATATGGGTTCCAAGGATATGGCTTATGACTTCTATTTCAAGCAGAACCCTCCCACCCCTGCATTTGTATCGGCACAGATTGCCATACGTGACTCCATGACCGTGATACGCCCGATGGTCAACAGCGTGGTGGATCCGTTGCAGATGAACCTGGCTTTTGTGGATGTCTTTGCGGGTGCATCGGCCGTATGTGACAAGGATTTTGACAACCTGTTCGTGCCGTTCAGGGCCGTTGCATCGGATGTGTTCAACAAGAACTCGATTGTACTTTCCAAGGGTGATCTGGGCGATGCGGTACGAGCTTCAATGTCATTCCCGTTTGTGTTCCGCCCCATTAGGATTGACTCCATAATTGCCTATGACGGAGGTATTTATGATAATTTCCCTGTAGACGTTATGGTCAATGACTTCCACCCGGATTTCATTATCGGAAGCGTGGTGGCCGTAGCTCCGGGTGAACCTGAGATAGAGATACCTGATGAGTATGACCTGATGGGTCAGGTGCGTAGCATGATAGTACAGAAAAGTGACTATGGCCTGGATCCCAGGCTTGGCGTGAAGGTTGAGTTTGACCTGCGCAGCGTGGGATTGCTTGACTTCCATAAGATAAATGAGGTTTCAGATCTGGGTTACCGCAACACCATGATGCTCATGGACTCCATCAAGTCCAGGACATCGGCACGCAGGGACTCGTCATCGGTCCAGGCCAGCCGCAGCGCTTTCAAGAGCCGTGTTCCGGACCTCATATTCCGTGATGTTGACGTTACAGGCGTAAACCAGGCTCAGAAACGTTATATCCAGAAGGAACTTAATGCCACCGACGGTAAGTTTGATTTTGAGGATTTCAAGTCCGGTTATTTCAAACTCCTGTCAGAGGAGGCTATCAATGAGATAATCCCCGGTACCACATTCTCTGATGAGGATTCTACGTTCGGGCTCAACCTGAATGTAGCATTGGACAAGTATCCCACATTCAGTCTGGGTGGCGGCCTCTCCACATCGGTTTCAAGCCAGCTTTACGGCTCGGTTGAGTACAATCATATAGGTGAGGCTGCCGAGTCATATCTGCTTGAGGGACAGATTGGCCGTTCATACAACAACGCCCAGTTCTTTACAAGGATTGACGTGCCCACCAGGATACCCATGTCATTATCCGTCCAGTTCGCGTTCAACAACATGAACTATTTCCGTTCCGGATTCCTGTTCTCATCATCCGATAAGTATATGCCGGCTCTCAACAAATGCATTGAGTTCTATGGCAAGATGAAGGTTTCCCGTCCGTTCCTGAACAACTACAAGGCGGTATTCTCATTCGGAATAGCTCAGCATAAGGATTATTACTCACAATCCAGCAGCGTTGACCTGCGCTCGTTCAAATATGACTGCAACAGGCACAATATACTTGGCGGATCCGTCACGTTTACCGGTAATACTCTTAATTCACTGCAGTACCCCACCAGCGGACGGTCAGAGAGAATACGTGCGTTCATCGGCACAGAGAATGACCTGTTCCGTCCCAGGAACGAATACTCTTCCGAGTATCACCCGGTAGACCGTTCGTGGCTTCAGATTGATGCATACTCTGAGCACTACCTCAGGATTTCGCCGCATATTACGCTCGGCACCATGTTTGAGGCATTCTATTCATCCAGAAACTTCTCCACGAACTATCAGGCAACCATTATGCAGACCGGCAGTTTCCGTCCTACTGTCAACAGTAAGTTCCTTTTTGACCCGGACTTCTCGGCCAATGCGTATTTTGCAGCAGGAATCAAGCCTATCTGGATTATCAACAGCATATTCCATCTGCGTGCCGAGGTGTATGCCTTCCAGCCTACCCGTCCTATCAGGAATGAGAACGGTCTGGCAACATACGGTAATGCCGTTACGGGATTCCAGATGATGGGAGAACTCAATTTCGTGGCACAGTACCAGAGAGTACAATTCAACGCTTTCCTGGACCTCTCTACATCAAGTTACAATCCGTCCATGTTTGGAATCACATTTGGATTCCTTATGCCTAACGAGTGGTTCCTGGAGTAATCTTAACCGCGCAGCTCCCTCTGCTTGCGGAGCCATACCGTGGGTGACGAACCGGCAATTTTCTGGAACTGTCTGTAAAATGTGGAACTGCTTATATAACCGCAGGAGTATTCCACGTTCTTTAGGCTCTCGCCTTTAAGCAATAGCTCCTGGGCATACATTATCCTGGCATAATTCACATAATCAGAGAATGACTTGCCGCTGTACTGCCTTACTGCTATTGACAGGTATGTGCGGTTGGTCCCCAGTCTCTGTGCCAGGTCTATCAGGTTCAGGTCCGGTTCCAGGAACACTTTCTGGTCATTCATAAGACGCTCCAGGTTATTCCAGCAATTGGTAATGGTCAGTTCCTGGCGGTTCTCGGGATACGGATTCTTGGACTGTTTTGACTGATCTCCCTTCTCCAGCATGTGCCTGATGTCATCGGCACTGTAATCTATGCCGAAAGCCAGTATGGTAAGGGCAAACTGGAAGAAGAAGGTGAACAGTATAAGTATCAGTTTCTGGATGTTTATCTCCTGCTGATAATCGGGTGATGCTTCACGTAACAATACCACAACCACACCAAGTGCGGTCAGGGTTGCTATTATTCTGGACTGGCTTACGGATTTGCCATAACTTGATGAGAAATAGTCATTTATGACATTCTCATACTTGTACATGTACCAGCTGCACCAGAGCAGTACACCGGCCTCAAACCAGAATGTCACCGTCCTTGCCATGTGGTAGCACAGATACTCCATTACGCTCAGTTGGAAGTCATTGGTGGCAAGCATGTCTCCCTGCAGTATGACACTGTCATGAATGGTGCGGAGTGAACTTTGACTGGCTCCCAGGTATATTGCAAGGAACATGGTCATGATGGTTGCCATAGGTATGAAAACCATATAATCCTTCCTGGTGATACCCTTAATGTCTGTCAGTTCTGTGGTGAACAGGTAAAACAGCGGGGCGTATGCCAGACTGACTATGATATAGACCGGCCATGTCCATATCATATGGCATTTGTCCGGGTTGAACAGCTGTGCATATATGAGCATCCTAAGGCTCCATACTATCTGTATGCCTGCAAGGAACCAATGGGACCTGTTCTTGTCCTGCTTAAAGAGCATGATGGCAAGTGCGCAGATAAAGCAGAATACACCAAGCAGAGTGTATAACAGGTGTACCGGAATATTGCTCATAGACCTCTTTATTTGTTGTAACGTCACGAAAATAGTCAAAAAGCCCCAAGTAACTCTCAAATTATTCGTTTAAAATGATATTTTTGCAGGAAATAACAACGAATACAATTATATGGAGAAATATCCTCATTATCTGGAACGGCTTGAGGCTGCCACACGTAAATTCTGGAATAAACCCGCTCTGAACAACATCGGAGGTGAAAGTTTTACCTACGCCCAGATGGCCCGTTCAATTGCACGTTTCCATATCGTATTTGAATATGCAGGAATTAAGAAAGGCGAGCGTATTGCCCTTTGCGCACAGAACGGTGCCCGTTGGGGATTCGCATATCTGGCTGTAAACACATATGAGACGGTGATTGTGCCTATCCTGGCCGATTTCAAGCCTGAAAGCGTGATGGGACTGGTAAACCACTCCGGCAGCATAGCTCTCTTTACCGATACCGATAAATGGTCCAAGATGTCGCCTGACGCAATGCCGCAGGTGCGTGTCGTTATTGACGTCAACTCCCTGCAGGTGCTGTTCTGCAATGATGACAAGATCAAGTACGCATTTGATCATCTTGATGAGCTGTTTGACAAGAAATATCCTAACGGTTTTGGTCCGGATGATGTACACTATCCCACGGATAACTGGGATGACCTCTCAACAATCAACTATACATCGGGTTCTACAGGTGATCCCAAGGGCGTAATGCTTACCTACCGTAACTTTGCTGCCAACGTGGATTTCAGCCAACGCCATGTGCCTGCAGGTGACAAGATGGTCTCCATGCTGCCTATGGCTCATATGTACGGTCTGGTAATTGAATTCCTATATCCGCTTTGTAACGGTACCTCCATATACTGGCTGGGTAAGGCCCCCACTCCGGCTGCTCTCATGAAAGCCTTTGCCGATGTAAAGCCCTACCTGCTCATTACCGTTCCTTTGGTGATGGAGAAGATCTACAAGTCCAAGATCAAGCCTATGATAGACAAGCCGTCTATCAGGTTTGCACTTAAAGTGCCTGTGCTTAATCGCTTAATTTATAATAAGATAAGAGATGGGCTTATAGCTGCTTTCGGCGGTAAGTGTGAGGAATTCATAATGGGCGGTGCAGCTCTTAACCCCGAGGTGGAGCGTGTACTCAAGAAGATAAAGTTCCCCTATCTGGTTGGTTACGGAATGACCGAGGCCTGCCCGCTGCTGGCGTATGAGCACTGGACCAAGTATGTGCCCGGTTCATGCGGAAAGCCTGTTGATGTGGCTGAGGTACGTATTGACTCAGAGGACCCGCAGCACAGCGTCGGTGAGATTCAGGCCCGCGGTGAGAACATAACCATAGGTTACTATAACAATCCTGAAGCAACAGCCAATGCTTTCACAGAGGACGGATGGCTCAAGACCGGAGATCTTGGTATCATGGATGCCGATGGCAATATCTTTATCCGTGGACGCTCCAAGAACATGATTCTGGGCCCTTCAGGTCAGAACATCTATCCTGAGGAGATTGAGGCTGTGGTAAACAATCAGGAGTATGTCGTGGAGTCTGTAGTGGTAGACCGTGGCGGCAAGCTGGTGGCTCTGGTATATCTTGATGAGCAGGCAATCGCCAAGGCTCTCCTGGATGCCGAGACCAAGGATGCCATTCCTGAGAATATCCGCCTTGCATCAAACCGTCAGCTTCCTGTATACAGCCAACTGGCTAAGGTTGAGATTCAGGCTGAGCCTTTTGAGAAGACTCCCAAGATGTCAATCCGCCGTTTCCTGTACAAATAAGGTATTTCCGGCCCTTACGACCGGGAGGTGATTCACATATGAAAAAACGTAAGTGGACATACCGGCTGTTTGTAAGATTACCCTTACTGTTTTTTACCGTGAGCGTAGCTTTGGTATTGCTGCTGCGATGGGTTCCGGTAAGGTATACTCCGCTTATGCTTAAACGGGCCATCCAGTACCGTAAGGTTGAGTCATTCTGCACAAAACATGACTGGGTGAGCCTTAAGGATATATCCCCTGAGATGGTCAAGGCGGTAGTTATGACCGAGGACCAGAAGTTCTACACCCATAAAGGCTTTGACTGGGATGCACTCAAGGATATGTGGGATTCACACAACAGGAAAGGAACCAAACTGCGTGGCTGCAGCACCATATCGCAGCAGACGGCCAAGAATGTGTTCTCATTCGGGTCGCACACATCGACGCGTAAAGTATGGGAGGCTTATTGGACGGTCCTGATTGAGAAACTCTGGAGTAAGGACCGTATCATGGAGGTTTACCTGAACGTGATTGAGATGGGTCCCGGAATATATGGTGCAGAGTCTGCCGCAAAGCATTACTACGGCATTCACGCCAAGAGTCTGAACCGCAGACAGGCTGTGTCAATTGCTATTTGTCTGCCCAATCCGCTCCGTTATAATCCCGTAAAACTCTCCTCATACCAGATGAGGCGTTGCAACACCTTGATTCAGAGGATGTCACAACAATAGGCCTATCTGTCAGGTATCCCTGAGTTCTGGTCAGTCTGATGTGTCTTTAGTGAATGCTGCCATTTTTTTTGCTATTTTCATGAAAAAAGAGGCCTAAACATAGTCTATATCCAAAAATAAGACGTATCTTTGCACCGCTTTAAGGGAATAACCCTTATCAAGTTGGTTCCGTAGCTTAACTGAATAGAGCATCTGACTACGGATCAGAAGGTTCCGAGTTTGAATCTCGGCGGAATCACAAAACGAATTGGGGTATCGGTCACGATACCCCAATTCATTTTGTGCTCCC
>Ga0265298_10001243_pt1 | contig 37762 bp, 34 predicted proteins | sample AusTroGonzalo_MG_3_FD_193486 | JGI IMG/M metagenome (GOLD analysis project Ga0265298, IMG submission 193486) | Bovine rumen microbial communities from tropical cattle in Woodstock, Queensland, Australia - Gonzalo_01 | ecosystem: Host-associated > Mammals > Digestive system > Stomach > Rumen ...
CGTTCAAAGGCTTATGAGGCTATTGTGAAAGGTGATCCGATGCCAACTCCCGGCATCCCCGAATCACTCAACGTGCTGTTGCATGAGTTGCGTGGTCTGGGTCTTAGCATCAATCTTGAGTAATCACATTAAAAAGTAAGAAGCTATGCCTTTCAAAAAAGATACAAAGATCAAGAACAATTTCTCAAAGATAACCATCAGCCTTGCTTCACCTGAGGAGATTCTTACTAACTCCAGCGGTGAGGTGCTGAAACCTGAGACAATCAACTACCGCACTTACAAACCTGAGCGTGACGGTCTGTTCTGCGAGCGCATATTCGGTCCTGTAAAGGATTACGAGTGCCATTGCGGAAAGTACAAGAGAATCCGTTATAAAGGTATCGTGTGCGAGCGTTGCGGTGTGGAGGTTACTGAAAAGAAGGTGCGCCGTGAGCGTATGGGCCATATCCAGCTCGTTGTTCCAGTTGCACACATCTGGTATTTCCGTTCACTCCCCAACAAGATAGGTTATCTGCTTGGTATTCCTACCAAACTGCTTGATTCCATCATTTATTACGAGCGCTATATCGTCATCAACAAGGGTGCGTGGGAAGATCCTATGGGAGATACCCGCAAGCCTGAGGATCCCATCCTTCTGACAGAGGATGAGTATCTGGATATCCTTGACAAACTGCCTAAGGAGAATCAACTGCTTGATGACAATGATCCTCAAAAGTTCGTTGCCAAGATGGGTGCTGAGGCTATCTATGACCTGCTTTGCAAGCTGGATCTGGACAAGCTGTCATATCAGCTTCGCGAGAAGGCAAATGATGACAAGACCACCATGCAGCGCAAGACTGAGGCCTTGAAGCGCCTTCAGATTGTGGAGTCTTTCCGTTCATCACGTGAGGTTAACCGTCCTGAGTGGATGATCCTCAAGGTAGTTCCGGTTACTCCTCCTGAGCTGCGTCCTCTGGTGCCTCTGGATGGCGGCCGTTTTGCTACATCTGATCTGAACGAACTTTATCGTAGGGTTATAATCCGTAACAACCGTCTTAAGAGACTTATTGAGATTAAGGCTCCTGAGGTAATTCTCCGTAATGAGAAGCGTATGCTGCAGGAGGCCGTTGACAGCCTGTTTGACAACAGCCGCAAGGCCAGCGCCGTAAAGAGCGAGGCCAATCGTCCTCTCAAGTCACTCTCTGACTCACTTAAGGGTAAGCAGGGTCGTTTCCGTCAGAACTTGCTCGGTAAGCGTGTTGACTATTCAGCACGTTCAGTTATCGTGGTAGGTCCTGAGCTTAAGATGGGCGAGTGCGGTATTCCTAAACTTATGGCTGCTGAGCTTTACAAGCCTTTCATTATCCGCAAGCTCATAGAGCGCGGTATCGTAAAGACCGTAAAATCTGCCAAGAAGATTGTTGACCGCAAGGATCCTATAGTATGGGATATTCTTGAATATGTAATGAAGGGTCACCCCGTTCTCTTGAACCGTGCTCCTACACTGCACCGTCTGGGTATCCAGGCATTCCAGCCCAAGATGATTGAGGGTAAAGCCATTCAGTTGCATCCGCTGGCATGTACCGCTTTCAACGCTGACTTCGATGGTGACCAGATGGCTGTACACCTCCCGCTCAGCAACGAGGCTATCCTTGAGGCTCAGATGCTCATGCTTCAGTCTCACAACATACTGAACCCTGCCAATGGTGCACCTATCACAGTGCCTGCACAGGATATGGTACTTGGTCTGTACTACATCACCAAGCTGCGTCGTTCTGTCAAGGATGCTGATGGCAACTACATTGAGAAGGTTAAGGGTGAGGGTCTTACATTCTACGGACCCGAGGAGGCTCTTATTGCATACAATGAGGGTAAAGTTGATATCCATGCTGTTGTCAAGGTTATGGTTAATGACATTGACGAGCAGGGTTCACCCATCACTCATCTGGTAGAGACATCTGTAGGCCGTATCATCGTTAACGAGCTTGTTCCTGATGAGGTTGGTTACATCAACTACATCATATCAAAGAAGACTCTGCGTGACCTTATATCGGATGTAATCAAGAAGGTGGGTGTAGCCCGTGCCTGCGAGTTCCTGGACGGAATCAAGAACCTGGGTTACAAGATGGCCTTCCAGGGTGGTCTGTCATTCAACCTGAACGATATCATCATTCCTAAGGAGAAGCAGGAACTTGTTGCCAAAGGTAATGAGGAGGTAGAAGGTATCATGGCCGAGTATAACATGGGTCTTATCACCGATAACGAGCGTTACAACAAGGTTATCGATGTTTGGACACACGTTAATGAGGACCTGTCAAAGGTTCTGATGAAGACCATTTCATCGGATGATCAGGGCTTCAACTCAGTATATATGATGCTTGACTCAGGTGCCCGTGGATCTAAGGAGCAGATCCGTCAGCTTTCAGGTATGCGTGGTCTGATGGCCAAACCGCAGAAAGCCGGTGCTGAGGGTGCACAGATCATTGAGAACCCTATTCTTTCTAACTTTAAGGAGGGTCTGTCAGTGCTGGAGTACTTCATTTCTACACACGGTGCCCGTAAGGGTCTGGCCGATACCGCTCTTAAGACAGCCGATGCCGGTTATCTGACACGTCGTCTTGTTGACGTATCACATGATGTGATCATCACTGAGGAGGACTGCGGTACTCTGCGTGGTCTGGTATGCACTGCCCTAAAGGAGAATGAAGAGGTGGTTGCTTCTCTGTATGAGCGTATCCTGGGTCGTGTATCAGTACATGATGTAATCCATCCTACCACCGGTGAACTTCTGGTTGCTGACGGTGAGATGATTACTGAGGAGATAGCCAAGAAGATAGATGAATCACCTATAGAGAGTGTTGAGATACGCTCAGTTCTTACCTGCGAGAGCAAGCGCGGTGTTTGCGCCAAGTGCTACGGACGTAACCTGGCAACAGGCCGTCTGGTTGAGAAGGGTGAGGCTGTAGGCGTTATCGCCGCTCAGTCAATCGGTGAGCCTGGTACACAGTTGACACTGCGTACATTCCACGCCGGTGGTACTGCATCAAACATTGCTGCCAACTCAAGCCTGACAGCCAAGTATGACTGCCGTATTGAACTTGAGGAGGTTCGTACTGTTGATGCTCTTAACGATGATGGTTCTAAGGTACAGGTTGTTGTAGGACGTCTGGGTGAGGTCAAGTTCATTGATGAGAACACAGGCATCGCACTTTCAACTCATAACCTGCCTTACGGCTCCAAACTCTATGTCAAGAGCGGCGCTACAGTCAAGAAGGGTGACATGATTGCTACATGGGATCCTTTCAATGCTCTGATCATCACTGAGGTTGCCGGTAAGGTCAAGCTGACTGACGTCATTGCTAACGTAACATATAAGATTGAGTCTGATGAGGCAACCGGCCTTGAGGAGATCATCATAACAGAGACCAAGGACAGAACCAAGATTCCTTCAGCCGATATCATCGGTCCCAAGGGAGAGGTTCTCCGTTCATACAACCTGCCTGTAGGCGGTCACGTGGTCATCAAGGATGGTCAGGAACTTGCAGCCGGCGATATTCTCGTAAAGATTCCGCGTGTACAGGGTAAGGCTGGTGATATCACCGGTGGTCTGCCACGTGTTACTGAGCTGTTTGAGGCCCGTAACCCGTCCAACCCTGCAGTGGTATCTGAAATTGACGGTACCGTTCACATGGGTAAGATCAAGCGCGGTAACCGTGAGATCTCAGTTGTATCACGTACTGATGATGAGCGTAAGTATCTGGTTGCCCTGTCCAAGCAGATTCTGGTACAGGAGGGTGACTATGTACGCGCCGGAACACCGCTCTCTGACGGTGCCATCACTCCGAGTGACATTCTGGCCATCAAGGGTCCCACCGCAGTACAAGAGTATATCGTGAACGAGGTTCAGGATGTATATCGTCTGCAGGGTGTAAAGATCAATGATAAGCACTTTGAGATCATCGTTCGTCAGATGATGCGTAAGGTTGAGATTGACGAGCCGGGTGATACCCGCTTCCTGGCACAGCAGGTTGTTGATAAGCTGGAGTTTATGGAGGAGAATGACCGTATCTGGGGTAAGTTTGTGGTTACTGATCCGGGTGATTCAGAGAATCTGTTTGCCGGTCAGATGGTAACCGCACGCAAGCTCCGTGACGAGAATTCACAGCTCAAGCGTAAGGACCTCAAGCTGGTTCAGGCTCAGGAGGCACGTCCTGCTACATCAACCCAGATCCTGCAGGGTATTACACGTGCTGCTTTGGCTACTCAGAGCTTCATGTCAGCCGCATCATTCCAGGAGACCACCAAGGTTCTGAATGAGGCTGCCATCAACGGTAAGAGCGATAGCTTGCTGGGTATGAAGGAGAACGTTATCTGCGGTCACCTGATTCCTGCCGGTACCGGTCTCAGAGAGTTCGAGAAGATTATCGTAGGTGATAAGGATGAGTATGAACGCCTCCAGGCATCACGCGGTGCTCTTTTTGACATGAATCTCCCCACAAAAGAAGATTGATTATACTTGATAGTAAGAACGGGGTGGCGCCTTGAGCGTCACCCCGTTCTTTATTACTTTGGCCTTGGCTTTGCCTTTAACTTTAGCTTGTCATCATGTATGTGGCCAACGCTAATGCCAACGCCAAAGTTTATACTGCGGGGAGGCTGTTACCGTTGATCTTGCGATAGATGTCTAAGGCATAGACATCGGTCATTCCGCTTATGTAGTCCAGGACGGCCTGGATGCGGTTGTAGATGTCCTGGGCCTTGATGTCATACTGGCTTGAGACGCGGTCTATGAGCAGTTTGGAATACTCACGGTCAGGATTCTGGACGGCTTCAACCATAAGGTCAAGCAGGGTGCTTATGATGCGGAAACCGGCCAGTTCCACCTCCAGTACATCACGTGAGCGGTAAATCTTTTCCTTGGAGAGTTCTGCACACTTTATATAGGCCTGTCTGGGTGTATCGCTGATATGCTTTATGAGAGAACCGCTGAAGGTGCCGTCCAATATGGCCTGCTCGTTCTCAAGAAATACCTGTGTGCACTCCTCTACGAGCAGCCCAACCAGCTTGGAACGCAGGTATGAAACCTGCTCGTTGACATCGGTAACCATACCTACTATGCTTTGGGCGTGTTCCTGTTCTTCAGGTTTAAGGAACTCCATCATTAGCCCGATGGTCTTCTCTGTTGAGAAAATCTTAAGTTTGTGGGCATCTTCAAGGTCCATCAGAAGGTAGCAGATATCATCGGCAGCCTCTACCAGCCAGACCAGCGGATAACGTACATATTTGAGTGGTTTGCCGGGTTCTGACAAACAAATTATGCCCAATTCATCGGCAATTTGAGCAAATATGGGAGCCTCGCTGTCAAAGAAACCGAACTTATGCTTTCCGTTGGCTAAATATGAGGAATAGGGGTATTTTACTATGGAGGCAAGAGTGGAGTAGGTCATGGCGAATCCTCCTTTGCGGCGTCCGATAAACTGGTGGGCAAGCAGGCGGAAGGCATTGGCGTTACCCTCAAAATTGATAATGTCTGTCCATTGTGCGGGCGCGTGGGTAAACTGCTCTTTCAGGCATTGTCCCTTACCTTCAGTGAAATAGGCAGAAATGGCTTTTTCGCCTGAGTGACCGAATGGAGGATTACCCATATCATGTGCCAGACATGCGGCAGAAACTATATTGCCTATCTCCGTAATGTTGGTGTGTGCCAGTTCAGGGTGCTGCTGTATGATTCCGCGTGAAACGTTGTTTCCGAGAGAACGCCCCACGCATGCCACCTCCAGGCTGTGGGTAAGGCGGTTATGAACGAAAACGCTTCCCGGCAGAGGGAAGACTTGGGTCTTGTTCTGCAGTCTCCTGAAGGGAGCAGAGAAAATGAGGCGGTCATAATCGCGTAGAAAAGCAGAGCGGTCATCTTTATGAAGGGTCTCAATACCTTCCATTCCCAGACGCTTGGCTGAAATAAGTCTTTCCCAATCCATTGTCAGAATCTGTTTGTGTCAAAATTAATGGTTTTTCAGATGATTTCTGACTTAGTTGGCAGTATATTTGTTATTTTCGCTGTGTAAAACCAAAACCCCTTGCAGTATGAAGGTAAAAATCATAAACCGCTCACATCATCAGCTTCCTGAATATGCCACGGCACAGTCTGCCGGTGTGGATCTGAGAGCTAATCTGGATGAACCTGTTGTAATGAAACCCATGGAACGCCGTCTGATTCCTACAGGTCTGTTCATATCACTTCCCGTGGGGTTTGAAGCCCAGGTGCGTCCGCGCAGCGGCCTTGCAATCAAGAAAGGCATTACCGTACTCAATACTCCCGGAACCATTGATGCCGATTATCGTGGAGAGATAGGCGTTATCCTGATTAACCTGTCTCAGGAGGATTTTACCGTGAATGACGGAGAACGCATCGCCCAGATGGTGATAGCACGGCACGAGCAGGCAGAGTGGGTCAAGGTTGAAACACTTGATGAAACCGAGCGCGGAGCAGGAGGTTTCGGGCATAGCGGAGTCTGATTTTTTACCGATGAAAAGGCGTTTTATTAAATCAGTTTTTTTTCTGCTGACATTAGCCGTAACGGTTTCTTGCGGCTCTCTGCGTCATGCTTCATCGGAAAAGGACAATTATTATTCGGAATATGACAGCTACGCACGCGACCACTTCTACATGGAAGGCATCAGGATGTACAATGAAAGCCATTATGATGCCGCTATGGATCTGATGTTGCGCAGTCTGGATTATGATACGGCATCGGCTGCCACCTGTTACAGCCTGGCCCAATATTATATGTCCATGGGTGACAAGTCACTCGTTGAGAAGTATAACGGTACAGCCAGGAGACTCTTGCTGAGGGCTGTCAGGCTTGATCCGGACAATTATTGGTACAGAAGGCTGCTTGCATTGAATTATCTGAGACAGAACCAGCGTCAGGAAGCCATTGTGCAATATGAGGAGATATCCCGCCGGTATCCCGGCAGAACGGATATCCTCATTACTTTGGCTGGGTTGTATGATGATGCGGGAGACTATGAGAAAGAGTTGCGTGTCCTTACCCGTTACGGTAAACTGGAGGATGTGGCCGATGAACTTAAGTTCCAGCGTTTTGTATGCTACCTGCAGATGGGAGAACTGGATTCAGCTTATTATGAGTCAGGAAATCCTTCAGAGATAATAGAACTGCTCATGAATACCACAAGGGATATGCTTGAGCATGCTGAGACACAGATGGACAGGCTCAGATGCCGTTCGTTGCTGGATGTCGTGATGAATTTCTGTGATGTTGTTTCCAAACATGAACCGGATCTGGTTACGCCATACAGCCAGAAGTCAATAGCATATTTCTGGATGGGTCGTAATGAAGAGGCAATGGGTATGCTCATCAAAGGACTCAGTAATGTCCGTACTGATGCGGACAGGGCAAAACTATATAGCCTGAGAGGTGATTTCCATCATACGCTGGGTCAAACGGAACAGATGTACGCAGACTATGACACAACCCTTATTTATGATCCGGACAACATAAGCGTACTGAATAACTGTGCCTATTTCATGTCTCTTGAGGACCGGGACCTTGAAAAAGCATTGGGCATGAGCGCAAGGACTCTTGAGATGGAACCTTTGAATGCGACATTCCTGGACACTTATGCGTGGATACTGTTCAGGATGAAGAGATACAAGGAGGCATTAAACTACATGGAGAAGGCTCTGAAGTATCTGGATGAAGACAATCCTGAAATTTATGAGCATTACGGTGACGTACTGTTTATGTGCGGTGAGAAGGAGAAGGCAATTGAGAACTGGCACAGGGCCATACAGTTAAACGGTAATTCAGCCACACTGAACCAGAAGATACGTGAGGAGAGATACGTGGAATGAGAAACCTCAGATTCATATTGTCGGTAGTTATTTCTGCACTGATTCTTGCGGGATGCGGTTCAACTGCAGGTTTAAAGAAGCAGAAGGATCAGCAGAAACATGAGGGAGAAGTTCTGATACACTCCCTAATGGCTAGACCTCCTGTTGATGAGCTTACGGCAAGCCTCTCTTTGAACCTGAAAGGGACAAAGGTGAACGGTCAGCTGAGGATGCGCTACGGACGCAGCATTCAGATAAGTGCCAGCATGTTGGGACTTGTGGAGATAGTCCGTATAGAATTCCTTCCGGAAATGGTTGTGATAATGGACCGTGTACACAACCGCTACACCGTCTGCCATTATGCGGATATTCCTTACCGTAATGAACTGGGGCTTGATTTTGAGGTTGTACAGGCATTGTTTTGGAACAGGATATTCTCTCCCGGCAGTTCAGATGAGGCCGATGCGGCTGCCCGTCTTGAGGTCTCGGCACCTGATGAAAAAAGTGCTGTTTCCGTCAAGGATATGGAATGTGGTTATTTGTTCAATACAGATGGCATAAACAGGTTGAATGCTGTTTCAAAGTCCGGTAGCGGATACAGCTTCAGAATGGATTATTCTGATTTCACCGCTGTTTCAGACAAAATGGAATATCCGCTGGGATTGTCAATGGAAATCAATCTTGAGAAATCCGGAACCAAAGCGTCGGTAAAGATGTCATCTGTTTCAACAGAAAAGAAGAACTGGCCGGACAGGACACAGGTGACCAGCCGCATGAAACAGGTCTCGCTTGATGATTTATTGGAAAACCTTGACTTATGATGAAAAGATATTTACTCTTGCTGTGTTTGGGAGTTGCTCCTATTCTTGTTCAGGGACAGAACAATGCCCTGATTGAGAAAATGCGCCGTGAACGTGCAGAGATGGAGGAACAGATAACTCAGCAGGAAAAGATATTGACCAGCACAGAATCAAGTATTTCAAGTCAGATAAGCAATCTGAATATCATTACCGCCAAGCTCAAGGAGCGTACCAAGCTGTTGGATAAGACCCGTAATGAGATTCGTTCATTGGACCGTGAGTCAAACCGTCTTGTCAAGGAGATAGCTCAGTTGGAAAAAGAGCATGAACAGTGCAAGGAGCGTTACGCTGACGCGTGCCATTTCTTTCAGAAACAGAACTCCAACTTCAATTCCCTTACATTTATCCTTGCTACGGAATCTTTCCGTGAGATGAGCCGCAGGGCCAGATACGTGAGTGAGTATTCCAGTTCTTTGCGTGAAATGGCTGATGAAATCAGTCAGAAGAAGGATACTCTTGAGAACAGGAAAGCACAGGTTGAGATGCTTAAGGCTGAGAAACTGGAACTTCAGAAAGTACAGCAGAAGAATGAGGAAGAGGCCCGCAAGGAGGAGAAGCAACAGTCTTCAATAGTAAATCAGCTAAAGAATAAACGCTCCAATCTTAAGAAAGAGATCTCTGCCAAGCAGAAAAAGATGAATGACCTGTCCAAGGAGATAGACCGTCAGATACAGTTGGCCATAAAGGAGGAGCAGGAACAAAAAAAGAAACTGCAGCAACAACAAAACCAACAGCAATCGCAACAACAGTTGAATACGGCTCAAGCGGATATTAGGCTGTCCGGCAGTTTTGAAAGCAATAAAGGAAAACTGCCAATGCCTATTACAGGCCCTTATCTTGTTGTGGGTGAGTATGGCGTACAGCAGGTTGCTGGAATGAAGGATGTCAAGACCAATAATCTGGGCATAGATATTCAGGGACAGCAGGGCGCACAGGCCAGAGTAGTGTATGACGGTACCGTATCATCCATATTCCAACAGGGTAAGGGACAGATAGGAGTTCTGATCCGACACGGTTCATACATATCAGTATATTGCAATCTCAGTGAGACGCGCCTTAAAAAGGGTGATAAGGTAAAGACATCGGATATAGTGGGTAATATCCAGACATCCGAGGACGGTACACCCATACTTCATTTTCAGTTACATAAGGAAAGCACCCGTCTCAATCCATCTGTTTGGCTGCGCCGTTGAAATATGAGATTTTTTGAGTAATTTCGCAGTCCAAAACGAACCCGTATGATTACAGCTGAACAACTGAAAGACGTGCTTGACCGTACTGAAGCACTTAACCGTTACCTCAACATTGATGCCAAGAAGATTCAGGTTGAGGAGGAACAGTTACGTACACAGGCTCCAGGTTTCTGGGATGACCCCAAGAAGGCTGAGGTACAGATGAAAAAGGTCAAGGATCTTCAGGGGTGGATTGACGGTTACAAGCAGGTAAAGGCTCTGGCCGATGAACTGCAGCTTGCCATGGATTTCTACAAGGAAGAACTTGTTACGGAGAAGGAGGTTGATGAGAACTATTCCAAAGCCATTGAGGCTGTAGAGTCTCTGGAACTCAAGAATATGCTTCGCGAGGAGGCTGATGAGATGGATTGTGTTCTCAAAATCAATTCCGGTGCAGGAGGTACTGAGAGTCAGGACTGGGCTCAGATGCTCATGCGTATGTATATGCGCTGGGGTGAGGACAACAAGTATAAAGTTACAGTGGCAAACCTGCAGGAGGGCGATGAGGCCGGAATAAAGCAGGTTACTCTTGAGATAGAGGGACCGTTTGCATACGGATACCTTAAGGGTGAGAACGGAGTGCACCGTCTGGTGCGTGTATCGCCTTACAATGCTCAGGGCAAGCGCATGACGTCATTTGCCAGCGTTTTTGTAACTCCGCTCATTGATGATTCAATAGAGGTGGACATCAATCCTGCTCTTATGAGCTGGGATACATTCCGTAGCGGCGGTGCCGGAGGTCAGAACGTGAACAAGGTGGAATCAGGTGTGCGCCTGCGTTACCAGTTCAAGGATCCCTATACCGGTGCAGAGGAGGAAATCCTCATAGAAAACACTGAAACACGTGACCAGCCCAAGAACAAGGAGCGTGCCCTGCAGCACCTGCGTTCCATCCTGTATGACAAGGAACTGCAGCACCGCATGGCTGAGCAGGAGAAGATAGAAGCCGGCAAGAAAAAGATAGAGTGGGGTTCGCAGATACGTTCATACGTATTTGATGACCGCCGCGTAAAGGATCATCGTACAGGTTTCCAGACATCCGATGTAAACAGTGTCATGGACGGACATATAGACGGGTTCATCAAATCCTATCTTATGTCATTTGCCGAGTCAAAGGAACAGCAGATGCAATAAATCATAAACCATAATCACTAATACTATGTCTATAGAGATTGAACGCAAATTCCTGGTAAAGGGAACATCGTACCGCACTCAGGCTTTCAGCTATTATGACATCCTGCAGGGTTATATTGCCCATGAGAACGGCCGTTCCGTGCGTGTACGCATTACTGACAAGGAGGCTATCCTTACCATCAAAGGTCCTTCAGACGGCAAGGGAATGAGCCGTTATGAGTGGAACCATCTTATTCCGGTTGATGATGCACGTGAACTTTTTGAGCTGCACCAGGCCGGTGCAATCGAAAAACGCCGTTATCTGGTACACAGCGGTCCCCATGTGTTTGAGGTGGATGAATTCCACGGTGAAAACGAGGGTCTTGTCATGGCTGAGGTTGAACTTGGCTCAGAGGCGGAATCTTTTGTGAAACCGGATTTCATAGGCAAGGAGGTAACAGGTGACCATCGTTATTACAACGCTTATCTGGCCACCAATCCTTATAAGACCTGGAAGAAAGAGTGATTATTTCTTTTTGAAGATAGTCCGTATAGCATAATATCCGATTGCTGCACCCACCAGCACTCCAATGGTATCGGCTATAAAATCAGCCCATTCTGCGCTTCTGTTTTGAGTAAGATACATTTGGGCAATCTCCATCAGACCTCCCAGGATGACAGGGGCAATGATTCCCAGCAAAAGAATCTTGATCCAGTTCAGCTTGTCATGGTGACGCAGATACTCAATCCAGATTACCAGTTCCAGACCTCCGTACATACAGAGATGGACAATCTTGTCAATACCTTTTATTGGGTCCAGTTGAGTCTTGGGAGGGTTAAAAAGGGAAAGGAACAGGATGGTGGCTATTACCAGCAGAGAAAGTGGATATTTTCTTATGAATCTTATCATGGCACAAAAATAACCAATTATACCGTAGCACAATGTCTAAAGACCATTTCTATTTCAGCCGTAATGACAGGATCGTTGCGTTAGTCCTGTTATTCATTATTATAGTATCAAAGGCACGTATCATTTCCTTGCCGCGTAAAGAGCATACAACAGAATTGATAACTGATGCCACAGAGATAACCCGGCCGCAAACTGTTTTACAGGAAAAACCTGCCGCACGCAGTTACTACAAGAAAGACAGTACAGTTGTCAGGAAGAACAGTAAAGCTTCATCTTCTTCAGGCCGTCAGGCTCAACCATACAACGGGAATAGAACAGATAATGTTGCAAATCCAAGACGTTATACTTCAAAACAACCGCCCTCGGAACCTGTTGATTTGAATGCGGTAGACAGTCTTGTCCTTATCAGTCTGCCTGGAATAGGACCTTATTACTCCTCACGTATTCTCAGGTACAGGGAGAGGCTTGGAGGATATGTCAGCACATCCCAGCTTCTTGAGATAAACGGACTTCCGGATACGCTGATGAAATGGTTCATTATAGGAGATTCCATCCCTATCAGAAAGATGAAGTTGAACGGTTTGACGCTGAATGAGATGAGACGCCATCCTTACATGGACTTCTATCAGGCCAAGGCTATTGTTGAGATGCGCCGTGAACGCGGAAAAATAAACAGTCCTGAACAGCTTTCTCTTCTTGAAGAGTTCACTGATCAGGACATTAATAGACTTAAACCTTATCTGGATTTCAGATAGGGAATCAGTATCCGGCAAGTTTCTTGATCTTCATAGGAATCTCGGTATTGTCCATCTGGCCGGTAAATTGCTCGGCTCCGGCGCCGATGGCAAATACGGGAACGTAGCTGCCTGAATGACATCCGGCAGCCCAGCTTATCTGAGCGCACTCGGTCATGACACGTGCTGCCTCATCGGCCATCTTCTCAACTTCAAAATACTTACCCTCCTCGAGTGCGCCGGGACCCATACCGAAGGTCTCAACGTATGCGCTCTTGAGGCTTGAAGTCTGCTTGTCGGACAGTTCAATCTTGTCCCAGAAACCAAAATTCTCCTTGAGTTCCTTCTCAACTTCCTCCCATGTAAGGATGTCACCTATCTCACGTCCCATCTTTTCCAGATGAGCGGTGAATGCATCCTTGCTCATTTTCTGGTACTGAAGAACCTTGAGATTGGTCTTGTAGTCACCTGCAGTAAGTCCCAGTCCACCGGTCTCGTGATCAGCGGTAATGACTATAAGGGTCTCTTTCTTATGCTTGAGGTAGAAGTTATAAGCCACCTTTATAGCCTCGTCAAAGTCAAGCATCTCCTTAATATATGTACCGGGATCGTTGGCATGGCAGGCGTTGTCGATACGGCCACCCTCCATCATCATGAAGAAACCCTTCTTGGGGTCTTTCATCATGTAGTCAATGGCGGCCTCGGTTATCTGGGAGAGATTAAGGTCACCCTCTTTCTGGTCAATAGAGTATGCAAGGGCGTGATCACTCCTTGATTCCTTGTCAAAAAGAATGATTTTATCGGTAGATTGAGCCTTTTGCTTGTACTCATCATAGCCACGCACTATGGTATAGCCGGCCTGTTCTGCCTGAACATAATTACCTGCGTCACTGCTGTCCCTGGCCATGGGGGAGCGGAACTCGGCACCGCCAAAGAACTCAAACCCGGATTCACTCAGTTGGGTTCCTATCAGATGATAGATGTTACGGTGTGGGCTGTGTCCGTAGAAGCTGCCCGGAGTGGCATGGTCAACGGAGCATGATGTTCCTATTGCTACGCGAAAGCCTTTCTTATGAGCCATTTCAGCGATGGTTTCAACGCGGGTTTCCCTGTCGGGGAGCAAGCCCAGCACATTGTTATTTGTCTTCTTGCCTGAAGCCAAGGCTGTTCCTGCGGCTGAACTGTCAGTCACATCACTGTTGGCAGAATAGGTGACCACCAGTCCAGTATAAGGGAACTGGGTAAAGCATAGGGGCTTAAATCCGTACTTGCCTTCAATATCCTGGAGGTAATACTGGATTCCCATAACCTGGTTAGTGCCCATTCCGTCACCTATAAAATAGAACACATACTTGGGACCTTTCTTTGCAGATGCTGTCAACACCAACAGCATCATAGCCATAATCAGCGTGACTTTCCTTTTCATACGTTATTTGTTTGGTTATTTGATTATTTCCATTGTGATGATGCTGATATCCTTGCGCGGACGGTCATTGACATCGGTTCCGGCTGCTTCAATCTTTTCAACAACCTTCATTCCGTCAATAACTTCGCCGAACACGGTATACTGGTTATCCAGGAATGGAGTGCCGCCTTCATTCATATAAGCGTCAACCTGCTCTGAGGTAAACTTGAAAGGTCCCTCCTTGGCAAGTGTCTCTTCAGTCTTGGCTACCAGTTCCTCCTGCAGTTTCCTGATGCCGTCCTGGTCATTTGCGGCCTGCAGCTTTATGATGCTGTCACGGTTCTGTATGCACAGCCTGTCAAATATACTCTGTCCCTGCTGCTGTGCCAGCTGCTGTTCCATATCCATTAAGTCATACTTGCGGTATTTCTTTCCGGTTACAATAAAGAATTGTGAGCCTGAAGACATCCTTTCAGGATTTGCTTGGTCAGCCTGGCGGGCAGCACTCAGGGCTCCGCGTTTGTGGAAATATTTTGGAAAAACAAACTCTGCGGGAATCTTGTAACCGGGGTCACCGGTACCAAGTTGGGCATATTTTTCAGCGTTTTTGGATTCTGGGTCACCTGCCTGTACCATGAAATCACGGATTACACGGTGAAAAAGAATGCTGTCATAGAAATGTTCCTGAACCAATTTTATGAAATTGTCCCTGTGAAGCGGAGTCTCATTGTAAAGTTTGATTGTAATGTCACCGGCAGTAGTCTTGATGAGAACCCTGGTCTCATCGGCTGACTGCGCTTTTGCGTTCTGTGAAGCACCGGCTCCACAGGAATTAATTGTTGCTGCCATCAGAAGTAATACTATAAGTTTGTATCTCATTGAATTTTGTTTTTTCTTTTGACAAAGATAGGTTATTTTTTTGCCAAATGCCTTATCTTTGCTTTAATAACAGGACAAACTCATAGTTATGAAAATAGCAGTAGCCGGAACAGGTTATGTGGGCCTTTCATTGGCCACATTGCTGGCACAGAAAAACCAGGTGACAGCAGTTGATGTAATCAAAGAGAAGGTAGATCTTATTAATAACCGTAAATCACCCATACAGGATGATTATATAGAAAAGTATCTGGCGGAGAAGGAACTTGATCTTACTGCCACATTGGACGGTGAAAAGGCCTATTCTGATGCGGACTTTGTTGTGATAGCCGCTCCTACCAATTATGACAGCAAAAAGAACTTCTTTGACACCAGCCATGTTGAGGAGGTTATAGACCTTGTTCTCAAGGTGAACCCTGATGCAATCATGGTTATCAAATCAACCATACCGGTTGGATATACGGAGAGTGTACGTGAGAAATTCTCATACCGCGAGCGCATGCAGGATGGCACGATGAAGGTGGTTGTGCCCAACATCATTTTTGCTCCTGAGTTCCTGCGTGAGAGCAAGGCTCTGTATGATAACCTTTATCCTTCCAGAATCATCGTTGGATTTGATAAGAAAGAATCTCGTCTAGAGGAGGCAGCCCACACTTTTGCCCGTCTTCTGCAGGAGGGTGCCATCAAGGAGAATATAGACACCCTTTATATGGGGACAACTGAGGCTGAGGCGGTAAAACTGTTTGCCAACACCTATCTGGCTCTGCGCGTAAGTTTCTTCAATGAGCTTGATACATATGCTGAGATGAAGGGCCTAGACACCCGTGCCATAATAGACGGTGTGGGCCTTGATCCCAGAATAGGAAGCCATTACAACAACCCTTCATTCGGTTACGGTGGTTACTGCCTGCCCAAGGATACCAAGCAGTTGCTTGCCAACTACAATGACGTACCTGAGAATCTTATCCAGGCTATCGTGGACAGCAACCGCACCCGTAAGGATTTCATTGCTGACCGTGTTCTTGAAAAGGCCGGTTACTATACAGCCAACAGTTCATGGAATGAGGCTTCTGAAAAAGAGATAACCGTGGGTGTTTATCGTCTTACCATGAAATCAAACTCTGACAATTTCCGTCAGAGCTCCATTCAGGGAGTTATGAAGCGTGTCAAGGCCAAAGGTGCCCACGTAATCATTTACGAGCCGACACTTAAGGATGGTGATACTTTCTTTGGCAGTGAGGTGGTGAACAATCTCGATGAATTCAAGAAACGCTGCAACGCAATCATAGCCAACCGCTATGACTCCTGTCTGGATGATGTTCAGGAGAAGGTTTACACCCGTGACCTGTTCCGTCGCGACTAGTTCAGTCTGAAGTTTACCGGGATTGTATATTTTACCCGACAGGGTTCTCCCCTTTGTATACCGGGGCTCCAGTTCGGCATGCCGGATATAACCCTTATAGCTTCTGCATCAAGCTGAGGGTGTACACTTTTCAGTATTTTGGGGCTTACTATGGAACCGTCTTTTTCAACGATAAAAGAGACAATTACACGTCCCTGAATATTGTTATCCCTGCAGGCCTCAGGATACTTGATATTGTTTTTGAGATATTCCAGCAGAGCGGCTGTGCCTCCCGGGAACTCGGGCTGAATCTCAACAACCATATAGATATCATCCTCCGGCTCAGGTTCAGCTTCAATAATCTCATAATTTGAGATGTCAACCCATTCCATGTTATCCTCTGTGGAAGCTATGATATCCTCTTGTATATCGGCATCATCTTCCATAATATCAATGATCTCAGCTTTTGGTGCGGCAGGTGGTGGCGGAACGGGCTTCCTCTCAGATGAAATTAGATTTACCGGTTCAAACTCCGGGTCCTCAGTTGAATAGTCTTCAAATAAGAATTCATCCTGGGCGGACTGGAAGAGATAAAACTGTTCTTTGTCGGCATAGGCAAGAAGATCCTGATCAAGAGATTCGAATTGCCTGGTAATAAGGTTTACGCTTAATATTATGACTAATATGACTGCGGCTGCCGCAGGTACACCTACAGCGAGATTTATATATGTACGGCGTCTGCGCGCAAAGCGCTCACGTGTGGCTTTCCGGTTCAGGAAGGCATCACGGTCAGAGGCTGGCAGTTTCATTTCAAAACCCTCCAGACGTTCTTTGAATTTATCTTCCCATTGTTTCATTTCCCTGTCCTTTTAAGATAATCGTTTATGGCGCTTTTAAGTTGGGCACGTGATTTTGCAAGAATAGATGCAGAGCCCTTCTCGGTAATGTTGATGGCTTGAGCTATCTCCTTGTGTGAATAACCGTCAATGCAATACATGTTGAAAACGGTTCGTCTGACAGCTGGAAGTGAAGCTACCATATCAATCATAACTTGTGTTGGGATAGCGTCCACATCTTCCTCTTGAGGTTCTGAGACAGATGATTCCAGCGCGGCATCCATCGGAACAACCAGAGCCCTGGCCTTTTCACGGAGCCTGTCAATGGAAACATTGACTGTGAGCCTTCTGAGCCAGGCATAAAGTGAACCTTCACCGTTGTAATGGAAAAACTTTATGCTGTCCATAGCCTTTATCATCGAATCATGCATAAGATCCTGCGCCTCCTCCTTATCGCCTATATATCTGAAGCAAACGGCATAGAGTTTGCCTGCATATCTTGTATACAGCTCTCCTTGGGCTTTCTGGTCCTTTGCGGCACATCTCAAAGCCAGGTCACTCTCGGAAATAGAGCTCATAAGCATTCTCTATGATTACCGTTTTCGATTACAGAACGGAAAGATACTTGAAATACGTCTCTTCTCCAAACTTTTTGGAACATCAGCGTCAAGATTCTCTGCAGAACTATCAGTTCTGGGAGACAACGTTCCGTGGCTACTCCACCCCCCTCCGGACCCTAAACGTCGAACTCGGCCTTTTACCCACCTTCGGTGTGTAACGTGCCTCAAACATGCGCCGTTCTTAACGGGATCCTCCGGGGGCTTACGCTTAACGCCACTGCACTGATGCTCCCTGACTGATAGTTCTGCAGAGATCAGCGATGTGCTTCGTTGAAGAGGCGTAGGCGTTCTTCAAGGATGGGGAACTGGTCATCACGGATGTTTGATGAGCATCCGCGAATGCCCTGGCGGGTACTGCCGGTTGATGAGAGCACAATTCCGCTTATGCCGAAGTAGAGCAGCTCATGCAGCAGTTGGCCTCCCTCCATAGGAGTGCCGTCGGGCAGGTTGTAGCCGAATGTAAAGAAGAATCCGTTGCTTACAGGCTCCTCCAGATCCTTGTCATAGGTGATGTTGAACCCGTTGCGCAACAAGGCAGCCTTGATCTTCTCGGTGCGGCGTGCATACTCGCGTATATCTTCACGGAACCGGTACTCACCGTCACAGGCGGCCTTAAGCATGGCAGCCATAGCGCACTGTACTGAGTGTGTTACGCCCGATGACATAGCGTAAAGCATATCGTATGCATATACTGCGCCGAAGCGGGAAATGTTGTAACGCTTTTGCAGAGTCTCAAAGTGGCGCTCATAGAGTTTGTCAGAGATGCAAGCCACAGCAATGCGCTCGCCAGCATAGCTGAATATCTTGCTGCCGCTGAGCATCATGATGTAGTTATCAGTGTAGTGTGATACGCTTATCTGGTAGGGAGCCTTGAAAGGTATGCCCAGTCCTTCACGGCGGAAGTCCATGGTCATGTATGCAAGGTCCTCCAGGATGATGGTATCATACTTTGTAGCCAACTGACCGATGGTTTTGATTTCACTCTCGGTAAGGCACATCCAACTGGGATTGTTGGGATTGCTGTAAACAATGCAGCAAATGTTACCCTGTTTGAGATAACTCTCCAGTTTGGGTCCCAGTTTCTCAGCACGGAAATCGGCTACGTCAAACTGTGCGGTCTTGACACCCATAACCTGAGCCTGCATCTTCTGTACAGGGAACCCCGGATCAACATAAAGTATGGTATCCTTCTTTGGATCAATCTGTGAGCACAGAAGGAATGCTGCAAAGGTTCCCTGCATGGCTCCGCATGTGGGCGTGCAGTGACCGGGCTCAATATCGGTGTTGATGAAAGCCTTGACAAAACGCGCTGCCTGCTCCTTGAGTTCAGGAATACCCTCAATGTTGGGGTACTTTGATGCCACACCACGATCAAGTGCCTCTTTCTGGGCTTTGATACCTACAGCCGATGGCGGTATGCCGGGTACACCCATCTCAAAATGGATGAACTCCTGACCGGTAACCTTCTCAGCGTTCAGTTCACATGCCAGCACCTGACGGATGGAGGCCTTATTGAGGTCACGTACCTCTATTTTCTCAAGATAATCGTCAATGACGTTTACAGGAATCAGCGTTTTCATCAGTGTTTTTATTCACAGTTACGGCCTATCTCAAGGGCCTTTATGTTCATATCTACAATAGCATCGCCTTTGGCACCGAATATGGTGCGTACGCTCTGGCAGAGCTTGTCAAAACTGATGCTCTTGAGCGCTTTTGATGCGGCACCCAGCAGAATCATATTGACTGCCTTGGGCATCTTGTGTTCCTTGCCAAGCTCCTCAGTATCAATCAGAATAACGTTACCCAATTCCTTGAGTTCAGCTATGATGGCATCCTTATCAGGATAGTTGCCTATGTTGACAAATGGGTTGGATGATGTGATAACCCAGCCGTCCTTGCTCAAGTAGTGTTTGTAACGTAAGGCCTCCATGGGCTCCATGGCGATGATTATATCAGCCTGACCCAATGAGATAAGGTCACTGGCAATGGGCTTGTCACTGATGCGCAGGTTTGACTGTACATCACCGCCGCGCTGGCTCATTCCGTGAACCTCGGCCTGCTTGATGTAGAGGTCTTCCTCAAGGGCGGCCTGACCTATCACTGTGGCAATTGAGAGGATACCTTGTCCTCCTACGCCTGCAAGAATTATATCTGTCTTCATTTCTGTGCTGCTTTAGCTTTTGCCTTACGGGCAAGTGTCTGGATACATTCACGGCGCGGTATGATAACCGACAGACCCTGATACTCAATCTCCTCCTTGAGGGTGCGTGTAATCTCCTCCATGTTCTGGGGCAGGGGAACCACAACTTTAAGATGGTCGGGGTCAACGCCTATGCCGCGGCATATGGCCTCGAACTTGTTGGTTCCGGCGCTGTCCTGTCCGCCGGTCATACCCGTGGTGAGGTTATCGGATATGATGATTGTGATGGGAGAGTTCTCATTGACCGCATCAAGCAGGCCGGTCATACCTGAGTGGGTGAATGTGCTGTCACCTATTATGGCAACTGCGGGGAACACACCTGCGTCGGCGGCACCCTTGGCCATGGTGATGCTGGCACCCATATCAACGGTGCTGTCAAGAGCCTGGAAGGGAGGCAGGGCGCCCAGAGTGTAGCAGCCTATGTCACCGAATACCTTGGCATCCTTGTAATCCTTTAGAACGATGTTTATGGCCTCATATACACTGCGGTGACCGCAACCCTGACAGAGGGCGGGCGGACGTGCCACAACGTTCTTGGCAACCTCAGGATGCGGCAACGGAGCCAGACCCAGAGCGGCCTTTACAATATCCGGATTAAGTTCTCCCTGACGGGGCAGTTCACCGGTCAGACGGCCTATGATCTTGCAGTCAGAGGGGAGAATACCTGCCACCTGCTCCTCAACGAACGGCTGGCCGTCCTCAATAACCATGATTGAGTCACACTGCTCGGCAAGAGTGCGAACTGTTTCAGAAGGTATGGGGTATTGTGATATCTTAAGGACCGGGAAAGGTATGCCTTCAGGATAGCACTCTGAAAGGTAGTTGTAGGCGTTTCCGCATGCAATGGCACCCATCTTGAAACGCTTGGCTTGACCCTTGAAACTGTTAAAAGGTGATTCAACTGACAGGCGCATGATTTCAGGCTGACGCTCCAGGAGTGAAGCGTAGCGACGCTTGGCAATGGCAGGCAGCAATACCCAGTCACGTACTCCACTTACGGGATTCAAGTCGTTCTGATTACGTTTTTCCTTAAGAGCCACAACAGCACGTGAGTGGGCCAGACGGGTTACTGTACGCATCAGAACCGGCAGTTTGAGTGACTCTGACAGGTCATATGCGTAAGCCATCATGTCATAAGCCTCCTGCTGCGATGAGGGTTCCAATACAGGTATCAGGGCAAACTTGCCGTAGAAACGGGTATCCTGCTCATCCTGCGATGAGTGCATTGAGGGGTCATCGGCCACAAGGACAATCAGACCGCCGTTCACTCCGGTAATTGAGGAGTTCACAAACGGATCAGCTGCCACGTTCATACCCACGTGTTTCATACATACCAGAGCACGCTTGCCTGCAAATGACATACCCAGGGCAGCTTCCATAGCTGTCTTTTCATTGGTACACCAACGGTTATGTATCTTTTCACCGGGGTTCTTTTTGCAGTAACCCTGAATGTATTCTGTAATTTCAGTTGAGGGCGTGCCGGGATAAGCATAAACTCCGCTCAGTCCGGCATCAATGGCACCCTGTGCGATGGCTTCATCGCCAAGTAATAATTTCTTCATAATATGACTTCTAAAACTGAAGTGCAAAAGTACTTATTTTTTCACTTCCTCAGCATCCATAAGTGAGGTAGATGCACGTACTGTAACCTCACGGTTGTAGCAACTGAACATCTTGTCAATGCTCTCCGTCTCTTTTACAGAGGTAAAGAGGCTTACTATCGGAACAATAACCAGACCTGCTACCATTGAGAGCACACCAGCGTTGATAGGTGAGCTGAAGAAGGGACTTATGAATGTGGTCTTGGTGAATGTTCCGTACATACAGCCTGCCATGATGGCAACACCCACAATGAAGCTGGCCCATACAGAGGCCTTGGTGGTTTTCTTCCAGTACAGACCGTACAGGAACGGAGCCAGGAAGGCGCCGGCCAGTGCACCCCAGCTTATACCCATGAGCTGAGCGATGAATGTCACGGAACTCTTGGCCTGGATGATGGCAAGAACAGATGAAACGGCAATGAAGAAGACAACCAGCAGACGGATGGAGAGAAGCTGTGACTTCTCGCTCATCTGTTTACCACCCTTGGCCATGGCAGGCTTGATGATATCAAGTGTAAGTGTTGAGCCTGATGTGAGCACCAGTGATGAAAGGGTTGACATTGATGCAGAGAGCACCAAGATGATAACCACACCGATCATAAGGTCAGGCAGGGTCTGGAGCATTGAGGGAACGATGCTGTCATAAATGGGTGTTCCGTTGGGAGCAAAGTCAATTACACCCCCATAAAGACGGCCGAAACCGCCCAGGAAGTAGCAACCGCCAGCCACGATGATGGCAAAGAAGGTTGAAATGAATGTACCCTTGCGGATGGCAGCCTCATCGCGAATAGCGTAGAATTTGCCTACCATCTGGGGCAGACCCCATGTGCCGAGTGATGTGAGCAGCACAACGCCGAGAAGCCAGATAGGCTGTGGGCCGAAGAATGATACGAATGCACCGTTGAGTGCGGGAGCAGCCTCGCTGGGAATCTGTGACATCTTCTCAATTGCTGCGGTGAATCCGCCGTTTCCGTTCAAAACTGAGATGATAACGGCAACAATACCTATCAGCATGATCATACCCTGAATGAAGTCATTCACAGCAGTAGCCATATAACCTCCTACCAGCACATAGATACCGGTAAGGATAGCCATACCTAGCACGCACCAACTGTAGTCTATGCCGAATGAGAGTCCGAACAGACGTGACAGACCGTTGTAGAGTGATGCGGTATAAGGAATAAGGAAAACGAATACGATTATTGAAGCTGCCACCTTGAGAGCCTCGGAGTTGAAACGCTGTCCAAAGAAATCGGGCATGGTGGCACTCTTGAGGTACTGGGTCATAAGGCGTGTACGTCGGCCCAGGATTCTCCATGCCAGGAGTGAACCTATCAGGGCGTTGCCAAGTCCGATCCATGTGGCGGACAAACCGTATTTCCAACCGAACTGACCGGCATATCCTACGAATATTACGGCCGAAAAGTATGACGTACCGAATGCAAATGCAGTGAGCCATGAGCCTACCTTGCGGTCACCCAGTACAAATCCCTGTACGTTGTTTGCGGTTTTACGGCAATAGATACCAACGCCTATCATAACGGCGAAAAACAGAATCAGGATAAGAATCTTTAGAAACATGGTTGTAAAGTTTTAGGAATAATAAACTCATATTTATAAAAAAAAGGAAGGGAATGAAGAACTCATTCCCAACCTTGAATCAGTGTAAGGCCTTTCTCCGTGGCTACACGTTCCGCTATTTCCAAGCTGGCGGGACGGATTATAAGAACCAGTTTGCCATCCTTGTGGAATGTGTACAGATAGCTGATGGAACAACCACCGGAGGTAAGTGCGTCAACTGCATCGGCAAATGAAGCTGTATCAGGTTCAACCTGTATGGCAAGCACCTCATTCAGGTTTACCAAATGACCTTGTGCTGAAAGCAGACGGGCAGCCTTTATCTGATCAGATGTAATAAGACGCAGAATACCGTACTCAGTGGTGTCAGCCACTGATGCAGCCTGAATCTCTATGTTCTGGTCCTTAAGGGCGGTAAGTATGTCGCTCAGTTTTCCGCGTTGGTTCTCAAGGAATATGGAAATTTGCTTTATAGTTTTCATAATATCCTTCTTTAGTGGTTGTTACGCAAATCATTTACTCTCTTGGCCTTGCCGTCTGACTGCGGAATTACACCTTTGCCCACCAGTTTTACTCTCGGAGTGAGCAGTATCTCATCTTTGAGGCGGCGTGTAATCTCCTTTGTCAGGTTCTGCAGCATGCCGAAATCATCGGTTGCCTGTGCCAACTCGGCCTCAACGGTCATTTCATCGTTGTCACCTATTGTCTCTATTGTAATCAGATAATCACTGGCCAGTTCCGGGAACTGCATCAGGATCTTTTCAATCTGGATAGGATAGATGTTTACGCCCTTGACAATCATCATGTCATCTGAGCGGCCCTGGAAACGTGCCAGACGTACATGGGTACGTCCGCAGGGGCAGTCACCCGGCAGGATGCGGGTAAGGTCACGTGTGCGGTAACGGAACAGCGGCATAGCCTCACGGTTAAGGGTGGTAAGAACCAACTCGCCAAGCTCACCCTCCTTGACAGGCTCCAGAGTTACAGGATCAAGTATCTCGACAATGTAATTATCCTCCCAAATGTGCATTCCGTTCTGCTCCTGGCATTCGATGGCCACACCGGGGCCGCACATTTCACTCATACCGAAGTTGTTGTAGGCCTTGGCTCCCCATATCTCTTCAATACGTTTGCGCTGTGCCTCAGAGTGAGGCTCGGCACCTATGATAAGGGTATGTACAGTTGTGGTGCGCGGGTCAATGCCCTCTTCCTCAAATGCGGCAGCCAGACGTGTGGCATAGCTGGGTATGCAGTGCAGTGCAGTGGTTCCAAAATCTGTGATGAACTTTACATGGCGCTTGCTGTTGCCTGCGCCGGCAGGAACGGTCAGAGCACCCAGACGCTCTGCGGCATACTGTATGCCCAGTCCGCCGGTAAACATTCCGTAACCGGAAGTATTCTGTATGATATCAGTACTGCGCAGACCTATGCAATACATGGAACGAGCCATGGCATCGGCCCATTCGTCAAGGTCTTTCTGTGAATGAAGTATAACCGTAGGGTTACCGGTGGTACCGCTTGAAGAGTGCAGACGTACTACTTTCTCCAACGGAATGGACTTGATACCGAAAGGGTATGTGGCACGCAGGTCATTCTTGGTTGTGAAGGGGAAACGCTTTATGTCCTCCACAGATTTGATGCTCTCCGGGGTTATGCCCAATTCCTTGAATTTAGGAGCGTAGAATTCGCTGCCCATGGCAATTTCTACTGTTTTTTTGAGACGCTCCACTTGCAGTTGCTCCAGTTTCTTGCGGGGCATTGTCTCAATCTCTTCATTCCAGTATTTACTGTTCATATTTGTATTATTATACGTTGTTTCTTTTTGCAGTTGCAAATTTATAAAATTTTATCAAGTTCGTCAAGAAGATAATCCACACCTTTGTCACTAATACCTACGTAATAGCGGAGTGCTTCATTGCTGATAACGCCTTTCTTGAGCAAGACCGTTCCGAAAGTTTCATTGGTGATCTTCTCTTCAGTATCAGGCATTACAATTACAGATGATACTCTGAAAGGCTCCTGACCGGCTTCATTGAAATATTCCACGGCATATCCGTTTTCAATGTCCTTTACTGTGCCGGTATATGTGGTGTACATGCCTGTAACTATGTTGAGTAATTCAAACTGCCCGGTATAGTAATCTATAACTGACAGTATAGGACTGTCCCTGTAAATGGTAATCTGTTTGTCAAGTGTAATCTGTTCACCATATATGGTCCAGGGATCATATTTCAGATGAATAACCAGTTTCTCATCTGTCTGCATGAGTATTTCTGCATCAGCCAGTTTTTCAGGTTTATAAAAGCCCAGTTCTCCCATCGGACTGGATGCTCCGTACCCTAATGCAAGTGCGTCAATAGGCATATGGATATTGCGACCGTCCTGATATTTCAGGAAAACTTCAAATGCCGGAACATTTTTGCCTATACCATCAGAATACCTGTATGTGCTGAACTTAACAGTCCCGTTAGTCCAGCTTACATAATCCCGGCCGGTATTCATTCCAAGTTTATCCTGGGAATGTCCGCAACCTGCCATAAAAGCAGCGGTAATAAGCAAACAGAGAATCTTTTTCATTTTTCGGAGTAGGCTAATGCGTATGTCTTAATCTGTTTGAGCATGGAAAGCAGACCGTTGCTTCGGGTGGGTGACAGGTGCTGTGTAAGTCCGATAGCATCTATGAAGTGTACATCGCTTTCCAATATCTCACGCGGGGTGTGGTCTGAAAGCACTCTTATAAGCAGTGCAATCAACCCTTTTGTAATAATGGCATCGCTGTCAGCTTCAAAGTGAACCAGTCCATCCTGCATGGTTGCATGCAGCCATACGCGGCTCTGGCATCCGTCTATAAGATTATCCTCAGTCTTATACGCGGGGTCCAACGCCGGTTGTCCATTACCCAGGTCAATAATCATCTGGTATTTGTCCATCCAATCGTCAAATGCGCTGAACTCCTCAATAACCTCTTCCTGCAGTTGGTCTATGGTCATGGCTTCTCATTGTAAATGACATGCAGGAGTGTCTTGCCCACGGCATCCAGCACGTTCTTGTCAATATTGTCTATATTATCCTGTGTGGTATGCCAGGTAGGTCCGAATGAACTCTCCTTGCAGTTGGGCAGATATGGTATGATGTCAATGGCGGGAATATGGGCTATGGTGTTGATAAAGTAGTGGTCATCTGTCACGTATCCGCCGTCCACAGGCAGGAACAATGAACCGTAGCCAAGCTTGCCGGCTGCACTCCACACCTTGTCAACCACCTGTTTTCCGAACATCATTGAATATGGCTCACGGCAGAAAGACGCGCCTTTACCGCCTACCATGTCAAGCAGTATGGCGTAGCGTGCCTTATAACCCTCTTTGTGAGGATTTTTTGCCCAATATTGGGTACCCAGACCCCAATAAGATTCAAGGTGTTGGCCCTGATAATCCGGGCCCGGCCCCCAATCCTCAGCATCCAGAAATATGCAGTCTATACCTATCTCTGGGGCTTTTCTCTGCAGTTGACGGGCTATCTCCAGGATTACACCCACACCGCTTGCTCCGTCATTTGCGGCATCAACAGGTTTTTTCCAGTTGGCCGGATCAGGGTCATTGTCAGCCCAAGGGCGGCTGTCCCAATGTGAACACAGGACAATGCGGTTTGTCTTATCGGGATTGTAGCTGCCTATGATGTTATAACAATGCAGCCTGGTGTTGTCAAAAGTTACGGTCTCAAACTCCTGTACAAAAGTCTGAGCCCCGAAACCTTCAAGTTTCCCTGTAAGCCAGACGGCACATCTGCTGTGGGCGTCCGTGTTGGGTACACGTGGGCCAAAATCTGTCTGTGCTTTTATAAAGCCATATGCGCTGTCTGCACAGAATTCAGGTGCACTGACATTATCGGTCTTAACCGTAGCATTGGATGCTTTGCGCCCTCCGCAAGAGAGAGCTACAAAGAGCGCTGTCAGTATGATTACGGGATTTTTCATCTCAGCGGTTAAGTTTCCAGGTTGCTCCGTCTTTGGTATCCTTTATCTCGAATCCCAATGCTGTAAGTTCATTGCGTATCTTGTCGCTGGTTGCCCAGTCCTTGTTTGCCTTTGCTATGGCGCGCTGCTCAAGCAACATATCCACTACTTTACCAAAAGCCTCTTCGCGACCGCTGCCGCCTCCTTCTTCGGCTTTGATTCCAAGGATATCAAAGAGGAAAGTGTCAAACAGGGACTGGAGTTCGGCTACATCTGTAGCAGTCAGTTTGGCGTTGCCGTCAACTGCCTGGTTGATTACCTTTGCGGCATCAAACAGATGGCTGATTACGATAGGCGTGTTAAGGTCATCGTCCATTGCCTCATAGCACTTGCCCTTGAACTCCTGTACGCTGACACTGCTTTCAGAAGCAGGTTGAATACGGCCTATTGCGTTGTAAGCTTCCATCAGGCGTGACATGGCCTTTTCTGCAGCCTGCAGGGCATCATTGCTGAAATCAACCGTGCCGCGGTAGTGGGCCATCAGTATGAAGAAGCGGATGGTCATGGGGCTGTAGGCCTGCTTGAGGTTGGCATTCTGGCCGGTAAAGAACTCGTTTAGGGTTATGAAATTACCCAGACTCTTGCCCATCTTCTGGCCGTTGATGGTAATCATGTTGTTGTGCATCCAGTAGTGCACAATGTCATGCCCCTGGCTGGCAACGGCCTGCGCTATCTCACACTCATGGTGCGGGAATATAAGGTCCATGCCGCCTCCGTGTATGTCAAAGCGCTCACCCAGATACTTACGGCCCATGGCGGTGCACTCGCAGTGCCAGCCGGGGAATCCGTCGCTCCAGGGTGATGGCCAGCGCATTATATGCTCGGGCTGGGCTTTCTTCCAGAGTGCAAAATCAGCGGGGTTGTGTTTCTCCTCCTGACCGTCAAGCTCACGGGTGGTATTGAGTACGTCATCCAGGTTACGGCCTGAGAGTATGCCGTAGTGATGATCCTTGTTGTACTTGTTTACGTCAAAGTAGATGCTGCCCTGGCTCTCATATGCGTAACCGTTGTCCAGAATCTGTTTTACCAGTTCAATCTGCTCTATGATATGGCCCGATGCATGCGGCTCAATGCTGGGCGGCAGTACGTTAAGCATCTCCATTGCCTTGTGATAGCGCAGGGTGTAGTACTGCACCACCTCCATGGGCTCCAGCTGCTCTAAACGTGCCTTCTTTGCAATCTTATCCTCACCCTCATCGGCATCATGCTCCAGATGGCCTACATCAGTTATGTTACGTACATAACGTACCTTGTAACCCAAGTGCTGCAGGTAACGGAAAAGGATATCAAAGGTAATGGCCGGACGGGCGTGTCCCAGATGTGGATCGCCGTATACGGTTGGGCCACACACGTACATGCCTACGTGCGGCGGGTTTATAGGTTCAAACAGTTCCTTCTTTCTAGTAAGGGTGTTGTAGATGGTCAATTTGTTTTCCATATTATTTTTTTGTTGTTTCTTCAATCAGTTGGAGGAGCCTGTCTACGGCATTCTCCTCGGGGATATTTTTCTCTATGCACTCCTTGCCTTTATAAAGGCTTATCTTGCCGCGGCCTGCGCCCACGTAACCGAAATCGGCATCGGCCATTTCACCCGGCCCGTTTACTATACAGCCCATTATGGCTATCTTGACGCCTTTAAGGTGGCCAGTGGCGGCTTTAATGCGTGCTATTGTCTCTTCAAGATTGTAAAGTGTACGTCCGCACCCCGGACAGGATATGTACTCGGGTTTGCTGAACCTGATACGTGCTCCCTGCAGTATGGCCTCCTCTGTGGATTTGATCTGGGCGGCGGTCATGTTGGGGTTGGTCAGTTTAAGGTCTCCGACCTTGCCGTCAATGAGCAGTGCACCTGCATCCATGGCTGCGTGCAATTGGAAATCCTCAAGGTTGCCGTCAGTGTATGCAAGCTGCAGCACTCCGTTCTCTATCTTGGCCGATGCACGTACCTCAGCGCTGCGGGCCGCATAATCCACAAGCTTGCGTGCTACCGGAATCTCACGCTCAGGGGCCTCAGAGAGTGATACGCGGATGGTATCACCTATACCCTCTGCCAGCAGTGCGCCTATGCCTATGGCACTCTTTATGCGGCCGTCCTCACCCTCACCGGCTTCAGTAACGCCCAGATGGATGGGGAATGCCATGCCCTCGCGGTCCATCTCCTTTACCAGCAGGCGTACTGTCTCAATCATGACAACCGTATTGCTGGCTTTGATTGATATGACCACGTTCATGAACTCCTGCTCCACGCATATGCGCAGGAACTCCATGCAGCTCTCCACCATGCCGGCGGGAGTATTGCCGTAACGGCTCATGATGCGATCGGAGAGTGAGCCGTGGTTCACACCAATACGTATGGCTGTGCCGTGTTCACGGCAAATGTTCAGGAAGGGGATGAAGCGGTCACGGATACGCTGTATCTCCTGCGCATATTCATCATCAGTATATTCCAGATGCTTGAATGTGCGTGCGGGGTCCACGTAGTTTCCGGGGTTGATACGTACCTTCTCCACATAGCGTGCTGCAACGTCTGCCACGGCCGGGTTGAAATGTACATCGGCCACCAGCGGGGTGTTGTAACCGCGTGCAGTCAAACCCTCACGGATAAGGCGCATGTTCTCTGCCTCACGGGTGCCCTGGGTGGTCATGCGCACCAGTTCACCTCCAGCCTCGATGATACGTATGGCCTGCTCAATGCAGCCCTCAGTATCCATAGTGGCCGTGGTGGTCATGGACTGCAGGCGTATGGGATTGCTGCCGCCAATGGCGGTATTGCCCACACGAACGCTGATGGATTTCCTGCGGTTGTAAACGGCCATTATCAGTTGGTCTTGTAGTTGTATTTTACCTGACTCAGTTCTGCATTGGCCTTCTCAATCTTCTCCTTAAGGCCCTCCTTATGGGCTGCCAGGCGTGCTGCAAGCTCATTGTCAGATACGGCCAGGATCTGGGCGGCCAGAATGGCTGCGTTCTGGGCTCCGTTCACACCTACGGTGGCTACCGGTATTCCGGGGGGCATTTGGATGATTGAGAGCATGGCGTCCAGACCGTCAAGCATACCCTTGATGGGCACACCTATTACTGGAACATTTGTGTTGGCTGCAATCACACCGGGCAGGGCTGCTGCCATGCCTGCTGCAGCAATTATAACCTTGATGCCGCGTGAAGCAGCATTCTTGGCAAACTCCTCAACTGCCGCGGGTGTGCGGTGAGCGGACAGGGCGTTCATCTCAAAAGGAACCTGAATGCTGTCCAGGAAAGCTGCCGCTTTCTCCATAACGGGCAGATCGGATGTGCTGCCCATGATGATACTTACTGTCGGTTTCATATATTTTTTACTTTGGCGTTGGCTTTGGCGTTGGCGTTGGCTTTGGCTTTTAGTTTTTGCGCATTCTTGCTACGGGTATTCCTATCTGTTCGCGGTACTTTGCTACGGTACGGCGTGCCACCTTGAAGCCGCGTGCAGCCAGCATATCGGCCAGTTGTTCATCAGTAAGCGGATTGCTGTGATCCTCTGCATCAGTAACCTCACGCAGTATGCGGTGAATCTCCTTTACTGACACCTCCTCACCATTGCTGGTCTTTACACCGTCTGTAAAGAAAGCCTTGAGCGGAAACGTACCGAAAGAAGTCTGTACATATTTGCCGCTGGTTACTCTGGATATTGTAGAGATATCATATCCCGTCTTGTCGGCAACATCTTTCAGTATCATGGGCTTGAGCAGGGTCTCATCGCCCTCGGTAAAGAAGGGACGCTGCAAGTCAATGATGGCCTGCATGGTACGGGTCATAGTCTGCTCCCTCTGTTTCAAGGCCTGTATGAACCCGCGGGCTGAATCCAACTTGCTTTTGATGTAAATGGCTGCGTCACGCTGACTGCTGTTTCCGCCTTTGATCTGGCGGTCAAGCATATCAGAGTATTCGCGGCTTACATGAAGTTGCGGTATGTTGCTGTTGTTAAGGGTAAAGTGTATATCACCATCAAAGTTGTCCAGCAGGAAATCAGGTACTATGTGCTGGCGGCTGTGGCCTATAGTTTCTCCAAGTGAACTGCCCGGACGCGGATTCAGTTTTACCAGCTCAGCAATCACTGCATCTGTCTGCTCCTTGGTAAGTTCCAGTTTGGCCGATATCTTGTCCCAGCGCTTGTGGGTAAATTCATCAAAAAGGGATGAAATGACCTTTTCCTGTAGTTCTCTGGTGGGAGAGTCACTCTTTCTTCTTATCTGAATGAGCAGGCACTCCTGGAGGTTGCGTGCACCTATGCCGGCCGGATCAAACTCCTGAATAACCTTGAGAACCTGCTCTATCTCATCAGTAGATGCATCCAGGTCATGATAGAATGCCAGGTCATCAGATATGGCTTGCAGGTCCTTGTCCAGGATTCCGTCATTATCTATGGAGCCTATGATATACATGGCTATCTTCATCTGGCGTGGAGTCAGATCCTGCTCGCGCAGCTGCTCATAAAGTATATCGTAAAAAGAGCGTGTCTCTGCCAGCGGTACATCAGCTACCGCGCCAGATTCTCCCTGCCGGCGGTCATACCAGTCATCATCATCGTCATCTTGCCAGTCTTCACGGCTGTCAGAGGAGGTGTTGTATTCATCATCTCCGTACTGATCGTTTTCATCAGCCTGTGAGTCATCAGATTCCTGCAAGACAGGCTCAGCAGGACCATCCTCAAGAGCGGGGTTATCACCCAGTTCAGTACGCACATGCTCCTCAAGCTCAAGCGTGGAAAGCGCAAGCAGACGGGCCTCAAGCACCTGCTGGGGTGAGAGGGTCTGAATCTGGCTTTGAGTCTGGACCTGTGTCTGTATGTTGCTTAAACCGGGCATCTTATGGAATCAATAGTGGAAACTGCTGCCGCCTATGAACTCACGTACCAGTGATGTGGGTGGCAGGTTCTGGCTTGGAATGGTTCTGAACAGTTTGAGGAAATCCTTGAGCTGGCAAGCCTTGGCATATTCAGGGCTGTTCTCAGGAACTTCATCCAGAAGAGGCAGTACCATATCCTTGATGACAGCTATCTCAAATATCATGGCTGAGTTGAACATGGCATCGGCATTCTCCTGGTATGGGAATATCCATTTCTCCTCACCAGCACGTACCGATGCCCATCGGCCAATGGTGTCCATTGCAGAATAACTGCGGTACTTGTGGTCGCGGGTTATGCGGCGCAGAAGGCGGTTATCGGTGGTAGGAATGTAGTTGTGCTGGTCAATGCGTATGCATGTAAGAGCCGATACGTATATAAGGAAACGGCTGTCAGCCGGTATATCGGGCATAAGGTCCGGGTTGAGTGCATGGATACCTTCAATGAGCAGAATGTCATTGTCACCCAGTGACATTTCAGGGTCAGTGAACTCGCGGATTCCGCCTTTTTTGAAATTGAATCTGGGCGGTTGGATGCTTTTGCCTGCAAGCAGATCCTTGAGCTGCTCGTTAAAGAAGGGAAGGTCAATGGCGTAGAGTGACTCAAAATCATGCTCCCCGTTCTCATCAAGCGGGGTGTGGTCACGATCCAGGAAATAGTCATCAAGTGACAGGACCTTAGGAGTAAGTCCGTGGGCCATAAGTTGTACCATAAGGCGCTTGCTGAATGTGGTCTTGCCCGATGATGACGGGCCGGACACCATTATCAGCTTGAGTCCCTTACCTTCATTACGGCGTTCCACTATCTGGTCAGCTATGTGTACTATCTTTTGTGACTGCAGGGCCTCAGCTACGTTTATTATCATGTTGGTCTCACCCTTGGCAACGGCCTGATTGAGCCTGCCCAATGTTGAGAATCCAAGAATCTGCATCCAGTCATGGTGCTCCTTGAATATCTCGAACATCTTGTCCTGACGTATCAGCGGCTCAAGTTGCTCAGGATTTTTCTTGTTTGGCAGGCGTACAAGAACACCGCCGGACATGGACTCCAATCCAAAGACCTTGAGGCATCCGGTATTAGGCGGAAGAACTCCAAAAAACCAGTCGGGCAGGTCCTCAAGTGTATAGTAACTGGTGTAAATGGATCCTATGCTGCGCAGTAAGCGTACATTGTCCTTACGGCCTGCACGTTCCATTATATCGGCCACATCAGTGGTGTGGGCGGTGTGCTTTACGAACGGGATATTACGGCCTATGATACTGCCCATGCGTTCGCTTATACTGGTAACATCATCATCGGTGAGTTCCCTTCCTATCTCCACAGGACAGAAGAAACCTTTTGATATCGCGTTTGACACTCTGATTCTTCCTCCGGGATAGAGTTCTGAAACAGCTTTATAAAGTACAAACACCAGTCCAAGCAGATAAGAACGGGCTCCTAAACTGGTGGTGGCGTCCAGAAACTCTACGTCACAATCTTCATAAACCTTGGCTTCCAAATCCATGACCTTGCCGTTCGCGGTCACGCAGATGGGACAACTCTTAAGTGTAACGCCCAGTTCAGTGAATATCTCAGAAAAAGATACACCGGGATTGAAACTCTCTGTTTTCTTATTGTTCTTGCAAAAGATTTCCATAATGCAGTTATCTCTGTTTGAAACTTCAAAAATACTGCATTTTTCGGTATCACACAATAGGAAGGATGAAGGAGATAGATGAGATATTGGGGAAAGGTTTTGATAAAATTGTTTGAAGTGTGTAGAGTTATTATCCCTTTTGTGTTAATGAATGTTACTTGCAAAAGTATATTTCTCTATAAAATCTTCCAAATACTTCTTTTGGTCTTCTTTTAAGGAATATAAAACTTCCCCCCCGTTAACTAATTCAATTATTTCACCAGTTTGTGTCAGTACAAAATTGTGTTCCAGGGAATCAACGGTAACGACAATTGGTAAGACTTTCATACTGCTTCGTTCCCATCGACTAATAGTTATTCTATTCCACCGATTCTGTACTTTTGAGTGATTTAGTATTGATTCAAATATTTTAACATCCTGTTCATCAACTTGAACCAACGTAGTGTTCTCTATATACTTTTCGGGGTTTTCAAAAAAGAAAGTCATATCACGAGATTTGATATTGTTCCAAGAATGACTATAGCAGTGTATCTGGTCAATACTAACGGGAAATTCAACGGGATTCTTGTAACCATAATTATTGCCGACACTACTATATCTCATGGCAAGATTGCCCAACGCCATTTTTTGTTGTTCTTCTAAGAAAATATAGTCTATTCTTTTGTTACCCTTTAAAATTTCTGTAAGGATGGATCGACTCCGAATAGTAAAGAAATGCTCTGTTGAGTCTATTCTTACTACAAAAGAGGCATACATACCCATCCCCAATGGTATGCTTAAATCATGACCATATATCTTAATTTTAAAAAACTCATTATTAAGCAAATAATCGAATGTTTCTATATCTTGCTCGCTCAACTGAATTAATGAATCGCTATAGTTATATTTTATTGGGTCCACAAAGTATTTGTAAGCTTCACTTGGAGAATATGCGCTGAAAGCAAAGTGCTTAAATGCCTTTACATCTTCAACTTTAATCTGTGAAAATAAAGGCATTATATGAAAGAATAAAATAAACAATAAGAGATTGCGTTTCATTTTATAGCCCATCCGTATAAATATAATTAAACATATAAGACCTTACCCCACCTGCTATTTGAAGATGCAATAAATAAGGATGAAAACCCAATACAGGAACTCCAGATAAAGTAAGAGCCCTTGCGGCTTGCATAGAACAATTATTTATCAGCACATTATAAATAGGTTTATGATTGTTGAGATAGTTTCTATAACGTTGCATATTTTTCATATTGAGATGCTTGACAGTAATAGGCGAAAGTCTATTTCCAGGAATGTCTTTTGCTTGAGACCATTGCCCTTCTGAATCGTGTAAAGTCCAGTTGTTCCGCCCTCTAGACCATAAAAATTTTTCAAATTTACTTGGACCGAAATCAGTAAGAATGGTACCATCAGTCATTGTTGTCTACCATGGCGGTTATGGTGCCCAAATGGTCAGTTATGGCGGCTGCGGAGTGTGTTACGGTACCGCCCTGTGTAGAGCTTACGGTATGCAGTCCTGCCAGGCCGTCACCACCGTTCACGTAGTAGAAGCTGGTTGTAACACCATCAGTGGTCTTTTCCTCATAGTCTCCCCACTGGAACTTCTCATACTCTATGTGGTAGGTCTTGTCATACCTGCTGCTCACCTTCTCAAGGTCAGGACCATATTCCGCAGTGTAGTAGTAGAAGTCTGTCTGATCATAGTGCCAGATGGTACTGACCTTACCCCACAGGTTGTATGTAATTTCATGCCCGTACAGCGTGAGCGTCTGCTCATCATTGTCTATGGACTGCACGGCATGGGGCTTTGAGGAACTGTTGTAGGTGTAATCGCCCAAGTCTGTCTTGTAGGAAATGTTGCCGTTGGCGGCATAGACCATTTCCATAATCTCCTGGTTGTTCTCTTGGACGGCAGTGAGGCGGTCCAGGTCGTCATAGGCAAAGTTCCAGGTCTCACCGTCAGACATACGGTTGTTGGCCGATGTCAGGTTGACGCCAAAGGTGTATGTCCTGTTCCTGTACATGGTGTTACAATTACTAATTGTCTCGACTATCAATTGAAAATCAGATTATCTTAAGTAACTGTATCAAAAAGCGGATGAATTAATGATAAAAAACAACTTCTTCTAGCCACATCGATATCGTTTTTTCTTTTATTGAGACTTAACCTCATGATTTCTCTTTTCCAATTTCTTCTTTAGTTTTCTATCAAATCGTTTGACACTTACTTCATTGAACTTTTTATAAGGTATAAATGTATTAACAAAACTTTTCCATTTGTTTAACTCAACATTTACCTTGTTATTATTGATAACGAGTGGAAAATAACAGTCTTCAATACTATAGACATATTTGTCATTTTCCTTCCAGAATCTACAATACTCATCTTGTCCGATTGTAAATAATCCATATTTATCATAACTGATATGAGTGCAACTCTCAAAGTTAATATCCTCAAATTCCAAGACTATCACAGTATCACGATTACTAGTATCTATTATTTTTTTCTTATTGTAATAATGCTCAAAATCAGGATATACCCATATAGTATCTTCGATATCAAAATCAAACTTATCTAATAAGCATATTTGTACTGCTACAATGCTATCATATCCTATAAAAGCAGTTCCTTTCTTGTCAATCAATGTCCCTTTTACAATATAATTGCTTTTATTATAAAAATAAGATTGTTTATAAAAATAGGGAGGTTGCTTTTGAGAGAGACATGTACAACTCAAAAGAAGTCCCAATAATATTATTTTTATTTTCTTCATTGTTTTGCTCAGGATTATAATACATTTAATAAAGCAATTAATGTGGTATTTGGTAATTTAACATTTCCTCTAAACAATGTCTATAATATCTTCTTCCACCATAATAATACCCTGTTTTATAAGCTCCAACTTCATCGCTGTAGTTAAGAGGGCTTGTATGATAGTATTCATGAAAAAAAGTTCCCTTGCCCCAACCCGTATTAAAACGAGCATGTCTGATAGTCTTTGCTCTTAAATAAATAGTATACTTCCCACCATTCTCGGAAGTCAATCCATCTATTTTGTATTTTAATATTTCACCTGTTGTCCTAGATATTTTAGCTATCCCATCATATTGCTTAACATATTTATATTCTTTTCCATAGCAAAGATTATCTAAGTTTGTCTTACTGGCATAATTGAACATTTCTCCAGGTAGTCCATAATAATTAGCCCAAGCCTGTGCACGCTCTTGCAATGTACCACCAGTCCACTTATTAACGCCAAGAGTTTTTGCATTGGCCATACCCCGATAAGCTCCATACGCCATACCGGAAAGAGCGCCTGAAATTGCACCATTCAAAGCCCCTTCACCAAAATTTCCACCAAAAACAAGAGAGGTAAATTCACCTGAAACAGCTCCAACTGCTGCATTTACAGCACCATCGGCCAACATTCCATTAATCATTCCGACTGGGTCATAAGAGAAGCTTAAAGCGCCAGATATGCCACCAGAAACAAGACCGGAAGCTAATCCCATCAACATGCTTCTACCATCCCATCCTGACATCATACCTGAAGACAATGTGCTTGTCATAGCGTTGGTCGTCAATTGAGTCACAAATGGAGAAGCGCCTAAAGCAGCCATTCCTTGAGACATTCCACTTGAAAACGCGCCAAGTGCTACGCCTCCTGCTATGTATCCAACCATATCCCAGCCAGAGGCATTGGCCTCACTTCCAACCATATAACCAGAAATACCTCCGACGATTGCGCTTATTGCTATACCAAAAATGGCATCATCAATTCCAAATATTTCTCCGGTAGGATCCGTATATTTTAGCGGATTGTTGAGGCAATAAGAGTAACGGTTATAATTTTGAGGATTGGTCGGAGCCTGCACAAACGCATCCGGACTGAGGAAGCGGCCCAGATGCGGGTCATACATGCGTCCCCGCATGTCAATGAGCCCTATGCCGTCTATGTGGTCATGACCTGTGAAACCGCGCTCAATGCTGTAATAGAAAGGCATGCTGATCACACGGTTACCCCATACGTCATAATGCACATCATAGCACCAGTCATTGTTGTCTACCATGGCGGTTATGGTGCCCAAATGGTCAG
>Ga0265298_10001245_pt1 | contig 37740 bp, 68 predicted proteins | sample AusTroGonzalo_MG_3_FD_193486 | JGI IMG/M metagenome (GOLD analysis project Ga0265298, IMG submission 193486) | Bovine rumen microbial communities from tropical cattle in Woodstock, Queensland, Australia - Gonzalo_01 | ecosystem: Host-associated > Mammals > Digestive system > Stomach > Rumen ...
CCCGTATTATCCCAACTTAATGGATATATCCAGTCTATATCAACTATATTTATTCTTGTCTTTGCATTGCTTACATCTAATGTCATTCTATCTTCATTTTTTATTATATCATAAGCACTAACTACTGCTACTTCTGTTCCTAATGCTCCTGATTTTTCTATTAATTGTGTTATTAATGTATATAAGTCTAAATTATCTACTAATTCATCAAATTGTCCTTGTGAATTTTCATCTTTTAATGAAATTTTACATTTTTCACTCCATAATATATCAGACCAATCTTCGCTTATTTCTTTTGCCATATTTAGAGTAAATCTCTTCTTATTTACTTTTCTTTGCCCATTATATATAAAATAATTGTGAAAGCTCTTTACATTTCCTGCATACCAACTTTCCCATTGTTCTATATATGTTTTTATATTGTCTTTTACTTCTGGATTATAATTGTAATTGTCTTGTAAAAATTTTTCTAATTTCATATCGTCCCTCCATTTACATAATATAAATTTTAAAAAGTGTTTTTTCGGCATTTTTTAACACTCTATTTTTAACAAATGTTTATTTATAAATACTTTAAGTAAATATTTACATAAATAAGTCTTTTTTATTGTTATGTCTATTTTATATTATTGTGGGGGTTGGATTTTGAAACCAACATCGCTATCCTGTGTTGTCCAATTAAGAGACCCGCCTTAATCACTGTGGAACACATGGGTAGCAGTTTAACCATTAACATACCCCACATTATTTTAATATTTTTCATTTATTGTCATCATTAATTTATCATAAAATGGAAACATTGAATACTCACTAGCATCTAAATCATCTATTGGTGTTGTTCCATCGTCTAATCTTGTGTCTTCATGCTTTTCATCCCAAACTGCTAATTTGTATGCTTCTATTAAATACTTACATTGTTTTAAAATAAATCTTCTATGTTGTGCAAATAACATCTGGTCTAAAAATATTCTATCATTAATTTGTCCTTTTATGCAATCTTCTATTTTAAGTGGAATACTGTTCTGTTGTAAATATCTATTCATTCCATAAGTTAACACTTGTCCTAATGCTCCATAGTCTGCATAACAATGTGTAACTTTACCATACTTTTCAACTATTCTGTTGTAAAATTTAATAAATTCTTTATACATATCTTCTGGTGTATGTAATCCTGCCATTTTTAATTCATCTATTGTCCATGCTTCCTTAAAATATTGTGTTATTCCTGTTGCTTTAAACTCTGTTTCCCCTTCTGTTGCTCCATAATCTATACCAATAGATATTATCATAAACCTAATAGGGTTTCCATATTCATCAACCGCTTCATCCTTTATAAACATTTCTGGATTATTTGCAAATTGTTTATATATAATTCCTTCTGCTAGTACCCATAAACCTAATATGAACCTTTGATAATATACTTCGCCCATGCTTTGATATTCTCGTTTTAAATTATCAAAATATTCTTGATTTTCTTTTCTTAATATTTCATTATCATCAAATGTAAAATGCCATATCTTTTTGTCTATTTCTTCATTGTCTATTATATCTAACTTAACCCAATGCGTTGGTGTATCTGGGTTTGTTGTAGCATATAACTTTGCATTCTTTACACTTAATCTTGATAATAACATTCTGTAAAAGTCTTCTGGTATTTGTGTCAACTCATCAACATAAGCTCCTGCTAACGTCATACCTCTTATTTTACTTTCTGCTCTATCATCATTTGCACCTTCTAGCCATACTTTCCTTCCAAATAATGTTCCACTCTTTTGACTTATACTATATGTAAAATTGTTACCAACTAATTCTTGTAATAATCCTAAACAATTCCTTTTTAATGCTGTTATTGTTTTTCCTGTCATTAAGAACTCACTATTTTCTGGCATACTTCCAACAAATATAGCCCATTTTAATAATGATACATAAGTCTTTCCACTTCTTACACTTCCTGTTAATAAGTTTATTCTTCTATCATCATATAGCATAAAATCTATTTGTTTTGGATTTAACATTTCATTTAATGTTTTACTCATTATTTACTTTCCTTTGCTTTATTTAAAGCTCCTATTAAACTATCTATTATTCCATTGCTATTTTCTTCTTTGCCATTAAGTTCTCCCATTATTTCAAGCATTAATCTATAATTTTCGCTCTTACCTTTTATAGCTCCCTGTATTAATCCTAATGTTGCTAATTCTCTATATGTTTTGCCACTCTTTTTATTCTGTTCATCTAATAACATCTCTAAAGCCTTTTTCATAGTGGCTTTTTCTTGTCTAGCTTTACCACTTGCAATACCAGCTTTTCTACTATCTTCACTATGTTGTTCGGGAGTTCTTCTCGAATTAAGTTCTTCTACTGACATTAAATTATCTAGTTTATTAGCCACTATATCACTTCCTTTTTCTTTTATTTATTTCTATTGCTTGTCCTTGCTTTATTGCTTTACTTTTTTGTTTATATACTTTACCTGTTTTTCCCCATTTATATCCGCTTTTTACTTTTCTAACTGGCATTTTTCTCCTTCATTTTGTTTCATATTTTTCTGTCTAATTTGATATTCTTTGTATTTTTCTCTAAATTTCTTTTCTCTTTCCATATCCCTAACAATTCTTTTTGCTATCATACTTCCATCTTTTTTCATATGTTACCTCCCGATATTAATTTATAATTTCTATATCAAGTCCTGTTTTTTCTTTACTTACTTCTGCTTCTAATATAATTTTATTTATATAATTCAAATTATCATTTTTTAGTATTCCCATTTCTACTAATCCATCTAGTAATCCTTTAATCCTTATATTATCTACATCTGTATTTTTATTTTTAACATATTTTTTTATTTTAATTGTTACTGGATATTTTTTGATAGGTTGTAATCCTCTACAAAAATACTTTACTATTTCTTTATCTTCTCTTTTAATTTTGTTTGCAATAAATTTATTTGTTCTTTCTGCATCTATATATTTGTTCCAATTAGAAAAATCATAATCAATATACATATTTTTTCTCTCTTTTTTATTATTTTATCATAAGTTTTATTTTTTTACAATACAATTAACATATTTCCAAATATATCCACCAATTTCTTGCATATATATTCTCCTAAAAATTATTTCATTTCTACAATTATCCCTAAGTTTTGTACTATTTTTTTAATTTCTTTATAATCTTCCGCATCTAATTGCCCTGTTCGATAGCTGTCAATGTTATCTGCAATAGTTTTCATTAACTCTGGTAATCTTTTTTTGCCTAAATTCAATTTGTAATTAAGTGAATAAGCCACCATATTCATTACAACACAATATGTACTGTTTACCCCTTCTTTAAATCCTGTATTAAAAGTATCTTCTCTATATCTTTGCATTGAATATTCTACACCATATTTACGTTCTAGTTTTCTTCTTTCTTGTCTATTCATCTAACCACCCTAATTCTTTACATTTTTCATTTATTGCTTGTAATTCTTGCATTCCTATTGATATTCCTATTATTATTTTTTTAGCTTTTTTTAAAAAAATAATTTCACTTTCTTCAACAGGTTCTTCATTTAATCCATAACCTATCATTAATACATCATCGTCCATTACACTATATGTTTTCTTATATCCTAACTTTTCAAACATCTCATCAGCTTTACTCATATTCTAATTCCTCCCCACAGAATTGACATTTATCTGCTCCATAAGTTAATTCATTACATCTAGGGCATACTAATACTTCTTTAATTTCTTTAAACATACTATCATTAGCATTTAACCATTCAATTTCTCTATATATTACTTTACTCATTTTTTCACCTTGCTTTTATAAACTTTATATATAAATTCATTAACAACATCATTTATACTATCATTTATACTTGCCACTAAATCACACACCATTTCTTCTGTAAAGTTTGGCACTTCATATAATCCATATTCCCATATATAACAATGTGTTAATTCATGTTTTAATGTTTTTAATTGTTGGTCCACACACATATCTTCATTAATAAAAATAGTATGTAATGCCTTTTCTGTTAATCCAAATACAAAGAATACGTCATCATCATTATATTGTTGCTCATACATTGTTTTCATTGTATTATTATCTTTTAAAACTATTTCCCATATATCATGATTAATTTTAAACTCCATTTATTCCTCCAATTTTTTAATTCTTTTATCTAATTGTTTTATTGCTTTAATTAACTGATTTATCATCCTTGTTCTAACATCTATAATATATTGATTCCCACTTACTATCTCAGGTTTTATTTCTTCTAAATCTTGTATATCTATTTCTGGTTGTTCTTCTATTATTTCTACTTCATCTATTTCTCCATTTTTCATCATATTAAGTAATTCTATTGCTTTTATTGTTTTATTCATATTTATATTAAACCTCCTAACTGCTTCACCGCTTTTGTCCAACATTTTGTGCATCCTATACTGTTATAATTACAATCGTCATATTCTTGTTGTTTGTCAATTTTATCTCCAAAAATTTCAGAAGGACACATATTTATTCCTCCATAGCAAAAAATTTTATGACAAACTTTTTCTGTAGAATGTTCTATAATAATTTCCATTATTTGCTTATATGTAATATCTAATTCAGTTTCTTCTGTGAAAACAACTTTTTTCTTTCCTGACATATCATAAATATTAGACATCTTATTCCCTCCTAATCTAAAAATTCTTCTAAAACTTTTTTTACCTTATATAATGTGTTAATGTCATCACTTAATATCCTTGCATCAACTCTATCATTTGTAAAATTTAATATATTACGTTTTACTTCTATTTCTTTTTCTATTTCTTCTGTTATCTTTTCTTTAATTTTTTCTTCAACTGCTTTTTGTCCTGTATATATTCCATTTTTATATATTTGGTCATAATATGCTAAATTTTCATCAGATTTATTTTTTAATTCTATATTTTCTTCTTCTAATTCTTTATATCTTGCTATTAGATTTTTTATTGCTTTTTCAAAAGGTTTTACTTTACTTTGTCTATAACATTCATATAATGTATCCATAAACATATCAATATTATCTTCAATAATTTCTATATCTTCTTCCATATTATTCCTCCAATCTATATTCAATAGACTTAATTTTTTTCTCTAACTCATCTATTTTTAAGCATAATTGTTTAATTGTGGGTCTTAAACCTGTATCTATCGCATGTTTTAAATTGTAGCTTCTAGTACACCATTCTAAATTATCTACACTATTATTTGCTTTGTTACCATCTATATGATTTACATCTTCAAAATTATTAGGATTTGGTAAAAATGCTAATGCTACTAATCTATGAACTAAATAATATTTTTTTATATGATTTTTATTTGTTAATGGGACTCTATAGTATTCACAATTTGCATTAGTTTGTTTCATAATATGTTCTTTCATTGTTCCATAGCCTTTATTACAATTTTTTATTCTTGCTAATGCCTTTATTCTTCCTAAATTGCTAACTTCATATAATTCTTCAAAACCTTGAATTGTTTTCCATATTTCACTCGACAACATACTGTATCGCCTCCATCTGTTCTTTTGTTACTATTGATTTAATATTATTGCTTGTATATGGTATATGTGCCATTCTGTTTTGTGTATCTTCTATATAAACTGCTTTTTCTGGTGCATATGCTATATCAATTACTAAATGTTCGTTCACATAGTCGCCTACTTCTATTAAATCAATTATATTTTTAGAATGGTTTGCTATATTATCTTTCCATGTGCCTGAACAAATACTATCTCCTGTTAGAAAATAGTCTTTCCAATCTTTATCATATATTATTTTTTCAACTTTAAAAATAAAGCCTTCTTTATCTCTTGCATATTCTCCAACTTCTATTTTATCTTCTTTCATTATTTACCTTCCTTCTAACCATTTCCTTATTTCTATATGTTCTTTTTCACCTTTTGTCATATTTTTTATCATTTTCTCTCTAATTGTTTTCTTTGAACTTTCTATGTATTCTTTTATTTCTGACTTTGTGATTACACCTTTATCCTCTAACAATGTAATAAGTGCCATAAACATTGATTGGTTTTCATATTTATTTTTTGCATTTTCATCTTGCATTAGAAATTTAAAGATTTCATCATTATTCATCTTTTATTCCTTTCTCCTTAAATAAATTCCTAAATATTTTTTCTAATACATCAACCACAATACTGTTTCCTGCCTGTTTATACAACTGTGTATTGCTTGTTGGTACATTTTTTGCTTTTTCAAATTCTAAATCACTAAATCCCATTAATCGCCAACATTCTTTTGGGGTTAGTTTTCTTATTCGCAAATTATTCACCACACCCATGCTATCATTACATTGAATTGTTTGACTTACTTGATGTCCTACTCTATCTCTTCTTGTTTGACTTTCTGGATAAGCAAGATTAATACTATCTCCATTAATAGCTTCATCATATCCTTTTTTTGTTGCATTATTAATCATTATACTTGGCTGCCTCCAACCACCTTGCATTATGTTTAATGTTGGACTTATTCCTTCTTTATCATAAATGCTTCCTGCTTGATGCTTTGACTTTTCTGTATCGAATATTCCACCAACTCTTACACATTTAGGGTCTTTCCAATCTCTTGCCAATATTGTATCTGAATATTCTTTTTCTTGTATTCTTTTCTTCTCTTGCATAAAATTGCTATTTATTATTTTCTCTATTTTTGCATTGTCTAAATAATACTTTTCATCAACTTTATCTTCTAACATATCTTTAAGTCTTAATTTTAGTTCTTCTTTTTCAGGAAATTTAAAAATGCCTTTATCTATATCTTTTCTTATGCTTATTGTATAAACTCTTTCTCTGTTCTGCGGTATTCCATAATCTTTTGCATTTAATACTTGATAATAAGAGTTATAGCCCAGAGTTTTCATAGTTTGTATGTACGCATCAAAGTTATGTTTATGTTTTGCACTTAAAATGTTTTTTACATTCTCCCATAATACATACTTTGGTCTGTTCTGTCCTACTATTCTTACTGTTTCGTACATTAAACTACTTCTTGTTCCGCTTCCTATATCTCCTCCTGCTTGTTTTCCAGCAATACTAAAATCTTGACAAGGACTACCATGACATATTAAATCTAAATCTTCAAAGGTTTTATTGTATGTAGTTATATCTTGCGTTACAAAATTGGTATTATGTATTGCATTAAAACTCGCCATAGCATATTTATCTATTTCAACTGCATCAACTATTTCTACATCTATTCCTATTCTTTTTAAAGCAACACTACAAGCTCCTATTCCTGCAAACAACTCTAATACTTTCATTATTCCTCCTTACTTGCTTGAAGTAGCCCCATAAAGAATACTCCTACTGCTATTCCTAAAATTAATCCTATAAAAAATCCTAACATTTTTCTTCCTCCCATTCGTTTATTATTTTCTGATTTTCTCTTTTGTCTTTCGCCCTGTTATACTTTTTCTTTTGTCTGAAGTCCTCTGGTATAAAAGTAAAAGCATGAATCTCATAATCGGTATCAACTTTGTCAACATATTCTACTGTACATTCAGTTGAATGCGTTTGCTTGTACTCTTTAAACAGTTCATTAATCTGTGATTGTTGTTCCTTGCTTAATCTATGAAACCACTGATGGTTTATGTATCTAAGCAATGCACCGTTCTCAACTGTTGATTTTCCACCTTTGCAGCGTTCCAGAATGTGATGATAAGTAATCTTGTCACAAATTGCAAGTTGTCTATCTCCTTTATATCTTTGTTTTCTTTCTTTGTCTATATCTTCTTTAGTTCTTAAACCTAATTCTTCAATAAAACATATATTTCCATATTTAAGTATTAACATTCTTTTTACATTTTTATTTTTTGACACTAATAATACCTCTTTTCTTGTGTTGTTTAATTCCAAGTATTTCTTCTATATCCCAATTATTATTTAGTCTATCTCTTAATGTGTTTTTGTTAATACCTGTTAATCTACTCCATTCAGCTATTGTATGTTTTTCTGCCCCATATTGAATACACCTATTATTTCTTTATAATAATGTAATTTACCATTATTATCTCTTTTAGATATATTTATTCTTTCAAGTTCTTCTCTAGTACTTTTATTAAATTCACTCATATTTTTCTCCTTTATAAAATTTCAAAATCTAATATTTTATTTTTTTTATATTCTAAATTTTCATTATAATTATCTCTTACATTTTGCCAATGAATATCTAAACTATTTCCGTGGTTTAAATATTTTTCTTTCACATTTATTATTATATATTCTTATAACTTTAAGTTTTCTGTGTTCAAATACGCATATTAAATAATATAATGCATATGTGCTTTTAGGAGTATTGTAATTGTAATAATCATCATTTTCTAGGTTTAATTTTTTTATTGCCTTATCTATCTCTTGTTCACTCATAAATTTATCTGTTCTCCTTCTAAAATTTTTTATCACTTTTCTATGCCTGTATCATTTGCTTTACAAAAATTTTCACATTGTTCTTTCCCTTTAAACAATGGATTTTCTAATAATTGGCAACCCAAACAATTTTTGCAACAGTTCATTTATCCTCCTAATTTATAAACGGTATATGATTTTCATTTCCATATTCAATATGATATTGTATTTCTTCATCTTCTCTTATCTTTGTTATTTCTTTTGGTTTTAATTCAGGATAGTCTTTAAAAAATTGTCTTCTAGCTCTTGTTATTCCTTCAAAGCTTAATTTACTAAATCTTAAATTGATAAACATACTTCCAACTAAATCTGGGTCTAATATTTGTGCTACTTTAACTATAAGATAATTGTCATTGTTTCTTGCATATTCATCTTCTTGTAATACTTTATATACAGTTTTTTTTATTTTTTTATTCATTTGTCTATTCCTCCATTTTTATAAATTCTTGTCTTATTATATTTTTTATGCTCTCTGATAATATTGAACTATTTTTCATTTTAATCATACTGTCATAAATCTGTTTTTTTGTTGGTTTATTATTTTTTATTTGTAAATCTATCTCATCTATTGTTGGTATATAATAATCACTTCTATGTTTTTCATCTTGTATTGTTCTACCATCATATCTGTTCTGTCTTCCGCAATCACATACCGCTGAATATTGATAAGGTTTACCTTCAACTAACTTTGTGTATATAATATATCCTGTATCATTACACTTGTTACAATGTCCTTTTATTTCTTTTTGCTGTGTTGATTGGGTATATGGTATTTGTTTGTGCATATCGATTACTTCTGATAATTTTGGCATAAATTTATTAGTTTTATATATTTCAGCTATTATGTAATTAAATCTTTCTATTGTCATAAATTTTAAACTTTCAAACCATATCTCTCTTTCTGTATCATTAAGTTTTTGTCCATAAAAATTTTCTAATTCTTGCACATATTGTATAAACTCTTTTTTATTCATTTGCCCATTCCTCCCAACTTTTCTGGTTTTGTGTTGTAGGTTTGTTTGTTCCATACCTATTCCATGTTAATATCTTTTGTTTCCAATTTTTAACTCTATTTCCTTTACTATCTATCCAATTCCCAGTTTCAAAATAATCATAAAACTGTTTAGCATCAACATTTAGTTGTTTTTCTTGTATATAATTTTGGATTTCTTCTAAAGTAGGTTTTTTCTTTTTATTCTCTTTCTCTATCTCTATATCTTTCTCTTTCTCTATCTCTATGTAACATTTTGGTAACATTTTGGTAACATTGTTACTACTTTTCTTATTTTCGGCTCTTATTCGTCTCATTACTTGTGCTTTATCTGTCTCACTGCCAATTAATTCATCAATTTGTGCTAAATATATTTCTCCACTATCTAAAACCTTAATTAAGCCTATTTGTTCAAAAAGTGTCATTGCACTTCTTACTGTGTCAAAATCTACTCCTGTCAATTTAGAAAGTGAATTGAGGTCATAAGGAATTAAAGTTTCTCCAATGAGGCGTATCAATTTGCCATCTGTTTTTAACGATTTCAAACATAGTTTTAAATAAAAATTGCTATATTTAATGCCATTCTCTTGTTCTTCTATATATTTAATAGTATCGTCGTCAAAAAAATCACTTTTTAATTTTAACCAATAGTATTTTTTATTCATATTTTTTCTCCTGATTAAACAAATAAGGAAATCTGGGATAGCCTTGCCAGATTTCCTTATGTTTGTATATAAAAAGTTTATTAAACTTTTAATATTGATTTTGTTAGGCTATCTTTTGTGTGTTTAATATATATTATAATTTTAAAAATGTCAATACTTTTTTATCATTTTTTCAATTTAATTTTCCCGTTGATGAATTTTTGTATGACAAATTCTGCAAACCTCTATAAGATTGTCTTTTGTATCGTTTCCACCGCTTCCTTTTGTTTTTATATGATGCTTTTCAGTCTGTGTTTTTTTGCCGCATATTTCACATATACCTTTTTTATCTTTTAATAATTTCTTATCGACTATTCTTTTATTTTTAGGTACAGGATTAAATTCTTTACTTAAATCAGTACAAATATTAAAGCTCATATCTATTTGCTCCATTTTCTTTTTTAAAGCATTTTGTTTGCTATCTATACTTTCATATGCTTTTTTAAATCTAAACAGTCTAGCACCTATTTCTGTTAATTTCTTGCTATCTTCTTTAACAAACTCCTTGGCCATAGCTTCAAAATAACTCATAGCAGGTGGTTTTTCTGTTTGTGTTTCTTGCCATTGTTTTCTTTGCATGTATATTTGTTTGTTTTCTGCTATTGATATTTCAGTCTTTAACAAGTCATATTCCTGTTGTAATCTAGCAATCATTTCACCTATTAAGTAGTTCATATTTGCATATAATTCTATATTTTTAGATATTTCAAATCCTGTATCTGCATTTTCTTTTAATTCCTTTTGTAAATTGATATAAGTATCTGCTATCTTTTGACTATCTGCATTTTGTATTGTAAAAGGATTAAACATATAAAGTTTTTCAAATTCCATAATTACCTCCTAAAATGGAAGAACATCATCTGAACTTATTTCTTCTTCAAAATTATCTTTTTGTGAAATTGTGTCAAATCCCATTATTCTAATCTTTGGTATTTGCACTCCATTTTTATTTTTGTAAAATGTTAAATATCCGTCTAATATTTGTATTTTTGTCATATTTTCAAGTCTTACATCTTTATTAAATCCAACATTTATATACATTTTTTCGTATGTTCCATCTTGATTTTTCTTACTTACAGAAGTGCTATATACTCTTCCATTTTCATAATCCTTTGCAAATATCATTGTTTCACCTGTTATTTTCATATTACATTCTCCTTTATTCTATTACAAATCTTTCAAATTGTTTTACTATATTCATATAATCTTTATTTTTTATATCTGCCAATTTATCGTATCCTTTTTCTTTCAATGTTGCTAGTACTGTATCTTTTTCTACTGCTCTATTTTTTATTAATTCATATAATGCATCTACTTGTGTTTTTGTTATTTTTTTATCTTCATCTAGCGTCTGTCTTGTATATTCATCTGTATCTGCATCTTTTGTATCATCTATATTGAATAATCCATTTAATGCATATTTTCTTGCATAACTACTAGCTGTTCCTGTTATCTGACTTCCATCCATTCCTTTCTTACTTTCTTCTTCTCTTGCATAAGCTGTATTAATTATATGTACAAGACTGTTATCACTTGCTTCTATATCTACTAAACTTGCTTTTGCCTCTATATAATATCTATCACCTATGTTTTGCAAGTCATCACATAATATCAATACTGTTTTATATTTCTTGCATATCGGTTTTACCGCCTCTAATATATCTTCACAACTTCTGTATTTATATCCACCAAATTTATTAAATTGATTTTTATTACATTTCAACTCATTCTGAATATTAGACAACTTCTCATATATATTCATATTATACACTCTCCTTTACTTCTTTTTCTAATCTTTGAATTGTATTTCTTGATACATTCAATAATTTTGCCATTTCTATTTGTGTTATTTTTAAATCTTTTCTTTTTTTATAAAATTCTATTTTTTGTTCTTTTGTAAATAATCTTTTATCTTTTCCTGAATTTTCTTGTAATGTAATCCATTGACAATTACTAGGTATATAATCTTTTTTGTTGTCTATTCTATCTATTGTTAAATCTTCTTCATAACCATTTTCTAATGCCCATTTTTTAAAATTTTCATATTCTTGCCATTCTTTACATACAGAAGGTTGATATTTATATTTTCTTCTATGTTTTAAACCTATCCAAATTTTATACAGTCTTGTTTTATAATCTCCGTGTTTTTTTGCCATACTATTATTTTTCTTTTGACAAGACATACAAATACCTAAATGTTTTTTTACATAATCATTGCGAATATTCATTACTTTACCACATTTATTACATTTAATTTCTGTATAACCTTTTGGTGCTTTTAATTCATTTTGTATATTTGATAATTTTTCGTATATATTCATTAACAATAACCTCCTAATTTAGATTCATAATATTGTTGTTCTTCAATCTTTTTTTCTATTTCATTTTCTTCCATTAAAATTTGTTCTACTTCTATCATTTCTTTTTTTGCTTCATCTATTGTAAATAATAATTCTGATATATAGTTATCCATGTATTTTGCATTTAAATCTAAAATTAAACTTTCTAATGTATCTACTATATTTGTTAATTCTTCATATTTTTCATTTAATTCCATTGACTTCTACCTCTTTCTATACTATAATATAAATAATGCAATTACGCATTAATTCCATTTGGTGAGTTAGTTTTGATTGAACGGTCTGACTAACTCATTTATATTTGCTAAATAAGCTCTTTCGTTTCCATACTTATTATTACTTGCAATTACACTTACTTGTCTTAATATTGCCTCTAACTTTGCAACTTTTTCTGTTTGATACTTTAATAATTTATCCCTGTTTTTAATCATAACTTCTTGATTTGCTATTTTTCTATCTTTTTTTGTAATCATGTTTTTCATCCCCTTTCTATTTTAAATTTAATATGCTGCAAAAAATCCTAAAATGAAAATTCCTATAAATATTAACTCTACTGGTATATAAATAAATATTAATCTTCTAATTTTGTATTTTAATTGTTTTTTCATTTGTTTTACCTCCTTATTTATTAATAAAAATTCCTTTTTTTGTTGCATATACTTTTAATGTATCTCCTGCTCTCCAATGTAAATTATCTCTAATTTCTCTTGGAATAAAAATATAATTATTTGAAAACATCTTAACTGAAATTGGTATTTGTTCTTCAATTTGTAATTGCATTTTTTTAACCTCCTTTCTTTAACTATTTGTATTATATATCATAAATTTATAAATGTAAAGGCTTTTTTTATATTTTTTTTATTTTTTTTATATATTTTTTTGTAAACCTTAGAAGTAACCATTGCAACTGTTTTGGATTAAATTTATACATTTTTTGTAAACAAGCAAAAATAAAAAGCCCCTAATAAAAGGGACTTTAATTATGTTTTAATAACCAATAATCCACCCTGCATTAACAAAATCTTGATAATGTGGCAATGCTTGTATTCTTGCGGCAGGATAGTTTGCAGTATCATATAATAAAGTTGAAAATCTTTTGTCACCTGTATATAAATTTGTAACAGTGATACAAGATTGAAGAATATTGTCAAGACTTGTATCACTTAATTTTGTGCAACCACTAAACATGAGATTAAATGCCTCCTCACCCGTAGCACTAGAAAAATTAAATATTGGTACATTAACTAACTCTGAACAATTATTAAACATAGAAGCAAAAATAGTCACACTTGAAGTGTTCCATGCAGGCATAGTCACAAGTGATGAACAGCCTCCAAAGGTATTATTCATATTTGTTACATTACTCGTATCATATAATCTAACTGTTGCTAAACTTTTGCATAGATAAAAAGTATTTGACATAACTGTCACATTTGTCATGTCAATATCAGGGGATTCTACCAAATTTTCCAAACCTGCAAAAGTGTATTTTAGAGAAATACCCTCAGGAATTAATTGAACAGGAATTTTTTTAATTAATTTAACAAAAGCTGTTCTAGCATTTGCAGCATTAGTCGAACCTGTAACACTATTTCCATAGTAATCAGTCCAATTTACTGTTCCTCCTCCTTCATAAGTACCTGTTATGTCGAAAATTTCCACGTCTTTTTTTATATTCCCAGGTATAATTTTTGTTTCTTTTTCATCTAAAATATCATTTAATTTTTCTTCTAAATCTGTCATTCGCTAACCTCCTCTCCTGCAATAAATGTCCCTGTTCCTGCATTAGAATAAAATGTATTGGACACTCTATCATACATACATACTTCATTATTGCTATTTTTTTGAACTGGAATATAATCTCTAACTAATACGCCATCATCATATATTTTACAACTAAATATTTTGCATGAAGCTTGCAGATTGACTGTACCAGTATCATTATTGCTACATGCAAACAAATATATTGTGTTTAAAGCTGTAAAATTTTCGATTGTTGGTGTTGTTTTTGCAACATTGTCAAACACAAAACTTGTCTTATTCATGTCTGCCACATGTCTGTCAGTATCTAATGTTCCCACTACTGTATTCCCAGAACCATCCATTGCAAAGTAAAATGGTCTTGATTGTCCACTTCCACTATTTATTGTAAAAGCTCTTGTTGTTCCATTTCCAGCTCTACACCCAGCATATACAGCGGCATTAGTATTGCTTGGTTGAAAATCAAGAACCATTCTACTGTCTTGATCTGGACTAAATCCAGTATCTATATATTGCGTTCCTGAACTTTCTATGTATGGCAAAATTGTGTATCCGTCTAAAATTGCATTTGCAATATCTAGGCACTTTTGATAATCTGTTGAATTTGTAATGCCTCCAATAAAACCTGCAAAATTATCTAGTGTTTCATTAATTATTTGATGAGCTCCATCATTATTTGTATTTATTTGTGTTTTTAACGCACTTTTTGCATTTTGTAAACGACTTATCTCACTCTCAATACTCATCTAAGCACCTCCTAAATTTCACTAAGCAATGTTTCAATGTTGCCTAGTGCGGAATTAATATATGTTACATCATATACATTGCCTTGTACTGTACTTCTAGTTTTCTTAACCTTGGAAGTGTCTAATTTCCCAGAAATATCTTGGTGTTCTGTAATTACTGTTCCTAAATCTACAACCCCAGAAGTTCCTTTACTTGCTCCATTCATTGTAATGCCCGTTATAGTACCTGTGTTCTTAGTAAATCCCCAATTTGTAACAGTTGTTTCTGTTACTTCGCTTGGTATCGTAGGTTTATCAGTTAAATCATTATAAGAACCAGAAAAGTCACTCTTTCCGTCCCATGTAGACTTTTCTGTGTCTGTAACAACTCTATGCGTTGAATCGTCACTTAGCTCTGCTAATGTTGTTGGAAGTGCGTCTGTAATAGCTTTTTGACTCATTGAATTTGTTGTAGAACTCCCTGTATCTTGTGCTAAACCAGACTTTGTGACGAAATTTGTAGTATCTGCAATAACATGATATGTAGTACTTGAATTATTCCTTGTTATTTTAAATGTATCTATATTACTCATTTTTTATCCTCCTTCTAATATCCTATACTCCAACCAGCATTTACAAAATCTTGATAGTGTGGCAATGCTTGTATTCTTGCAGCTGAATAATCTACGGAATTAAAACTTAAATAAGTTAGTTTCTTTTGATTAGATGGATAATCACTATGAACTGTAATACAAGATTGTAGTATATTATCTAAACTTGTATCTGATAATGCAGAACAACTCCCAAACATATAGCTAAATTTAGAACTTGTTGTTATTGATGCAAAACTTAAAACTGGCACAGTTGTTAAAACAGAGTCATTCCTAAATAAACTTCTAAAATCTGTTACTTTGCTTGTATCAATACTAGATACACTTTCTAAATTATTACAATAAGCAAATGCATACTGCATATCTGTTGCAGATGACGTATTTACTGTTGAAATATTTGTTACTTTTGATTGATAAAACATGTATGACATATTTTCTACTTGACTTGTATCAATATTCGATGGAATAATTGTTGTACCTTGAAATTTTACTCCTTCTGGCACAACCCATTTTGTATTGACGTTTGCACTTGCGTAATTTGTTACATCATGCGTTCCATTTGTTGTAATATTAATTGTCCCTGTTGGTGTAATACCTGTTTCAACTGTACTTAATGCTGTTACCATTTGACTTGGTGTATAAGTATCTTGACTATTTTTAAGCCTCCTTGTTTGATTTGCTATACCTATTAAGGTAGTGTCATCTAAATATACTTTTGACATTAGTAAGACACCTCCTCGGCATTGTCAACTATTTCAAAAGTCAGCGTGTTTGGTTCTTCATAGTAAACAATAGTACTAAGTCCATCTTGTCCATCAGTTCCATCTTTTATTTCTACACTTTTTGTTGTACCATTCTTTTTAGTTATTGTTACTGTCGCAGTTGTACCACTTTTTGTTGCATCAATATCTAAATTGTTAGCTTGATTTATTAAGGTTGTTCCATTATTAATAAACTCTGTTACTTGTGCTAAATACTGCTCCCATTCACTCGTTGTTGGAATTTCTTGTGAATTATCTACGTCTAATTCTCCTGCACCTTTATTAAAATACAACCCTACTAAATTTGTGGATATTTGGTATGTTTTTATTTCGTTCTCAACTCTATATCCTATAAAACCTATTGCATATGTTCCACTTAATTCTTTGTCTATATAAATCTTATTATTAATTACTGCTATTGCTTTACCTGTATCTTGTAATATTCCATTTTCCTTCTTAACTATTCTTGCTTCAATTATTAGATTATTCCAATTTTCATCTGTTTCAATTTGTGCTTCATAATAATTTATAGAACCAGATTTAAGATTATCTTTATCTTTAATGATTACTTTATCTTTTTCTAAAATAAACTTCATTTTTCGCCTCCTATATTAATAATTTTTTCCATGTATTTTTTCCAATAATTCCATCAACAACTAATGCATTGTTTTTTTGAAATTGTTTCACTACTGTTGTCATTTCATTACCAAATATTCCATCTGCACCATATTTTGGCAATGTATAACCTAATTCAATCAAATGTTTTTGAACCAATTTAACAGTTTTATGCCTGTTATTTTTATTTTTAGATAATACAGGCAATTTTGACATTGTTTCATTTCCTACTATTCCATCAACTTTTGCACCTATTGCATTTTGTATCTCTTTAACAAAATTATTTTCTACAATAGGTTCTTCTTTTGCTAATTTTACTATTTCATTAAATGGATAATTTCTTCCTGGACATGCAGTAGAACATACATCTCTATGTCTTATTATTGAAGTTATAGGATATTTACTTTTTATGTATTTAACAACTTCTACTATTGCTCTTTTTTGTGCATCATTCATTGTATAGGTTTCAAAATTACCTTCTGCACAAATTCCAATTGACGTAGCATTGTGCCCATAAGCATGAGCCCCAACTGCATCTTCTTGTCTTCCTCTATATATTGAACCATCTAACCTTACATAAAAATGGTATCCTATGCAACTCCATCCATTATTTTTGTGTATTGTGTCAATACTTTCTACATCTCCATAACCTGCTCTATGGTGAAGTATAATAGTGTCTGTATTTTTTCTTTTTGTTAATGTGCCATTCAATTTATAATTTTTTTCGTGAATATCCATATTATTCATCTCCTTTTAATAAATTGATATTACTAATTAAATCATAAATTCCTCCTGCAAATAATCCGCTTCCTGCTATGCCTGCTTCAAAATCTTTTGTTATAATTCCATATATAGTTGCTACTAAAACACCTATAATTAAGTTTTGTATTGGAATTATTTTCTTTTTATCTATGTCTGGTTTCTTCTTGGTTATCTGTCCAGCTATTAATGTAACTATTACTGTAACAAATCCAACAATATAACTTATTTCCATATTATTACCTCCTTTTTTCATTATAACATAATAACTTAAAAAAATAAAGGCAAATTCTTGTATATCTCAAACAAAAATTTACCTTTATATAAAATGGTAATTAAATGAAAACATATATATAATATAACATATTATTATTAATTTTTCAATAAATTTTTTAAATATTCTTTCACAACTTTATTAATAGAATTATTGCTTAATGCCGTTAATTCGCACATATCTTCATAATCAAATACTTCTTTTCCGTCTTGATTTTTATGTCCATTTTCGTATAACCAAACGTGCATTAACTCATGTTTTAATGTGATTAACATTTGTTCAAAAGTTCCTTTTTCAATATAAATATCTGTATCAATATAATCAGAACTTCCAACATAGCTTTTTAAACCTTTTATTTTATCAACATTAAAAATTGTATAAATTCTATTATTTATTATAAATTCACATATTTTTTCCATTATTTTTCCATTATTTGTTTTAATTGTTGGTAGTTTTGCTTTTCAGCTTGTGCTACTCTCATTATAACATTTTTTTCTTGTGGATTTGTAACCATTTCTGATATATCTTCTAATTTTCTATATTGTTCTCTCATATCTTCTACTGTCATTTCCAATTCTTCATAATGGTCTCCTCTATAATTCACTTTTCCACCTCTACGGTCATATTCTCTTGTTCTATAATTATCTCTGTAATTCCTATAATCATCTCTGTAATTGTCTCTGTAATCCCTATAATCTCTATAACTTCTATAGCCATGTTGTGCTTCATCATAATATCTATTATCATAATCTCTATAATCTCTATTACTTATTTCCATATCGTTCATTTTTAATCTCCTTTCTATTCTGGTATTGTAGTATAATATAAATATACTTTATCTGGTTTTGCATCTTCATCATTTATAAAGTCATTGGCAAATCTTACATACATTTCAATATCATCTCTAAATAAATCATTATAATCATTATATGCAGAATTCATAACCACATAAAAATCAACATCTCTAAACCCTAAACCTCTTTGTCTTTGAATATTTGATGTTTCTTCTAAAGTCCATTTTTCTCCATAAGGATGCATTTTACGTACTATTTCTTTTGCCATTTCTTCATTTAATACACACCCATATGCCATTTCATATAATTGCATTTGATATTCTTCAAATTTTTCTGGATGACATTTTTGTATATCTTCCATAGTATCTTCTAACATATCAGACAATTCTCTCATATCTTCTAATCTACCATTATCTACTATTACTTGTATTATTTTTTCTATATCCATTTTAATCTCCTTTTAGAAGTTTTATAATCTCTTCATTTTGCTTTATTATTTTATCCAACAATTTATCTTGGTGTTTTAAATATTGCATTAAATCATTATTATTAAAATCATTAATTAATATAAAAAAGCTTAATATTTGTAATGTATTTGACCAAAATTCCAAATTTTTATCAAAATTATTCATAATTAATTATTACTTCTTGATATATTAAATGTAGCATTTGTAATTATTGGAATTTCAGTTGTTATTGGTGTTGTTGGTGTACTTGGTGTTGGAACACTTGGAACACTTCCAACTGTTATAGATGTATCACCTTTTGGACATATTTTAAGTTTTCTATTAAATGAAACAGTTTCATAATCATCTGATGCAGCAATTGTTACTGCTCTTACTGTATCAGGAATTAAAACTCCATCTTCATATAAACCAATAGCAATAACACCTGCTGTTGATGAACTAACAGAAGCACTGAAATTTATATTATAATGTCCTGTGTATCCATTACCAAATATTTTAAATATTGGATTTCCGTTTTCATAATCTAGCCAACCGCCATTACAACAATAAGCACACCTTGTTCTAATATTTGTTGCATCAAATATTATAGAACTTGAATTACTTGGTAATACTGTTGGTTCGTTTATAATAGTTTGTATCATTTTATTTCTCCTTTCATAATTTAATTAAAAGAGAATAAGCCCTTGCTTATTCTCTAATTTATAGCAAGTTCTCGTAATAGAGCTTCCTGTAATCAGGTATTTGCTTTAATATTTAATTAAAACACATTGTTGCTTCCGCATCCACATCCGCAACCATTATTGTTGCATGTAAATATTGGTGTTCTTCCATAAACTGGTGTTGATGGTACAGGGCAGTTTGAAAGTCTGTTATACAACTGGTCTACTTCATTTGCAAATCCCTGTGCAATAAATGAATTTTGTGCTATTTGACTTGCTTTTAAGTCAGCCATTTGTAATTCTCTTTGTAAATCAGCAATTTTTTCATTTTTAGCATCAATCTTGTCATTACATAATTGGTCTAATATTCTTTGTGTTGAAGCTGTTTGGTTTGTTATAATATCACGTATTCCATTTGATAAGGCTTCTCTATCTGCACAATTTTCAGCTAAAATTGTTGAAGTTAGATTAGCTTGTCCTAATCTATTTTCTGCACTTGCATCGCATAAAGCAGAACTAATATTATTAAATCCTTGTAATGTGCTTAATTGATTACTAAAATTTTGTTGCATATCAGCTATTTGACGTGCATTTGCTGCGGTTTCAGCATTTGCAAATCCAGAGTTTACTGTGTTTTGCATATCGCAGCAACAATTACATAATTGTGTGCTTAATCCTTGTACTCCATCGTGAATAGATGTTAATTGATTTCCTAATTGCAATGTATTAAATCCTTGATTTGTATTTTGCATAATTTCTTTTTGTCCATTTGAAAGCCATGCATAATCATTATTAAAACCATTTCCAAAACCACCATTGCCATTACCATTAAATCCACCAAATAATGCGAGTAATAAAATAATCCATACCCAATCAGAACCATTGCCAAAACCACTATTCCCAAATCCTCCTCCGTAAGGGTAAACAGGATAAGGATAGCCATTATTATTTCCATCTACGACTGCCTTTATATCGGCTGGTGATAAATTGTCATTCATAATTTTATCTCCTTTCTTTTTTTTAATTCCATTCTTTACTTTTCATCCCACACGTGTTATAATTAAGATGTTGAGTTAAGATAAAGGAATTTATATAAATGTATCTTTGTGAGAACTTAACTCAACATTAAAAACTCACATTGGTACATTTGTATAAGTTCCTTTTTCTTACATAACAAGGAGGTAATAATATGCAAGAAATATGGAAAGATGTTAAAAATTATGAAGGTTGCTATCAAGTAAGTAATTTAGGTAGAGTTAGAAGTCTTACTAGAAAAGTTAAAACTTTTAATGGGGTAAGAACTTCTAAAGGTCAAATATTAAAACCTTTAAAAACAAATACTGGATATTATCGAGTTGACTTAAAACAAAATCAAAAAAATAAATATATATCCATTCATAGACTTGTAGCAGAAACATTTATACCAAATCCTAATAATTATCCTATTATTAATCACAAAGATAATAATCCACAAAATAATTGCATAGATAATTTAGAATGGTGTACGCAAAGTTACAATGTTAAATATGCTTACAAATATGGAAATGCAAAACCTACTTCTGGTTGTTTTAAAAAAGGTCATAATTCGCACAACTAAACCTATTTCATATTTTGTATTTGACTTAAAATTTGTTCGGGAACTCCAAAACTTCTACATTGTTTAAATAATGCTTCTTTTTGTTGGGGTGTATAATTTCCCATTATTTGTTGTAACATTGCATTTGGATTTTCATTATTTTGCATTGCTTTTCTTATTTGTTGAAATCCTTTTGGCAACTTGGTTTCCATTTGGTTCATCAAAGTCTGAATTAATACTTGAGGATTCATTAGTAATCATTCCTTTCATTTCTTCAATTTGCTTTTTAAGATTAAATATTTCTTTGTCTTTTTCATCCATCTCAACTATTTCAACTGTATTAAATGTTCTTATTTTTCCATTAACATCTTTAATCCATAAATTAGTAAAATCTTTATTTACAAATACTCCTAATTTCATAACAAAAGTATTTTTGACTTCATCTATACTGTTAGCATATTTTGCTTCCAACTCATTTACAGTATTTTGCGTTGGTGCTATTTGAAAGTTTTGAGTAACTTGTGGAATAGCTTGTTGTTGTTGTTGTGTTTGTTGAATTTGTCTAATTTGATTGTCTATTCTGTCTTTCATATTTTGTAAATCTTGTAAATAATATTGATTTGAATACATAGGATAATTCATAATATACCTCTCATTCTTTTTAAAATCGTTTTAAACTTGTTTTTATATTAAAACAGTATTATTATGTATAAAATAAAAAGAAGATGTTTAAACAAAACCTAAGCTATTCTATTGGGTTTTATACATCTCCTTCTTTACAGATTAAATAAGACAATTTACTTTTTACAGTAAATTGCCTATTGGAATTAGATGATAACAGGCATTACATCTAATTCTTAATTAAATTATATAATTTTAAATTTATTGTTTTCTAGTACGACTACATAAAAAAAAGAACTTTTTTCAAGTTCTTTTAAATACCAAAATAAATTCTAAAACTAAAAGCAATTTGTTCCAGTTTTTCAACTATCCTTGGATTTTCTATTTCTAATCTTTCATTTATTTCTGAAAAAGTCATTTTATCTTTAAATCTATATTTATATATTAAAAAAGTCAAATTATCTTGCTTCTTTAATTTATCTTCAAACTCAATTAATTTTGTTTGCATAGAATTATATTTAATATATTCTTCAATGTCATTATACTTTGTATTTTTGCCTTTCCACATAAAAGCATCATTTATATTTCCTTTTGTTGTTAAAATAAATGCACAAAATATTGCCATTATAATTGATACTCCAAAACCTACATTTGTTAACACAAACAAACTTAAAAATATTAATAAACTCCAAATAGAACATTTATAAGGACTTTTATAATGTAGTGCTCCTCCAATACTAATTCTAATCATTACAAATATTCCAATTATTATAAGCATTATTTCTAGTTTTAGTCCTAGTAATTTGCCTGTTAATATAATTACTAGAACTTCTGCAAGATTGAAAATAATGCTTGGTAAATTAAACATTATCTTTTTCATATCTTACTCTCCATCTTCTGTATCACAGAAAAATAAATAAGAACCCCATGGTGGCATAACAACACCCCCTTTACTTTTGGAAATTAATTATATTAATAATAGCTATATTCAAAAAGAATATAAAACTATTTAATAATATCAAACTTACATTTCTTAAAGTAATACTTTTTATTGGTCGCTTTTCTTTATCATTTCTGTTCCATAATTTACAATATAATTTATAAATTTTATTAAATTTATTTTTAAAAATAAAAATTGAAAATAATAAAATTCTATCTATAATAGATACAAACACATAATTTGACATATCTTTTTTAACAAAAAATATTAATATAAAAGATAATATTGCCAACCATAAATGTGAAATCATTATTATAAATATATCTATAATTTGTGTTTTATTTTTATACAATAATTTTAAACACAAATAAACTAAAACTATAAATAAAATATAAAATAGAATTTTCCATTGCTGAATTAGTATACACATAAAATATACTATCGCAATAGATAAAAATAATTTTAATTTTTTGCTTTTTAAATTTTTAGTATATATTAAAAATAAAGTAAAATATAAAACTTCTGGAATTAATCCTAATAATATGCTTAATAAATAATACATAATTTTACCCATTTCTCTTATTAAGGTCTTTCAAGTCCTTATAAAATATAGAGGAAGAAAGGACTTGAATTACCTATAACAAGGATTTATTTTGCTTTATTTATTATAACATATTTAATATTATTATGCAAATTTTACATCATTTTTACAACAAACACAACTGCTCCAACTACAATAGATATTATAGAACTTATTACTGCCTTTCTAATCCAATCTTGATTTTGTTCTAAATTTTCTACTCGTTTTTTTAAAGGAGCAATTTTTAAGTCTTCTATTGTCTCTGACGTTGTAACTTTACTATTTATTACATCTAGCTTTTTATCAATATTTTGTAATAACTTTTGATTTTCAACCATTTCTTGTTTTATTTCTTTTACTTCCTCTTTTAGATTATCAAACTCTTTTTTAGTTACAAATTCTTCATTCATAATTTTATCTCCTTTTTATCTAATCTGTAGTTTTTGTATAATCTATTGTTATGTTCCACGTATTTCCTGCACCCCAGCTATCATTAAACACACGCATAGTAATATTTGTACTATCAATATTTGTAACAAATGTACCAGACTGTAATTCATTGTTTGCATTAATATTAATATATGGTAATATTTGGCTACCTTCTTTATTCGCTTCAACTTTTATATATTGCTTAATATTTGAAATTCCATGTGGAATTGTATTGTTACCAGCAGATAATGCTGTATTTGCAATAACAACTGTTTTTCTATAAATTGGTTTTCCATCTTTCCAAACGCCAACAACCCTTTCTGATGTTGAATAAACATTAAAGTCTACGGTTCTCCAATTTCCCCAACTAGCAGGATAGCCAGAATATTCTCTCATAACAAAAGTATTCCCAACTGGTCTTGAAATATACTGTTGAATTACCCCAGAATTATTAATTACAACTAATGTACTATATTTGTAATAATTTGCAGGTGCATTAGTTAATGTTACATCTGGTATATAATATATTCCTGTATTAGTTACATCATTTAAGTTAGTATTATTTGCGACATTAGTTCTTTGTGTTAATGAATTTGTACTCGCATTATCTAATGTTTCTAATTCTGTTTCTATTTTATTTAAGTTTGTTGCATTTACTGGTGTTGTTTGATTTGGCAAATTTATCCAATCTGTTTTTGTATAACTCATTTTTTATCCCCCTTTTTTAATTTTTCTATTTCTTTTTTCATTTGCTCTATTTCTTCTTGTTGTTCTTGTATTGCCTTCCACATAATAGAACTCATTGTATAGATATCTATTGTGTCATTATTTATTACAATGTCTGGTGTATTATAATTTTTACCTATAATAAATCCTATATGTCTTTTTTCATTTTCATTTTCTTCTTTATAATTAAATTCATAAATATCTGTATCTTTTATTATTTTAATTGCACTTTTATCAAATATTACTATATTCTTTTTTAACTCTTCTTTTGACGTATTATAAAATCCATGTGCATACATTGTTCCATTACTTGTTATATTTCCTTGTGCATATATTTCACCTTTTGATGTGATATCATAAGCTAAGATACTTTCTCCACTTATTGAAGTACTATGTCCACTATCACTATATAAATGTATAATTCCTATTGGAATATTTGAATATGAACTATCTGAATATTTGCCTATCTGTGCAGTAATATAACTATTACTATCTTTTGAAATTCTAAAACCATCTGGTGTCATTTCATGTGTTGTATTATTCCACATATATCCTTGTCCATTTGTTTTTATTTTAGGTAATGAATATGATGCAGTTATGTTTAATTCTCCTCCTGTAATACTAGCATTATTACAAGTCATATTTCCATACTTGTCAACGTTAAAATTATTACTTGCAATGACAAGATTTTTACTTGTCATATTAATGGTATTCCCTGAAAGAATATTTAAAACATCATTTGCGGTTAATCCGATTTTGTTTGCATTTATTGTTACCGCTTCACTAGATTGATTAATTTCTGAAACAACTTCATTTTTACCTACCTTATTTTCTTCAATAGAACTTACTCTTGAACTTATGCCATTTGCTGTTTGATTTATTTGTGAATAATTTAATTGTGCATTTTGTTTTGTTTCATATGTTGCAGAAGCAGTTGATGTAATACTTTCTGTTGTCTGTTGAATTTCAGTATTTAATTCTGCTTTTGTTGCAAATTGCGTTGTATAAATATTTTGTGACATTAATCTCATACTTATATATGCACTATTATAACCTAATAAAGTAATTTCATAATCTCCATCATCTAAGTTAATTTGAGGATATGTATAATTATTAATAACTTCATTATTTAATAATGCAACTGTTCCATCAGCATTATATTCACATCTTTTTGTTACTTGACATACTTGTTGATCATAACCTATATACAACTCATCATAAGTACCACTATTAGACTCAATTAATAAATCATCTGGCAATATATAATCTACATATTTATTCTGATATATTGTTCCTGTTATTGCATTTCCAATTGTGTAATCTGTTCCTGATACTAATAATGTATATTCTTCTGTAGTACTATTATAAGAATAATATTTTCTATAATTTGTATAATATATATCTTCTGTAATTTCAAATTCATCTAAATTTGTAAATCTTAGTTTTCTGTCTGTCATATATAACGTGTCGCTTGGATATATATTATCTCTTGGATATAAATATGATATATTTTCACCAATTGCATGAATTTTAATCTCTATTGGTTCCGATTGATTAATATCTGTGAAATTTAATTGTGCTGTTATTGTTTCTTGTTGAGTTGTAATATCTGCTATATCACTTATTTTAGAATTTAATTCATTTACCGTTTGTTGAACTTGACTAATTTTTGTATTTTGTTCATCTACATTTGTAACAACATCTTCAATAATTTGATTTTGTTTATCTACTATACTATATGTTTGATTTATTTTTCTATCTGTTTTATCTGATTTTGTATAATCTGTTTCACTTTCTTCTGGTAAATCTGTATATATTATTTCTTCTATACCAGAAGTTATATTTATTTCATCATTTAACATCAAACATTTATATGTGTTTTCTCCAATTTGTATATTATAGTAATCTCCTACATCATAATACAATATTCCCAAACTATTAAAATCATTCAAATAATACTCTGTACCATTTAATGCAGCTAATAAACCTTGTAGAAAATCACTTCTGTCATTAAAATTCATTATCTGATTATCTATTATTTTAACTTCACAAAGTCCATTTTCTTGTACACTTTCACTATCTTGTATATATACATTATCACTTTCTCCTGCTCTACTTAATACTATTGAATTTATAGGTCCATATTTTTCTCCAAATTTTACATTAATATCTTTTAAATATTCTTCATTAATTGTATCATTTGAATTAGTTGGATATTTAACTTCAATTTGGTCTAAATTATTAATTATTATTATACTTCCTGTTGCTTGTGCTATTTCATCTAATACATCTCTGTATGTATAACCTAAATCCTTATATAAGTCCGTTGGTAAAGTCATTACATCATTATAAAATGTTGCAGTTCCTAATGATAAATCAATTTGCGTACACAATTTAGTTAAATAATCTTTTATTGACATTGGATACGTTCCTACAATTGGTTCATAATCTTTCATTGCATATAACATTTTGTCATAACAGGTTAATAGATATGTATTTGTATCTTCTTTTTTTTCACTTTTATATACAACAAAATTACCATAGTCTATATATTCATAACTATTATTAACTAATAAGCCTAACTGATAATTAATTACAGTATCTAATGGAATATCAACTGAACTTTCTACATTTAATTCTTTCATTACTGACTTTAATAAATTTGCCTTAAACATAGGTGTTACTGCATATAATTCATCAACTAAAAAAACTGTTTCATTATTATTATCAATATATGTAATAATACTATGGATTTGTTTACCCATTTTAACAAGTTCTTGCTTAAATTCAGAAGAATGAGATTTCATCTATGTCCTCCTTTCTGTTGATATAAAGGCACATTCAAAACTATCATTTTTTTCTGCTATTCTTTTATTCTCATATTCCCAATCACTTGTATATGTATTTAATGTTTTATACGCATTTGTTGTTGGGTCATAATATACTAATGTCTGATTTGCACTATCTAATATTGGTGCAATAACATTCATTTGTGCTTTTGTTAATTTTTTAAATGTCATTGTAATTTTAGGAAATATACCAACTAATGTCCCTGTAAACTTTCCTGCTAAATTTCTTCCTGTATCACTTCCCCATAATTTATTATATCCATATTTTGCACTTAATAAATAATCTCCCATAGATATATTATTAACTGTAATACTATCTTTGTCTATAAACATTTATTGTACCTCCTTACATATTATAAGCAAAATCTTGTGTGGATTGTACTTGTTTTAATTCTCTTGATATTACTCTACCATTCATTTGTGTTATGTTTGTTAAGTTTACTAATACATTTTTCCCTATTTCTCTTCCTAATTCTGCCATTGCTTGTTGGTCCGTTAATGGTACAATACCTTCTCTTCCTGATTCACCTGCTATTGCTCCTCCAATTAAACTACCTTTATTTGGCATATTTATTATTCCACCTGTTGCTAATCTTGGAAAATTAAATGTATTTAATCTACTCAAATTAATTCCTGGTACACCATTAATTGTATCAATTAATGAATTTATTGAACGTATTGGAGAATTTAAAATTTTTTCTATTGCATTTAATACACTATTAATTATTTTCTTAAATGCATCTGATACTGTATTTCCGACTTTTGTTCCAATATCTTTAAATTTAGCAATAATATTTTTAATAACATTACTAAAAAATGTTCCAATATTACTAAATGCTTTTTTTACATTTTCCCATGCATTTACTGCACCATTATATATTTTATCCCATAAACCTCTAAAAAAATCTGAAACAGGCTTTATTATATGTGTATTTATCCAATCTCCAACTTTTCCTAAAACTTCTTTTATTTTGTCCCAATTTTTAATTACCTCTGCTGCAACTAAAATTATTGTTGCTATTAATAATACTAACCAAGCTATTGGATTGGCTGCATTTACTGCTAACATAGCTATTGCAATACCTGCCAAAACTATTGCTATATCTCTTAATATATTTGCAAAGTTGTTCCATGATGGGTCTTTTATAAATTTTATGATATCTTGTATTAATGATATTATCCCTGCGATAATCAATCCTATTCCTAATGACATTAAACCACTTACACCAAATTTTAATAATACTAATGCTGTTGCAATTCCTGTAATTGCTCCTATTACTAATTCTTTATTATCAATTAGCCATTTCATCCAAGGAGGGTAATCTCCTTCTAATGCACTTAAATCCATACTTGGCATTCCAACTCCACCTGCACCTGCACTTGTCCCTGTATCACTTTGGTCTGATAATATATTAACCTCATCAAATCCTAATAATTGTTTTTTAATTTCTTTTACTGCTTTTCCTACTCCACCAGCTTTGTTTTTCATTTTTTGAAAATTCTCCGCACTACCTTTTGAAAATAAATTAACTCCAAATAATGCATTTACTATCATATTGATTAGTTGTAATAATTGCATTGCTAATTGTACTATTCCTCTTAATACAGGTGCTACTGCTTGTGTTAATACAAATCTTATATATTCTAAATTTGCAGCATATTGTTCATCATATGATGCTAAATCACTTGATGCTCTTCTTAACATCATATATGCTCCTCTTATTGCAAATATTCCTAATACTAACTTACCAGCTTGTTTTACTGCATCTTGAATTGAACTTTCAACACTTTTAAAACTTTGTTTTACTTTATCTATTTCAGATTGGTGTTTTTGTAATTTTATTCCTTCTATTTTTGTTTTATAATCACTTATTTCTTCATTTATACTATTATATTGATTTTTAGTTTTTACAACTTTTGCTTCAAGTATATCTTGTTTATCAACTATTTTGTCAAGGTTATTACCAATTTGTTCTAATGTCCCATACTCATTTTGTAAATTTTCAAATGTAGTATAGTCTTGTGGCATACCTTTTCCACTTGTTAATTTATCTTGCAACTTCTGCATTTTTTGATATACTTTACCTAATTCATCTGATTGTTTTCTTAAATTTTCTAAATCACTTTCTTGAATAGATAATTTTGCTTCAATCTCAACTTTTTTATCTTCTTTCTTTTTTATTTTTTTATCTAAATCCATTATCTGTTTATCAAACTTATCTGTAACTAATTCTGTTTCAATTTTAATTTTACCTTGTGCCATTTTATCCTCCTTTCTTAAATGTCTATTCCTAATGCTTTATAAAATTTTCTTGCACTTTCTTCTTGTTCTTTTGTAATTTCTTTTTCTTTTACATTACAGTATTTTTGCATTAAATAATTTTGCAATTCTACTAACTTATTTCTTTGCTTGTTATCTTTTATTTTTGTTGCATCTTCATTTAATATACTTATTATTCTATTTAATGCACAACAAGTTCCAAATTCACTTGTACTCAAATTTTCTAAATCATTGTAAAAATCATACCAATGCAAATATTCTAACTCATAAGGATCATAATTATAGTCAAATTTAAAAGAACTTCTAATTAATCCTTCACATTTTGAAATATCAATCTCAAATTTATCGTGAGAATTGTTTTTAACTTGTTTTTCTTTATTATTATATATGTTTATATATTTAAGCCCTAAATCAAGTAATTTATCCATTTTTGTGCAATTTAGACCATCTTCACCAAATAATAAATAAATTATTGCTAATCCTCTTTCTATATCACTAATTTTTTTGTTTTCTGCAACTTTATTACACTCAATAGCAACTCTAAAATCAGTATTAATTTTATATAACTTATTGTCAACTTTTACATATTTAGGATTACTCAATTACATCATTTCTTTCTTTAACATTAGAATATTTTTTCATTATCTTATTTTTAATACTTTCAGCACTTACTTTAATTTTAGGCATAATATATTTGTTTATTAGCTCATCTATATAATCTAATGTACTCCAACTTAATTCTCGCCCATTTAATAATTTTTCTACTCCTCTTTCTCCGAGAAACATATTATAAATTTGAACTTCTTTTTTATAAAATTCTTGTAATGCTTTTATTTTAGCTTCTTCGTTGGCACTTAATAATTTTTTACCTTTATGGTCTTGTTTTTTATCTATAATAATGAATTGATTTTTTAAATCTAGTCTTGCTTTTTTATCATCTTCTATTATTTGTTGATATTTAATTGGTAATTCAATATCTTCTAAATTAAATACTAGACTTTCTCCTGTTTCATGTCCTTTTTCATCTACTATTTTAAGCTCTAATATATCCCCATCATTTTTTATTTGAATATAGTTATCGCTTTTGTTTTTTAACTCTGCTTCCATAACTTAATTCCTCCCTTATATTTTAAAAAGGCGAGGCAATTCATTCTGCCTTCGCCTCATATTTTTTAAAAATTAAATACTTGCACTTGGTGTAAATGTTGGTGTTCCGTCTGCTATTGCTACTGTTCCTTCTACTGGGTCGCCATCATAATATATATCATATTCGATTTCTTCACCAGAATAGCTTGTTACAGTTATTATTGCATTACTTAATTTTGCTGCATAACTTCCTGTTGTTCCACTCCATGTATCAACATCTAATACTTTTGTTTTATAATTTAATTGGTCTCTTCCTGCTGCTACAAATGCAAATTCTGGATCATTCTTATAACATTTTTGTGTTACTGAACCTTGTTTTTGATTAGAAGTATGGTCGTTTCTTGCATTGTCTTCTACTATCCATTTTTCTGTATCTACTTGTGGATTGTATGATACTGCATATTCATTAACACCAATTCCTAATAATGCCCATGTGCTTGTAGAGTCTGGTGTTGTATCTAACCATGTAATAAACTGACTTCTTTTTATTTTTTCAATATCATCTGGTATTACTGCTAACCCCATATTCTTTTTCCTCCTTTATTCTAAACTAGATAGACTGTATTGTATTATCTAATACTTCCCTAAATTCTATCTGTATTTGTATATCAAATTCTGCTGTGTTTGTTCCTGCGTTATTCATTGTGCCACAGTTTAAACACTTTATACTTTCTATACCATTTATATCTGGTAATATATTATTATCATCTTGTGTCTTTATAATTCTTTCAAAAGTTTCATAAAATCCTGCATTCTTTATATTAGATATTGTATCAGCACTATAATTCATTCTACTTCTAAATGAATATACTTCGGTTTGCAATATGTCTCCAATTATCCAGCCATTAGCACCTTTTTCTATGGGTATCTTGTCTAGTGAATAATTATTCACATCATTACTCAAAAAGTTGACATTTATTTGCTTATATTTATCATTTAATGTACTAATAATATCCATTAAATATTCTCTTAGTTTTGTAATTCTTAATTCATCAACCTCTATCGACATAATCTTGTACTTCCTTTATAACTATATTTTTTTCCGCACTCCACATTCGTTTATCCCAATATGGTCCTGTTCCTGGTGTTGTATAATTTTTTACTGGACTTCCATGTACTATTCCAACATATTGTGCATGTGCATAAGGGCTTTCATAAGTTATACTATTAGTTGTTTTAGTAATATTGTCTCTTAACATTCCTGTATCACGTGGAATATATTTATCCATATGTTTTGCACAAGTGTCTGTAAAAAACTTTTGAACTGGTCCATTAGGTGGTATTCCTAAATCTGCTTTTATTACACTTAATGGTTTCAACATAATTATTGACCTCCTAAATGTATATGCGGATTATTTCCAAAGTCATTTACATTAACACTTGTAACATTATAGAACTCATTACCTTCTAAGTCGCTTTGTTCAGTTATATCTCCATGTATTCCTATAGCCACTATATCTCCTATATTAAATATACTTTTATCTCTAACAAACTCCATAGGTATTCTTACATTCATATCATTAGCATTTTCATATCCTTTATTAATAGAACTTCCTTTGTCACTAAATACCCAAACACTTCTAAATATAGTTTTGTTCCATTCTTCTAATCTAGTTTCTGGGTTTAAGACTTTATGATAATAAGTAATTGACTTATTTGTTATCATTTATACCACCCCACAATATAAAAGGTGTTCATTATTAACAATTACTCCATAGAGATATGTTGAAACTAAATCTTGCAAAAGTTCACTTTTGCCAACTACTAATTGGCTAATTTGACTACTAGGAATATATGTTACTGAATATCCGTCTGTGTTTTCACTTTGCAAACCGCTTTGTGCTTTATTTAAGGAAATATAATATCCTTGTAATTCCTGTATCATTTTATTTTCTAACATTTTAACTTCTTCTGGCATTTCATCAACAACTTTTAATCTATTTTGTGTTTTACTGTCTATTATTCTTCTACATTCAAATTCTAATTCATTAAAAGGCACTTCATCTAATGTACCTCCTAAACTTAAATACTCATCATAACTTAGATATTGATTAGTGAAATCCATTTAAAAGTGCCTCCTTTCATTATATACTTGGTGTTGCTGCTGGTTTTAATGAAGCAAATGGAAATCTTGAACTTGTTCCATTTAATGCATTTACTGGATTTGGAATTTCCCATCCTAGTCTCATTACAACTCTTAATGCAACCATATCATCTTGTGCTAAATTATAAAGTATTGAACCATCTGTGTCTTGAATTACAGCTTGATCTAATATTTTATATGTTACATCTTGTCTAATTGCATATACTGCTTGTGAGAAATCACCAGCTATTAAAGTTGATGTTGTTTTATCCCATACTCCATTGTCCATAAATTCACGTCTTACAGAACCAATTTCAGTTGTATTAAGTGGTTGTCCTGTTGTATCTGTCATCATTCTGAATTTGCCTTTTAATCCAACTCCACCTAATATACCATTAACTTCATATCCGCTTTCTTCAACTTTTGTCATAACATCATTAATATCTGAATATAAATGTCCTGTTTCATCTACTTCTGCTCCCGCAGTTATTACAGATGGAACTAATCCCGCTCTCCAATCTGTTGGTTTATCTACACCAAAGAACATTGCATTATCTATTTTCTTAGCAAATGCTTCTACTATTCTTGGTCTTACTTCTGCCCAAATATCGATTGATGCATCATTTAATACATTTTCTTTAATTGGTACAATTACTGCTAATTCTGCAGCATTAATATATTTCTTATCCCATGCCATCTTTGTTGTATTTTTTCTACCATTATTTGTTGACTCATCTACGAAATAAGCAACTGGTAAAGAGTCTAATACTCTTAATTTTGTTTTGTCGCTTGTCATGTTTGGTAATCTCTTAAAAAGTCTTAATGCCTTTGACTCTTTTGTTACTCCTTCAAATATTTCATTTGCGACTTGTGTCTCTATTAAATCTTCTACATCTGTTCTACTAATAACAGCCATTTTTATTACCTCCATTAATTATTATTTCTTGCACCTCTTATTATGTCATTCATAATAGTTGATGTTGTTTGTGGTTGTGTACCACCATTATTAAGATTTGGTGCGGTTTGTGTTTTTGTTACAACTGTTTCTCCAAAATATTGTGGATTTTCTTTTTTAAAATCTTCTAATGCTTTTGTGAAATCAGTCTTTTCATCAACCTTTCCCATAACCTCTGATTTTACAAACTTACTAAACTCTTTTTTTACATTTGTTCCACTTAATTGAATATCTGCTTTTAATTGTTTGTTTTCGTTTGTAATATCTTCATAATTTTTAAGTGTTTCTTTGTTAGTTTCAATAGTACCATTTAATTCTTTGACTTGGTTTTCATATTCTGTTACTTTTGTTTTGTAATCATTAATCTGGTCTTTGTAACTTTGAATATTTTTTCCATATTCCGCCATAATATTATCAATGGTTTCTTTTTCTAACTCTAACCCTTTTAAAAATTCTCTCATAATTTCCTCCTACGTCTTTTTTACGAGAAACGAACTCGATAGATTTAATTATCAGTGCTAGTCTTAACGTTGCTATGCCACACGTTTCTATAATAAAAGAACACCAAACTATTTTAATTAGCTTGGTGTTCTTTTAATTGACACTCTATTTCATTTATTTTTTTACATCTGTTACACATAATTTGTATAACTCCTATAAACTTGCCTTTTAATAATAATTTATGGCAATGTTCACATCTAATTTCTTCCATTCATTCTCCTTTAATATTATCATATTTTTCTTTTTTTTGCAATAGTTTTTCTTGTAGTTCTTTTAGGTGTTTCTTTGACAGGTTTTTCTTCTGGCTCAATTGTTTTTGTTGGTTCAAAAATTACATATCCTTTTTCTGCCAATAATTCAGCTCTTTTTTCGTCTGTTTCCCAAATATCTCCTTCTTTTGGTATAACATTTCTTTCAGCATCTCTTGTACCTTCAAATTTTTTTGTTGCTCTTACTTTTACCTTCATTTCTTTTCCCTCCTTATATTTTTTTATTATTTCATTTTTATCAATTATTGGTCCATCATATTCTAAATATTCTAACCATTTTTCTAATGAATGATTGTTATATTCTTTACATTTTGGAATTTTTTTTATTTTATTTATATCAAAATTCATGTCAAGTGGTACAACATATCCATTTATTCCATCTTGTATTAATTCTGTACATCCTCCTACATCTGTTACTATACAAGGCACTTGATACTGTAAACTTTCTTGTACAGTATATGGCAATCCTTCACTATCACTTAACAATACAGTATAATCTGCGTTTGCCAAATAATCCCATATATCATATCTCTGTTTATAAAAATGTACTTCTTCATAATTGCAATTTTGAGGATTGTTAGTAAATATATCCCATTGGAATTTTATTTCAGCATTTCTCATCATGTCCATTAATTTTAACATTCTATTCCAGCCCTTTTCTTTATCTATTCTTGTGCAACTTATTAATCTTATAATTTTATTTGTTTCTTTTCTTGGTAATAATATATTTTTTATTGTTGTGGGATTATCTCCCAAAGCCTCATGGCTCATCTTTGATACAAACTCACCACAGCCAACTATTTCTTTAATACCCATATCTTGATACTGTGAATATAACTTATTATGTTCTAGCAAATATTTATAATTGGCATGTCTCATTTCTATCATTCTTTTAGCTTTTATGTTTTTTGGTATTTTACCCCAAACTGAATTTCTAATAAATATATCACATTCATATATTTTACTTTCATCGTATTGTTCTAGTTTAACTAATCTTCCCATTTTACTTAATCTTAAAGGAGTTCCACCACAATGTAGTACTGTAATGTCAAAGAAAAATCTCATCCACCAGCACCAATTATATGCCATAGTTTCTACCCCACCTATCGGAGAAAAATAACTTTGATAAAATATAATTTTTTTCTTTTTATACATATTACCCCCAACTACCTAACATTAAATGTTGAGCATAAACATCTTTTGTCAAATCTACATGTGTACAAAATGTTTCTGGCGGATATATTGCCATATTATCTTTAATTTGTAATGCAGGAACATCTCTCTCAAAATATTTACCAATTATATCACTCATAATCATTGTGTTTGTTTCATAATCATGCCAATTTTCATGTGTTTTAAATATCTTTTTATCATATACATCTAGCATTTCTTTTATTAATTCATTGCCTTTTTCTGCTCCCATTACTGCTGTTACTGGATAATGTGCAGACTCAAACCCTGTAAAAAAAAAATATTCTAGGAATTTATCTAATGATTGATATACTTGAACATCAGTATCCATATATATGCCACCAAAATTATACAATGCCCATAATCTTGCTACGTCTGATGTATATGCGTACTTTCCTAATATATAACTGTCTGTGGTATATTTATTATATGTTGTATCAAAATTAAATTCGTTCCATTCAATAATTGTATAATCTGGACAATATTTCTTCCAGCTTTCTATACATTTTTTTACCGCTTCTGGTTTTTCTTTTCCTCCAAACCAACAATAGTGTATTGTTTTAGGTATCATACTTTGGTCCTCCTATAACCACTTACTCTCATTCTTTCTTTTTTAGGTAATAATCCACTTTTTTTACATAACTTATTATATTTATGACTTAATTGTGTTATTTTTTTCTGACTTTCTGCAACAAGTTCCATATCTCCACTTGCTTTTGCAAGTATCTGTGTATCTTTTTGTTTTCTTATTTCTGTTTCAATCCTTCTTTGTAACTGTGTACCTTCATAATTTGTATAATGTTTGCCTTCATATTCAAAACCTTTTTCATTATTTTTTTGTATTTTTTCTAGTTGTTTGTCTGTATATTCTGGTTTACTTACACCTAATACAATAGTAAATATTTTATGATAGCAATTATATTGGCTTATTTGTCTTTTATCTGCACCATCATATTTATTTCCTTTATAATCTATTGCAATTTCTCCATTTTCTAGCTTTTCATATTCTTCATTGCTAAATTGCCTTCCTTGTATATCAGCATGGTCTGGTGCAGGATTACTATGTACACTTATTTCAATTCCATCTGCATTATATTCTTGTCCAAATCTTACACTAGTTTCATTATTTAATTGTCTTATACCATCTAACATATTCATACGAATTGCACTATCTAATCTTCTTGTTCTACCACTTTCATATTGTACTATACCATTATTTCCTATTTCTTTTAATGTTTTTCTCATTGCTGAATAAAAATCTTGTTTTCCTTGTGATACACTTAAAATAGCTCTATCAATTATATCTTGGTATGCTGTCTTTAATTGCCTAAATTTTCCATCATAGACTAATCCTACCACGCTTGTATTAGCTATATTCCTATATGTGTTTGCTGTTATTGTTGCAATACTTCTTACTTGTTGCTGTAATGCACTATCTTTTGAATAAGGGATATAATCTAATCCTCTATACCTATAAAATTCTTTTGCAAATTGTTTATTGTTCTTTGCAACTTCATCAAATATCTTGTAAATGTCTTGTATATTTTTACCACTTACTTTAGCTAATTTTTTTGCTATTTCATTATAACTTCCACCGTATTTTAATATTTGACTTATTTGATATGCTTGGCTTGGTGTTAATGTACTTATCTTCTTTATTGCTTCACCTATT
>Ga0265298_10001246_pt1 | contig 37733 bp, 28 predicted proteins | sample AusTroGonzalo_MG_3_FD_193486 | JGI IMG/M metagenome (GOLD analysis project Ga0265298, IMG submission 193486) | Bovine rumen microbial communities from tropical cattle in Woodstock, Queensland, Australia - Gonzalo_01 | ecosystem: Host-associated > Mammals > Digestive system > Stomach > Rumen ...
CTGCCACAGGTATCTTCTTTGGCTGGTATCCTGCCAAGAAAGCGGCCAATATGGATCCTATTGCTGCTTTGCGTTACGAGTAAAACTCTCGGAACACCAACCCTCTTCCTCCACTGATTTCTACAGTGAAGCTATTGCCTGTAGCTTTGTTCAGGCTGCCTTCCCATAGCTGGGTGAAGCGGCGTTTGTGAACTGGATATTGCAAGCCTGTAAAGCTAAATTCAGCCTTCCCATCAAAACTGAAAACCGACACTTCTTGTTTGGGAACAGAAGAGAAGGTGGTATTCTCAGCAATAAACGAAAACAGCCCATAATTGCTGACCATGATGAGGTCCATCTGTTCGGCATACATGTTGAGTATCGACAGGTTGGCCAGCTGATGGTCATCGCGCAGTCCGGAAGCTCCTAATACGGCAATATGCTCGTAGTTATGTTCCCTGCAGTATTTCAGGGCCTTCTGCAAGTCGTTACACTCCTCGTCTTTGTCTTCAATGATGATCTCTTTGAACTCTTGTCTTCGTTCATCCGTGATGGAATCACAGTCACCAATTACTACATTGGGCCTGATGCCGATTGCAAGCAGTTTGTCCAAAGCGCCATCGCAACACACAATGAGGCGGGCACGTTGTAGAAATAGCATTGGTATTTCCCCTTGTGGGGCTTCTCCATTGCCTACAATGATGGTGTTGTAGCGTGATAGCTCGTGTGCAAACAGCTTTTCCATTATTCTTTAGCCAAAAAGTCCTGGTCTTGCAGGGCCTTCTTCAGTACCTCTGCAAAAAACTCGTTGTCTTTCTTGGTGTATCTTCTTTGGGTGAAGACTTGTGCAAGATTGTCCAGTTGGTTTTCTTCCAGTATCTTGAGAGTATTGGGATGGGCTTCCTTATCTTTATACAGCTTATTGATATCGTATTCTGAGTAATCCTGGTAGGTCTCTTGGTGAATCAGGGCTTCTACGGGCAGTTTGTCGGTCAGTTCAGGATGCTCGTCGGGATGACCGATGGAGATACAGGCTACGGGGATGACGTTCTTGGGCAGCTTCAACAGTTCGATAAACTTGTCAATCTGATAGGTGATGGTGCCCAGCCAGCAGATACCCAAGCCCAGTGATTCGGCAGCCACACAGGCATTTTGGGCGGCAATAATGGCATCGGTAACGGCCCACTGGTATGACTGCAGGTTGCTGTAGCAGTCGGTGGCGGCACCTCTGAATTCGCAGTAGCGGTTGAAGCGATGCAGGTCGGCACAGAAGGTCAGCATCAGCGGGGCATTGGTGGCGATAGGCTGGTTGAAATGCAAGGGGGCTGCCTTTTCCATCATTTGCTTGTCGGTGCTCACAATGATGCTAAACAGTTGCATGTTGCCCAAAGTGGAGCCATTGCAGGCGCTGCGCAGTATCAGTTCCAGGTCTTCTTTGCTGACGGCTTCTGCAGTAAATTTTCTGATGCTTCGGTGTTGCAGTATTGTTTCGATAGTCTGATTCATAGCTTTCTAGTTAAATTGATGTTTCCAACGGCGGTGGCTCCATAGCCAGTAGGCGGGCTGTCTGCGAATGGTTTGTTCCAGCAGCTGCACATATTTGTCGGTGATGGCTCCATGCTCCATTTCGTTGGGTTTATCGGTGATTAATTCAAATTCAAGATGATAGTGCCCGATGCGGTCTTTGATTACCTGATAGTAGATAACGGGCATATCGTATTTCTTGGCATAGTGCTCGGCACCGAAAATGATGCCTGAGCGCTGGTTCAAAAAATCGGTCACATAGCAGCTTTTGGGGTTGCTGGGCGACTGGTCGCTGAGCATCATGTAGCAGCAGGGAGTATGGTGAGATTCATAGCCTTCGAACACCTGACGTACGGTGTCGGCAAACACCACTTCCGTGCCATAGCGGGTGCGTGCCCTGTTGATGAGCTTCTCGAAGTTTTTGTTGCTGTTGGCTTTGCCCACGCCCACTCCGTGATGCTTGAACTGCAGGTCCAAACTCAATACCAACCATTCCCAGTTGTTGTAGTGGCTCGACATCAGTACTACACTGCGACCCTCGTCAAAAAAGCGATTGACGATTTCCGGATTCTTGCTCCAGTAGCGTTTCTTTACTCCACGGCGACTGAGGGTGAGCATCTTCAGCATCTCGGCAGCCAGTTGTGCTAGGTGCCAGTAGTATTGTTTTCTGATTTTGGCCAGTTCTTTCGGACTTTTCTCCGGGAAAGAGTTTCGCAGATTCTGGTCGATGACTTTTCTCCGGTATCTCACCACATAATTCAGAAAGAAATATAAAATGGCCCCTATGCCGTACAGGATAAACAGCGGCAACAGCGAGAGAGGGTAGAGTACAAACCAGAATAAGAAATGCATGACTTTACTTGAAGAACGCTCGTATTATATCCATGCCATTGGCATAAATCAGAAGAATAATCAGCAGGGTGAAACCAATGGTGTTGGCCACACCGATGAACTTGTCGCTGGGTTTGCGACCCGTAATCATCTCCACCAAGATAAACAGCAGATAGCCACCGTCCAATGCGGGAATGGGGATAATGTTCATAAAGGCCAGGATGATGCCCAAGAAGGCGGTCATACTCCAGAAGCGCTCCCAATCCCATACCTTGGGGAAGATGCTGCCGATAGTGCCAAAGCCGCCTAACTGTTGAGCTCCTTCTTTGGTGAACACCAGCTTAAACTGTTTTACGTAGGTGGCCAGGGTTGCAAATCCCTTTTTGATGCCCACGGGGATAGACTCAAAGAAGCCGTATTTGATCACCTTGGTGGTCAGATAGATGGAGGGATCAACGGGATAAACCCCGATAGTGCCTTCATCGGTCAGATGAACGCTGGTCTGATACAGGGAGTCGCCACGATAGAAACTCACTTCCACCTCTTGATTCTTGTTTTGGGCAAAAGTACTTTTGTAATCGTAGAAAGAGAAGCAGTCTTCGCCATTGATAGCCACTAACGAGTCACCATGCATCATGCCGGCAGCGGCAGCGGGATAGTCTTCCATGACCATATCCACCACAAAGGGGAAGTTGAACTGGCAGAAGCCTGCATTGTCACCGGCAGCCAGCACCTGCTGTCCGAAATCTTTGGGGATGGTGATGCACACTATTTCGCCGTTGCGGTCCACCTTCACTTCCTTCACATTGTCAATCAGCAGGGCAGTGGCAAATTCGCCCATGGTTTCGGGAACCTTTCCATCCACAGAGATAATCTTGTCGCCATTCTGGAAGCCGATGTTTTGGGCAGTCTCGGTAAACTGCAAACCATAGGTAGCTTCGGTCACGGGCACATATTCCTCGCCATAGTGGTACATGAGACCTACATAAATGATGAGGGCGGTGAGGAAGTTCATCAGCACTCCTCCGATGATGATGAAAAAACGCTGCCAAGCGGGTTTAGCTCTGAATTCCCAGGGTTGAGGTTCGGCAGAAAGCTCATCGGCTTTGGTGGTCTCGTCCACCATGCCGTTGATGGAGCAGTAGCCGCCCAAGGGCAACCAGCCGATGCCCCATTCGGTGCTTTCAGGGTAGTTCTTCCATTCTTCCGGTGCTTCTGTGGAGAAAAAGCTGAACTGGTATTGGTCGCCACATTTTTTCATCCTCATAATCGAAAAACCGGGGTTGAAGAAGAGGTAGAACTTATCCACCCGTGTGTGAAACAGTCGGGCAAAAAAGTAGTGTCCTAACTCGTGCACAAATACCAGCAAGCTCAAACTTGCTATTAATCCTAAAACCTGCATTCCAATTCCCATAATCTCTTTTTATTTTTCTAATGTATTATTTTTACGTCACTACCCCGGCCTTCGGCCACCCCTTCTAAGAGAAGGGGAACTTTTCATTACTACCTATATTTGGACCCCTGTAACCTATCTCTCACTTCTTTGTCTGTTTCCAGATATTCCTCAATGCTCTCGGGGCGGGCAAAAGGTATTGCTGCCAACTGGCTTTCGATGATGTCTGGAATATCGGTAAAGCCAATCTTGTCCTGCAAAAATAGTGCCACTGCCACTTCGTTGGCAGCGTTCATCACACAGGGACGGTTGCCTCCTTCGCGCGAGGCCTTGTAGGCAATATCCAGACAGCGGAAAGTGGCCGTATCGGGTTGCTCGAAGGTGAGCGACGGATAGTTGGCAAAGTTCAGCCTCGGAGCCTGATTATGTTCGCGCTGAGGGTAGGTGAGGGCATACTGGATGGGCAGTTTCATGCTGGGCAGTCCCAGCTGGGCTTTCACCGAGCCATCGGCAAACTGTACCATCGAGTGGATGATGGACTGTGGATGCACCACCACCTCAATCTGGTCCAAACTCACCTCAAACAACCATTTGGCCTCTATCACCTCCAGTCCCTTGTTCATCAGGGTGGCGCTGTCGATGGTGATTTTGTTGCCCATGCTCCAGTTGGGGTGTTTCAGTGCCTGCTCTTTGGTCACGCTTTTCAGGTAGTCTAGGTTTTTGCCCCTGAAGGGTCCTCCCGAAGCGGTGATGATGATTTTCTCCACGGGGTTTTGCCACTCGCCAGCCAGACACTGGAAAATGGCCGAATGTTCTGAATCGACAGGCAGCAGCGGTACGCGCTTCTCGCCAGCCAGTCGGGTCATCAGCTCGCCTGCCACCACCAAGGTTTCCTTGTTGGCCAGGGCGATGGGTTTGCCACAGTCGATAGCGCGATAGACGGGTTTCAGGCCGGCTACGCCCACAATGCACGACAGTACGATGTCGATGCTGCTCATCTCTACAATGTCGCACAGCGACGACTCACCGGCAAATACCTTGATGTCGTCATCCCATAAGGCGTCTTTCACGTAGGTGTATAAATCCTCTTTGATGATGACTACCGAGTTAGGTTTGAACTTCTTGGCCTGGCGGATGAGCAGGTCGGCATTGGAGTAGCAAGCAAGTACTTCAACTTCAAGCATATCAGACAGTTCGTCAATCACCTCCAGTGACTGAACCCCCATCGAACCGGTAGAACCTAATAAGCAGACTTTCTTTTTCAAAGGTCGAAAATTTTGAGTTTGCAAAGATACGGAAAATTCTTTACACTTTTCCCATGATGGAAAAGTGTACAATCCAACATTTTTATGTATGTTTGCAACAGAAAAATATAGTAAAATGAGACATTTGATTTCAATCCTTTTATTGGCAGTCTTTTTCTCAGCCTACGGCAATGAAGTTAGCTTGACTTCGCTCACGGTGGAGATGCAGGATGGTAGCCAGCCTTTGGCCACTGCTGAGCCCCGTTTTAGCTGGCAGTACGAGTCGGAAGAAAACAATGTGGTTCAGACGGAATACCGCATTATTGTGGCCAGTAGTGAGGAAAATGCCCGACAAGGCATTGGCGACCTGTGGGACAGCAAGACGGTGGCTTCCAATCGGATGCTCTACATCCCCTACGAGGGCAAAAAACTCAAAAGCCGTGATTGTTGCTGGTGGAAGGTCTATACTACGGTCACCTATGGTTCGAAAAATAAACGTCAGGACCTTGAGAGCGACATCCAGTATTTCGAAATCAGCCTTCTCTCTCGTGACGACTGGCATGCCCATTGGATAGGTTGTGATTTTGATGATGACAAGTTGGATGGTCATACTGCTATTGCAGCCCGCTATTTGCGCAAGGAATTTGCTTTGAAAGAAAACATCAGCAAGGCGAGACTTTATATCAGCGGCCTTGGAGTTTATAAAGCATATATCAATAGAGAGGAAGTGGCTCCTGATGAGTTGTTGAAACCTACCCTCAGCGATTACACGCGGCGTATCTACTTTAATGCCTACGACGTGACCAACATGCTTGACACAGGTGATAACGTTGTTAGGGTTATCCTCGAAGCGGGTCGCTTTACCACCGTGCGCCATGATACCAATTACTTGGAATGGTGTGGCATCAAGCATGCCGCCCACTACGGTTTGCCGCAATTGTTACTGCAATTGGAGGTGACCTACCAAGATGGTACTACAGATACCATTGTGAGTGGGGAAGGCTGGCGTATTACCAACCGTGGCCCTATTCGCAAAAGCAATGAGTTTGATGGGGAAACATACGATAGCCGTTATGATTTAGGATTATGGGGATATCCGAATTATTACGACAAATATTCCAATGAGTTTGACGATCTATTTGACATGGATTATATTACGTATCCTGATCATCACGACGATAATTGGCAAAATGCTGTAGTTGACTATGACCGGCAGAATATGTACCGTGAGGATATTTACAATCCCCGCCATCGTGTGGCACGCGAGTATCCAGTTGTTACCGGCAGTCCCCTGCCTGATGATTATCAGAGGCCTGATCCGATGTCCCTACTTACTCCTCAACCTAATCCCAATATCAAAGTGCAGGAGTATATAAAACCTGTTGCGGTTTTTAGGAAAGGTGATAAATGGATTATCGATATGGGGCAGAATATGGTTGGCTATTTTGGGGTGATGGTAGGTAAACAACAGCAAGGGGACACTATCACGATTCGTTACGCAGAAAGCCTTAATCCAGACAGTACCTTATATATTGACAATTTGCGTGAAGCCGAGGCTGCCGACAGGTTTATTGTTGACGAAATAAAATTAGGATATGGTATGGGGTGGATTCCTTCATTTACGTATCATGGTTTTCGTTATATTGAAATTACAGGTTTGCGTGCTGACTTTAAAACATATGATTTTTTCACTTTAGGGTATGTTCTCTACGACGAGATGCCGATGACTGGCAGCTTTGAGTGTTCCAACGAGATTATGAATGCGGTTTATCGCAATGCTACGTGGGGTATCCGGGGCAACTACCGCAGCATGCCTACCGATTGTCCCCAGCGCGATGAGCGCATGGGCTGGACTGGTGACCGCACTACCGGCAACTATGGCGAAAGCTATATCTTCAACAACCACCGCCTCTATGCCAAGTGGTTGCAGGACTTTGAAGATTGTCAGTTCGAGAACGGCTCGCTGTCGGATGTGGTTCCTGCCTATTGGCGTAATTACACCGACAATATGACCTGGCCAGGGGCTTTTATTACCGTGGCTGATATGCTATACACCCGTTTTGGCGATATTCAACCTATCCAGCAACATTACGATGCCATGAAACTTTGGATGCTCCACATGAAGAAATATTATCTCAAAGACGGCATCCTTATCCGCGACACTTACGGCGACTGGTGTGTGCCGCCCGAAAGTCCCGAACTGATCCACACCAAAGACACCAACCGCATGACTTGGCCCGCCAACCTATCCACACCTTACTATGTTTTCTATGCTGGCAAGATGGCTCATTTTGCTGATTTGTTGGGCCGTGGCAATGATGCTGACTTCTTCCGCAATGAAATCACCACGGTCACCACGGCCTATAATGCCAAATATCTTGATGTTTCCACTGGCCGTTATGACCACAACACGGTTACGGCCAATATCCTGCCCCTTGCCTTTGGCATGGTGCCGACTGGATTGGAGCAGAGCGTTTTTGCCAATATTATCGACAAGACCGAAAACGAGTTCGATGGACATGTTTCCACGGGCGTGGTGGGCATCCAGCAATTGATGCGCACCCTCACCGAGTATGGTCGCGGCGACCTGGCGCTGAGGTTAGCTACCAACGACACCTATCCCAGCTGGGGCTATATGGTACGCAATGGGGCCACCACCATCTGGGAGCTCTGGAATGGAAATACGGCCGACCCTGCCATGAACTCGGGCAACCATGTGATGCTGCTTGGCGACCTGATCATTTGGTATTACGAATACCTGGGCGGTATCCGTGCCTTGGAGCCCGGCTACAGCACCATACAGCTGAAACCCTATCCCATCGAGGGCTTGGATTATGTCAACTGCTCCTATCGCTCTGTTAGCGGTCTTATCCAAAGCAACTGGCGGCGCAATGGCAAGCATTTCGAATGGGACATCCTCATTCCCGCTAACACCACGGCTGAGGTGTGGCTCCCCACCGCCAAGGGTTATGAAAAACAAAAACTGCCCAGTGGGAAGCACCATCTGAGCAGTCGTTTGTAAGAGGTAATAGCTAGTCAGCTTAGGCTATCTCTGCATTGCCCTCATATTCTGCACGTATTTTCTCGTAGAATTTAGCAATGGTCATCTGCATGTAAGGTACCAGCCACAGGTAACCAATGCCTAAGGTAAGAATACACAGCAGTGCCCAACCGATAAAGCTGAGTTCCAGCACGAAGAGTTCCCACTTGTGGCCTTTCATCATCATGCGGCTGGTCCACAGCGTTTCGGTGACCGAGAGTTCCGGATGGTCACGCAGGATATAGGGAACCATAGCGTAAGCGAAGGCGAGGATGATACCCGGGATAACGAAGAGGATGATACCTGCAAAGACTGCTAGGTATACCAAAATATAAGTGCCCAGCACATGCCAGAAGTTCTTGTAACCGTAAAACAGGTCGCCCGGGTCGGCCGGCAGGTCTTGGCGAGAGGCGTGCAGGTGGGCAACGGAGAAACCCATGGCGATGGGAATCATCAGGAGGCTCAGTATTGTACCGGTGCTGGTACACACAATGGCCAGTGTCGAGAAGTTGGTGCCCTGAAAGATAGTTCCATAGCTTGAAAAGCCACTGGCGATGCTGACAAGCAGGAAATAAATGAAGGTGATGCCCACAAACGAGCCCCATTTGCCACGCAAGGTAGCCAGTGCTTGTTCTTTTAAGTCGTTGATTTTACCCATAATGTTATAATTTTATTGGTGAATGTTTTGCTGCTGCAATAATACAAAAAATTTCATTACCAAAATGCGGCTTTACGAACACCTTCTGGTATCGTCCTGTGTACCTCCTGTGTATAGCCAGTGATTATCCAACGCCAACCCGAATCAGCCGTAAGACGGTAATCTGTCAACCAAAATCAGCAAATTACACTAAAGAGGTTTGCTAGATGTAAGGGAGATCTCACGGACATCTCACGTAGATCTCACGAAGGTCTACGCTCATTGAAGCGTGAAGCGTAAGACACATGGCTCAAGGTGTAGGGCTAGTGTAGGAATAGTGTGTGAATATCCACAGGCAAACCCTAGGCAAGCCCTTCCAAGCATATAGCAAGCCCTTAGCAAGCCTAAGCAAACCCTTTGAGCTTGCCTAGAGCGAGTGAAGTACGAGAGTGATGCGTGCGAAAGGCGAAGGAAGGGTGTGCCAATGGCGTAGCAAAAAATTCTGCCCACGAACAAAAATATTTACTATATTTGCAACGGAGAAAAATTGAAACATCCCCCCATTGCAAAGGTATAAGAATTGAGGGGTTGGGAAGTTGGGATAGGGGATGATTGGTATGTTTTTTTGATTTTTTCAACTGTTTGAGACTGTTACTGAAAGAGAATTTGTTGATTGAGTACTAATAATTGTAAAAGTGTAAATTTGTAATATGATGGTCAAAGAGTATACAAACAATGATGTCTACGACTTCCTTGCAAAAGAATGCCGTCACACTGATGCATTATGGAAGACGTTTGGTGATGGTATAATCGCTCATACGACAGATGAGGACTTTTGGGAGAGATTAGGTGAAGAATTGGACTGTTTCCGCATCTGTGACGAGTGTGGCAAGCCGATGATTGAGGGTTATGTAGTTGATGGATGCGACACTTATTGCTCTGACGAATGTCTGCATAAACATATTACAGACGAAGAATTCAACGAACTCTACGATGACGGCAATGGAAATACTTATTGGACTACATGGTATGAAGATTCAATGACTAAAAAAAATTCAAACTAAAAACTCAAAATTAGTATGTATTCTCGTTTTCTAACAAACTATACAGATACATCGTTTCTTGCGACGATACAGGCAAATCTGAGGACTTGCAAGGAATTCCTGTTTTCTGTCAGTTTTATCAAGAAAGCGGGATTAGTGTTGCTGGCGAACGATATTAAAACAGCCTTGGAACGTGGTGTAAAAGGGAAACTTATTACATCGACCTATCAGAATTTTACGGATGTTGAGTCGTTGAGTTTTTTTCTGAAACTGGCCGTCTCTTTTGAGAACTTCGAATGCCACCTCGACGACGAGTGTTTTTATGACGAGAAGAACTATTCTACTAATGGATTCCACACCAAAGGCTATCTCTTCGAGTTTGACAACAGCTGTGAACTGATTGTAGGTTCCTCAAATATCACACGTTATGCGCTACTCAAAAACATCGAATGGGATCTTGTCGTTGATTGTCAGAAACAAGATGATGCCTACCAAAGCGCTTGTAGAGAGTTTGACAACCTGTGGAACAAAACATTCGAATTATCGCAGGAGCGCATCGATATTTACGCCCAGAAGATAAATTTTGCCATTGAACGCTGGGATATGGATTATGACCTTGCCGAACAGAAGGTAAAGCCAAACTATATGCAGCGCAAGGCATTGAAAGAGTTGAACAGAAACAGAGCTATCGGTATTAGTCGGGCACTTATTATCTCCGCTACAGGTTCTGGTAAAACGTACCTCGCCGCTTTCGATGCCCTCAACTTCTCTCCTAACAGATTGCTATATGTGGTTCATGAGGGCTCTATTCTTCGTAAATCGCTTGAGACCTTCCAAGAGGTGTTTGGTGGATTAAAGACCTGTGGAATGTATACAGGAGAAGCAAAGGAACTGGAGGCTGATTTCCTTTTCTCGACCAATGTTTCTATGTGTCGTTCACTAGAGCTTTTTGACAAGAAAGAGTTCGACTATATCATCATTGACGAATGTCACCATGCGGTTGCTGACACCTATCGCCAAATCATCGACTACTTTGAACCGGAATTTCTGTTAGGACTTACGGCCACAGAGAACCGAATGGATAACAAGGACGTTGTTGAGTTATTTGGAAACAATATTCCATACGAACTGCGCCTGCGTGATGCTATCATCAACGATCTCATTGTACCGTTTCACTATTACGGCATTCGGGACGAACTTGTTGATTACGGCCTAACCGATTCAGAAGAACGACGATTGATTGCTCAGATTTCGAACGAGGATAACTGTGAATTCATATATCAGCAAATAGAAAGCCATCGTCCGCAAGGTCAAAAACTGAAAGCATTGGCTTTCTGTCGTAATATTCAACATGCCAGAATGATGGCAGAAAATCTTGGGGAACATTATCACACGGCGTTCCTCAGCGGACGTAATACGACAGGAGAACGTCTTCGTGCATACAACGATCTTCAAAGCGAGAGTAAAGAACTTGAGATTCTCTTTGCTGTTGATATTCTGAATGAGGGTGTAGATATCCCTGGGGTCAACATGGTGCTATTCCTTCGTCCTACAGAATCGAGCACCATCTTCATTCAACAATTGGGACGTGGTTTACGTAAGTTCCAAAACAAGCCCTACGTTACCATCCTTGATTTTATTGGCAATAGCTACAAGCGAAGTGTACATATAGCTCTTGCTCTGGGTAGCCTCTCAAAGGGATATATCCTCGAGAAGAAACTTCTAAAAACCATGGTAAAAGAGGACTTTCGTATTCTTGGATTAGAGGAATATGGGGTTAAAATCAACATCGACGACCTCTCGAAAGAAGAAATCCTTCACCATATCGACAATGAGAACTTCAACCAGATACGCTACTTGAAGAAAGACTACAATAACTTCAAGAACTATCTGAAATCGCCAACGTTCCCTAAACACATGGATTATGTGAATAGCGACTATGCGCCAAATTTGTTGAAGTTTATGAAAATTAAGATTGAGGGCAAGAAGACCAACTCTTATTATGGTTTCCTCAAGGGAATAGGTGAAGAAGACATACCCCTCTTTTCAGATGAACAGGTAAATGCAATCAACTATATTTCCAGCCTCCTGCCACTTGTTCGTAGGCACGAGTTCTTAATAGTGAAAAATATGTTCAAGGGAGTAACGTCAGAGAGTGAAATACGGAAATTGATTGCAGACGAGATAGTGTGTTATACTGACGAGCAGTTTGACCATGCGCTTCGTTTTATGGACGAAGGTGGCGTTGTTCAACAATCAGATGGCAACATCTTTTTCCGTTGCAGCGTTGATCCAGAGTTTAAAGAATATGTTTCCGACTTGCTCGAATATGGTTTGTCACAATATGCCGTCAGGTACACTGACGAAGATGATTTCTTGTTATATCAGGATTACCGACAAGATCAGGTGCTATTGAAGATTTTGGAAAATCCAAAGCACAACCAGCTGGGTACCTATTATAAGAATGGCAATATGTATATATTTGCTGGTTTGAAGAAGGATGATTCTGTACAAGAGCACCTTAACTACAAAGATAAATTCCTCGATAACAAAACGTTCCAATGGGAAAGTATAGCTAAAATTAAGGCAGATGAAGAGCGTAAGCAAAGCGAAAGCAATCAAGCTTTTGTTTTTGTCAGAAAGGTAGAATCAGAAAATGGTATCACTTTGCCTTTCACCTTCGTGGGTGCAGGTCACTTGCGCAATCCTCGAAAAAATGCAACTACGAATGGTTCTATTCTTTATGATATTCACATGAACAATCCGCTCACAGATGATTTGATGGAAGATTTCAAGTGGATTGAGTAACCTTAAAAACAACTCTTATGTTTCTCTTTTGCTTCGACATATCCCTCCTCATCACGATCCTAAGTAAAAATATTATTCCATTTACTTTGTTGAATTTTGAAAATTGATATTATGCCCCACACTCTATACAAAACCCAAGGTACCTGCTCGCAGTTCATCGATGTGACGGTTGATGACGATGGCGTCATCCAACAGGTCTCCTTTTATGGCGGTTGCCACGGTAACCTGCAAGGAATCTGTCGTTTGGTGACAGGTCAGAAAATTGATGATGTCATTTGCAAACTGGATGGCATCCGCTGCGGCGATAAACCTACCTCTTGTCCCGACCAACTCTGTCGGGCATTGGAAACCTTTAAAAAATAGCCACCATAACTAAATCAACAAAACATAATCTGTATGGGACAATCTATCTCAATATTGGACAAAGACTACCTTCAATGGGTGAGGGAACTCGGCTCGCGTTACCGCAGAAGCCAAATAAAAGCTTCGGTAAAAGTCAACGAGGAAATGCTGCGCTTCTATTGGGAGCTAGGCAAGGACATAGTTGAAATGCATATTGAGGAGCGTTGGGGAGAAAGCGTGATGAAGTCGCTCTCCATCGATTTGCAAAGAGAAAATCCAGAGATAAAGGGTCTTTCCCCGCGTAGCATAAACTACTGCAAACAATTCTATACTCTTTATTCCCAGTGTGTTGAAATTTTGCCACAAGTTGTGGCAAAACTATCGGATGGGAAATCTGAACCAATTTTGCCACAAGCTGTGGCAAAAAATGGCAAATCCATCACATCGCAGCGACTTGCGGCGAGAACAATGTCTGAAATATTCTCTGTCCCATGGGGGCATCATCGCTTTATTATCGACAAATGTTCTGACAATCCCGAGAAAGCACTCTTCTTCATTCACCAGACGTTGCAGAACGGCTGGAGTCGCAACATGCTGCTCAACTTTATGGCCACCGACCTCTATGAACGGCAAGGAAAGGCTTTGACCAACTTCAGCCGTACCCTTCCGGAAGAGACGAGCGACCTGGCACAAGAATTGACTAAAGACCCTTACGACTTTGCTTTCACGGGCATCACAGGCAGGTATAACGAACGCCTGTTGAAGGACAAACTGCTCAACAATATCACACAATTCTTGGTGGAACTAGGCACGGGTTTTGCGTACGTCGGCAAGGAATACCGCTTGCAGATTGGAGAAACTGAGAACTTTATAGATTTGCTGTTCTACAACCTCAATTTGTCGTGCTATGTGGTGATTGAGGTGAAAATCGGCAAGTTCGAGTTTGCCGATGTCGGACAGTTGGGGGGATATGTGGTGGCTTGCAACCATATCCTGAAAAAAGAAGGAAGGGACAATCCCACCATCGGCATCCTGATTTGCAAGGAGAAAGACAACCTTGTTGCCCAATATGCTTTGGAGGCCAGCAGCCAACCTTTGGGAATTTCGGAATACGAACTGGCTAAACTATACCCGGAAAAAGTGGAAGGAACCATCCCGACCATCGAGGAATTAGAACAGAAATTGAGCGACAGAATCAAAAACGAATAATTAACCATTCAACCAGATTTGGTAGCCCTATGAAACACATTACCGTAGCAGCAGCTATTATTTACGATGACCAAAATCGTATCTTCGCCACCCAACGGGGAAGTGGCGACTGGAAGGACTGGTGGGAGTTTCCTGGCGGGAAAATCGAACCCGGTGAGACTCCTGAGGAGGCCGTCCGACGTGAGATTTGGGAAGAACTGGAAACCCGCATCACCGTTGGGGAACTGCTGCATACCGTCGAGTGGGACTACCCGAAGTTCCACCTCACCATGCACTGCTTCCTCTGCACCGTGGAGAGCGGCTCGCTCACCCTCCTCGAACACGAAGCCGCTCGCTGGCTCGCCCCCGACGAGCTCGACAGCGTGCAGTGGCTGCCGGCGGACTGGGAGGTGATTGAAATGCTGAAGGAGAGAACTATGAACATTGCAGTCTATACCCTGACCTCCGCCCAGCACGATCCGCAGGCGCTGGATACGCTCACGAAAGAGTTTCTAACCTCCTTGAATGTCCCGTACATTCTGAAAGGTGACGATTTTTCGGACTACGGTTCCCATGACTTGAACCTGATTTTCGTGCGGACAGGCGGCACCGAAGGTCTCTTTCAGCAACGGATGCATACACTGGCCGAGAAATCGGAGGCTCCGTTCTATCTCTTAGCTTCTGACAAGAGCAACTCGTTAGCCGCTTCACTAGAGATTCTCTCCTACCTGCAACAGCAGGGAAAACGAGGCGAAATCCTGCACGGAAGCCCCGAATATATCGCCTCGCGCATCCAGCTACTGTGTCGGGTGGAATCGGCTGTCAAACGGTTGCGACAGTGCCGATTAGGGGTCATCGGGAATCCGTCCGACTGGCTCATTGCCAGCCACGCAGATGCGGAATGCGTCCGACAGAGACTGGGCGCTGAACTGCTGGAGATTCCCATGAGCGAACTGCTGGATACGCTGTCCGCAACCCCTGAATCCTCGCCAACGGAGCATAGCGATATGCCAGCGGTCAACGAGGCGCTAACCGGCGCTTGTCGTCTCTATGAGGCAATGAAAACCATAGCGCAGAAACATGATTTACAAGGGTTTACAGTTCGTTGCTTCGATTTGTTGGATGCTGTACACAATACCGGTTGCTTGGCGTTGGCGAAGCTGAACGCAGAAGGTTGTGTTGCTGGTTGCGAGGGCGATGTCCCCACCATGTTGACGATGACACTGCTTCGTGCGCTGTGCGGCACCTCCTCTTTCCAAGCGAACCCTGCCAGTATCAATCCCGAAACGGGCGAGATTCTCTTTGCCCACTGCACCATCCCCTTTGATATGGTGCAACGATACGAATTGGACACGCATTTCGAATCGGGAATCGGGGTCGGCATACGCGGTTTTGTGCCGGAAGGACCTGTCACGATTTGCAAAGTTTCGGGAGACCTGTCACGGGCGTTCATCGCGGAAGGGAAACTGGTTCGCAGTCAGGCAAAGCCGGACCTCTGCCGCACGCAGTTAGTGGTGCGTCTCGCCAATCCGTCCGACACCGAATATTTCTTGACAAATCCTATTGGAAATCACCATGTTATCGTAATTGGACACCACGCCGAAGCCCTGAAAGCGTTGTTGCAGAGATGTTCCATCGGTTGTTAGCATATATAGCTTGTACCCCTTGCCGCCTGCATCATTTTTTTTTGTACTTTTGCATCTTTAAATGTAATACTGAAAAATGAGCAATGAAATTCGGGCCGGGGGGTTCAATATCCTGCCGACTGTGGTAAAAAACCTTTTGATAATCAATGGCTTGTTCTTCCTGGCCAAGATTGTTCTTGCGGGCAAGTACGACCTGGATGCCATCTTCGGATTGCACTATTTTGCTGCCTCCGATTTCCATGTGTGGCAAATTATCACCTATATGTTTATGCATGGCGACTTCGGTCACCTGTTCTTCAACATGTTCGCCTTGTGGATGTTTGGTGCAGCCGTGGAGAATGACTGGGGCGAGCGGCGCTTCCTTTGCTATTACCTGGTGACGGGTATAGGCGCGGCTATGATCCATTACCTGATTATCCATTTCCAGATTCATCCTTCATTGGTGCTGATTGACAATTTCTTGGCTAACCCTTCTCTCGACACTTTTAGCCAGCTGTCGAATGTGGACCGTATCAACCAGGCTGCCATCGCACAGAATATGCTTTACCTGCAAGCCCATCCGGGGGCTGTGAGCGAGTTTGTGCCCCAGATAGAGGCTTTCCGCGAAACTTTCCTCAATTCGTTCAACATTATCGGTGCCTCGGGTTCGGTGTTCGGCTTGCTGCTGGCATTCGGCATGATGTATCCCAATGCCGAAATCTATGTCTATTTCCTGCTGCCTATCAAGGCCAAGTGGTTTGTGGTGATCTACGGTGCACTTGAATTAATCTACGGAGTAGTGGGCTCTGCCGATGGTGTGGCCCATTTCGCCCACCTGGGTGGTATGCTCTTCGGCTTCCTGCTGATCATGGCCTGGCGACATCACGATAGCAACTACAACGGTGGCGGCCAATGGTATTACCCTGACGACAACAAGCGGAAACGTAGGAGGATAAAGTTTGCCACTTCCTACGACGATGAGGAGGAGAATGGTCGGCCGATGAGCGACGAGGAGTACAATGCCCGCAAGTTCAACGAGCAACAGCGTATTGACGCCATTCTGGACAAGATTTCCAAGTCGGGCTACGACTCGCTGAGTCGAGAGGAGAAGGACCTGCTTTTCAAGGCTTCGAAAAAATAAATCTACGATGGCAAGAAGGCAAGGAAAGTCGAAAATGAAGCAGAAGGTCAGTCTGGCGGGCCGACTCCTGAAACTGCTGCTGATAGTGGCTAACGGAGTTATGGCACTGTCTTTGCTGCTGGCTTTTGCATCGGCCTATCTGCCGCCTTCCTTCAGCATGACGGCCAGCTATTGCGGACTGGCATTCCCGTATTTGTTGATGGCCAATGCGGTGTTTGTAGTGCTATGGCTGATTATTGATTATCGCTATGCCTTGATTTCGCTCTGTGCCATACTGATTAACATCAACAACATTGACCGCAGCTTCCAGTTGCGCCCCACCGAAAAGCCATCGGTGTGTGCCAACTGTGTGAAGGTGATGAGCTATAACGCCAAGCTGTTTGGCTTGTATGATGAGGAAACCAAGACCATGCGCGACATCAAGCGCAACCAGGTATACGCCCTTTTCGAGCGCGAGCGGCCTGAAATCCTGTGTCTTCAAGAGTATTTTCTCGATGGCAGCGGCAAGCTGAAATTCCCTACTACAGACACCATCATGAAAATCTTGCGCTACGATGACCAGAAGCGCAACTGCTACCAGTATTTTCCGGTGAACAGCAAGTCGAAGGACTATCATTTTGGTCTTGTGATTTTCAGCCGTTACAGAATCTTGCATGGCGACTGCGTGTTTGCAAGCGATAGCTCGACCAATGCAGCTATTTACGTGGATATCAAGTATAAAGGCGACACACTGCGTATATACAATGTACATTTAGCTTCGATGCACATGAATGCCGACGACTATGCGATGGGCAAGGATATCTCTGCCAAAGGCATCGACGATCCGAATCTGGACAAGAAAGCCAGGTTGCTGTCTAAGAAGGTGGAAAAGGCTTTCTTGGAGCGGCAGGAACAGGCTCAAATGTTGCGGGCCCATATCGACAGTTGCCACTATCCGTTGATTATTTGCGGCGATTTCAACGACTCACCAGTGTCGTATGCCTATCATAAGGTGAGCCATGGGCTGAAGGATGCTTTCCGGGCCAGCGGTGGCGGACGGGGACAGACCTACTGCGGCGAGGCATTTCCCTCATACCGTATTGATTACATCTTCCATGACGAGCGTTTCAAGAGCTTTGGCTATACCACCTACGATTCGTTGAAGGTCTCCGACCATTATCCGATATGGACCAATATCTCGTTGATGAAATGAAAAAACTGTGGTGTTTTCTATGTTTAGCGCTGTTGCTGTCGTGTTCACACAAGAACGATATCCGCCTTCGTGGAGAACTGGAGAACGGCAATGGACGCGAGCTATATCTGTCGATAGTGGCAGCCGATGGATTGCATGAGCTCAGCTCGGCCAAGGTGGTACACAACTCGTTTCAGTTTGACATCAAGCCCGAAGAGGTGGCCGACTATTTAGGCGAAGGAGAGCCCGGCTTCTTCCAGCTGTCGTTCTCTCCCGAGAATGGCTTCACCACACTGGCACAGCGAGGTCAGACGGTCTATTTTACAGCCGATGCCAACAACCTGGTAGGCAGCTATCGGGTGCAGGGACCGCAAGATGCCCTGCTGATGTGGGAGCTGGACAGTGCGCTGGCTTCTTTTGCCACTTATACCGACACCTTGCTCGAGATTTACCAGTATTACAGGGACAATGATACGGTGAGAAGTGAACTGGAGCGGCGGTATGTGGGGGCCGTGGATCTCCACCAGCAGTATCTGCGTCGCTTTATCAGCAAGCATCCTTCCTCCTTCAGTTCCATTATCGCTTTCTATCAGCGCTACGACTACCGCCATTTCTTCGATGAGGAAGAGGATGCGGATGTGTTGCAGATGATTACCGATTCGTTGGAGGTAAAATATCCTAATAGTCAATATGTTAAATTTCTGCGTACCCGCTTGAAATAGGGTGTGGGGACGTGTTGTGAAATTACTCTTCCAAAAAAAATATTTCGTTTTGGTATTGTGGAATTATTTTTGTAACTTTGCCAGCGGAATTATCAATTAAAAAATATAAATATGAAACATTTGATTTTAGCTATCAACCCCGGCTCTACTTCTACCAAAATTGCTGTTTTTGACCAAATGCAGCAGGTATTTCTGAAAAACATCAAGCATACCACCGAGCAACTTTCCGCTTTCTCGTCGATTGCCGACCAGTATGATTTCAGAAAAAACACTATCTTGGACGAATTGAAAAACAACAACATCAATTTGGAAGAGATTGCAGTAGTGATGGGTCGTGGCGGTTTGGTAAAACCCCTTACTTCCGGTGTATATAAGGTGAACGAGCTGATGAAAAAACACTTGCGCGAAGGCTACAACGGTCAGCACGCCTGCAACTTGGGTGGCTTGATTGCCGACAGTATCGCCAAATCTATCGGTTTGGAAGAGGCTTACATTGCCGACCCAGTGGTGGTGGACGAGTTTGAGGAAGTGGCCCGCATCTCTGGTCACCCCAAATTTGAGAGACTGTCTATCTTCCATGCTTTGAACCAGAAGGCCATCTCAAGAATGTATGCCAACGACAATGGTAAGAAGTATGAAGACCTGAACCTGATTGTAGCTCACATGGGCGGCGGTGTCAGCGTTGGCGCCCACAAGGAAGGCCGCGTGATTGACGTGAACCAGGCTCTCGATGGTGAGGGTCCGTTCTCTCCTGAACGTTCTGGCACCTTGCCGATGAACCAGATTATCGATGTCTGCTTCAGCGGCAAATACACCTACGAGGAAGTGAAGAAGATGATTGTGGGGCAGGGTGGTTATGTGGCTTATTTCGGAGTCAACGATGCCTACGCTATTGAGAAAGCCGCTCTGGAAGGCGACAAGAAAGCCGACCTGCTGGAAGAGGCTATGGCTTACCAGGTGGCCAAATATATTGGCGAAGCAGCCGTGGTGCTGAAAGGCAAGGTGGATGCTATCATCCTGACCGGTGGTATCGCTTACGGCGTGCCAGTGGTCAACCGAATCAAGAAATATATCTCATGGATTGCCCCTGTGGCTGTATATCCTGGCGAAGATGAGATGAAAGCGCTGGCTATGAATGCCAACATGATTCTCGATGGCGAAATTCAAGTGAAGGAATACGCATAGTGAGACTGGCAGTTTACAGTCGCCGTGGCGACGAGAATGATATCCTGTTCATCCGGAAGGTGCTCGCAACCTTGCCTAAGGAAGGCTGCGAGCTCTTTCTGCATGAGCACTGTCGCGAGATGGACATCCCGTGTGGGGCCGCCTACTTTGGCAGTCACGACGAGCTGGCACAGCTGGGCAAGGTGGATTTCATGCTGTCGTTTGGCGGTGACGGCACTTATATTGATGCTGCCAACTTGGTGGGCGACCTGAACATACCCCTGCTGGGTGTCAACACAGGCCGCATCGGTTTCTTGACTGCCATCACCCGCCACAATTACGAGTTGTATATACAAAAACTGCTTGATGGGCAGTATGTTATAGAAAACAGGGCCTTGCTGCACCTGAGCAGCTCGCAGCCCCTGCCGTTAGAGTCTGACTTTGCCCTCAACGACATCACCGTCCGCACCTCCGACGAAAACTCCATCAACGCCATCAAGGTATGGGTGGGAGGCAAGATGGTGAATACCTATTGGGGCGACGGACTGATTATTGCCACACCTACAGGCTCTACCGCCTATTCCCTCAGCTGCGGTGGACCTATTATTGTGCCTGCTGCCAATGTCAACGTGCTGACTCCCATCGCTTCCCACACGCTGGCAGTACGTCCTATGGTAATCTCTGCCGACGAGGAGATACGCCTGGTGGTGGAAAGCCGCAACAACAGTTTTTCGCTGGCGTTGGACTCGCATAGGGTGGTGGTGGATAACCCTGTAGAACTGAGGATTTCCAAAGCTAAGTTCCATATTAAAACGGTGCTCTTTGAGGACACCGACTTCTATCGCATTATCAGCGAGAAGTTGCTGTGGGGACTGGATAAGAGGAATCTGGGGGTTTAGAGTTTCAGGTTCCAGGTTCCAAGTTCCAAGTTCCAGGTTTCAGGTTTCAGGTTTCATGTTTCAGGTTTCAGGTTTCATGTTTCAGGTTTCAGGTTTGTGGGCCATTTTTAGTGGCTTTTTTTTTATTTTTCACAACCTCTTGGAGTTATCAATATATTTTGTATATTTGCAAGCTAAAATTTTACTATGGTGAATAAATCTAAATTATTAACAATCAAATAAATAAAAGCAATGCGTAACAAAGGTTTAGTTCTGTTTTTTACAATACTTCTGGCATTAGTCTGCTTGTATTGTTTATCATTCTCTTTTGTAACATGGCGCGTGGGGCAGAAAGCAAAGGCTTTTGCTAACGATCCTGCGGCTATCGAGGAAGTGAAAAAAGCTGCTAACGGAGATGTGATGCGCGAGAACTATCTCGTTGACTCCCTCGTTTCAAGCAGAGAGCAGTATTTCTTGGCAAACATGAATGACTCAGTCATTTATCTCGGAAATACTTACAAGGATTGTAAATACAAAGAAGTTAATTTGGGTCTGGACTTGAAGGGCGGTATGAACGTAACCCTTGAAATCTCTATCCCTGATGTGGTGCAGAGCTTGGCTACCAACACTGAAGACGAGCTGTTTACCAACACTTTCAAAAAGGCCAACGACAAGTATGTGGCCGATGGCGGTGATTTCATCGACATTTTTGTCAATACTTTCAATCAGGAAAAGGCTGCCCTGGGTCTTGAGAATGCCAACCTCCGTACTTATTTCGGTGAGCGTGCAGGTATCAAGAATGCCAGCGACGACCAGATTGTAAGCTTTATTAAAACCGAGTCAAGCGAAATCGTTGACCGTACTTTCAAGATTTTGCGTACCCGTATCGACCGTTTCGGTGTGGCTCAGCCCAACCTCCAGCGTCTGCAGGGTGGCCGTATCCTCGTGGAACTTCCTGGTATCAAGGAACCCGAGCGTGTGACCGACCTGTTGAAGAGCACCGCTAAGTTGGAATTCTGGGAAGTGTATAACGACCCAGTGAATGGCAAGTCTATCCAACAACGCTTCTATGAAGCTGACGTACAGTTGGCTAAAGAGTTGAAGGCCAAAGAAGAGGCTGCTGCCCAGTTGGCCGCTGAAGGTCCTCAGGAAACTGCTGACACCGCTACCGCTGAAAACAGCCTGGAATCACAGTTGGCTGCTACCGTGGAAGAAGATGACGAAGAGGATGACGAAGAAGTGGATACCCGTTTGGGTGCCATCATGAGCAAGGCTGTAGCCGGTACCGATGGTTATGTAATCGGTTACTTCAAAGAAGCCGACATCAAAGCTATCGACGCTATGCTGCCCGACTTGCAGCGTATCCTCGGTGACAAGAGCGCCGTTTTCTACTGGGGTTCTGCTGAAAAGCGCTTCAACAACGCTATGCCGCTCGTTCCTCTGAAGAAGAACAACGACCGTATCGGACCGAAATTGAGCTCTGAAACTATCGGTGGTGCCCGCGTGGTGCGTTCAGCCCGTCAGGATGTTGACCAGAATAACCGCGTGGTGGTAACCATGTCGATGGAAGACCAGGCTGCTGACGAATGGCGCAAGATTACCCGTGCTGCCGTTGACAACAAGTCAAAAACCACCTGTATCGCTATCGTATTGGATAACTTCGTATATTCTTACCCGAGCATCCGTAGTGAAATTCCCAACGGTAACTCAGAAATCTCTGGTAACTTCACCATCGACGAAGCTAAGGACTTGGCTACCGTGTTGAACTCTGGTAACCTCGAAGCTCAGGTTAATATCGTTCAGTCTGAAGTGGTTGGTCCTACCCTTGGTAAGGAATCCATCCGTTCAGGTTTGCTCTCTTTCGTGCTGGCATTCGTATTAGTATTGATATATATGTTCTTATATTATAGCCGTGCCGGTTTGGTGGCCGACTTGGCCTTGTTCACCAACATCTTCTTTATCATGGGTGTGCTCGCCTCCTTGGGCGCTGTACTGACCCTGCCTGGTATAGCTGGTTTGGTGTTGACCTTGGGTATGGCTGTGGATGCCAACGTGCTTATTTTCGAGCGTATCCGTGAAGAGCTGCGTGCCGGTAAGGGTAGCCGTGTGGCTGTTGACGAAGGTTACAAGAACGCCTACTCAGCTATCATCGATGGTAACGTCACTACCTTGATTACCGCTATCATCCTTTATATCTTCGGTTCAGGTCCTGTTCAGGGTTTCGCTACCACACTGGCTATCGGTATCCTGTCATCCTTGTTCACCGCTATCTTCATCACCCGTCTGGTATTTGAAAGACGTCTGGCTAAGGGTAAAGAGATCTCCTTCGGTAATAAATATACTATGAACACTTTCAGAAACGCTCATTTCGATTTCTTGAAGGTGAGAAAGATTTGCTACGCCATTTCAGGTACTTTGATTGTCATCTCCTTGATTTCTTTCTGCACCTTGAAACTGCAGCCCGGTATCGACTTCACCGGTGGTAGAAATTATGTGGTTCGCTTCGACCAGGATGTGAAGACCAACGAGGTTCGTGCCGCTGTGGCTGAAGAATTCGGTGGTAATCCTGAAGTGAAGACCTTTGGTGGTAACGACCAGGTACGTATCACTACCAACTATAAGATTGACAGCAACGATCCCGCTGTGGATAAAGAATGCGAACAGAAACTGTACAAAGCTTTGAAGGGTTTCTATGTGAAGTCTTCTATCTCTGAATACGATTTCTGCCAGCAGGTTGACCCGCGTGGTATCCAGAGCTCACAGAAAGTACAGCCCACCATCGCTAACGAGTTGCTGTGGGATGCTATCTGGGCTGTGTTGGTATCTCTCGTGCTGATCTTCATCTACATCGCTATCCGTTTCAAGAACTGGCAGTTCGGTATGGGTGGTGTAATCGCTTTGGTTCACGACTCCTTGCTGACCATCGGTCTGTTCTCCTTGTTCTACAAGGTGATGCCGTTCTCTATGGAAATCGACCAGTCGTTCATCGCCGCTATCCTGACCGTAATCGGTTACTCTATCAACAACGTGGTGATCATCTTCGACCGTGTTCGTGAGAACTTGGCTCTGTATCCGAAACGCGACAACTACGAAAACTTCAACAACGCTATCAACAGCACTTTGGGCCGTACGGTGAACACCGGTGGTACTACCCTCGTGGTGTTGTTGGCTATCTTCATCTTCGGTGGTGAGGTAATCCGCGGATTCGTGTTCGCTATGTTCGCTGGTATCCTCATCGGTACTTACTCAGGTATCTTCGTTTCCAACCCGTTGGCATACGATATGCTGAAGTCAAAAAAGAATGTGAAGAGAGCTAAAGTGGAGTTAAAATAAAAAAATGAAAAAAATAATTGGGAAGACGGTGGTTTTCTCAATTATTTTTTTTAATTTAGCACCCTCATTTTGAAAATAGAAAACTTATGAAAATATTCAGGTCTTTCATCGTCTTTTTGGCAGTTCTTATCATGGCTGTGACGACTGCCAACGCCCAAACTTTGCGCGATGCCGACAATGACTTCAGAAATTGTAAGTATGAGAAGGCATTGGAAGAGTACAAAAAGGGCATTAAAAAAGTCAGCAAGAACAGAGTGGAAGTACAGCGTGTTACTTTCCAAATTGCTGAATGCTACCGTATTATGGGAGATCTGAAGAAAGCTGAACAGCAGTATTTACGTCTGGAGAAGAAAAACTACCAGAAGGACAATCCTATTATCCTTTTCCACTTGGGTAGTATCTACAACCTCAGAGGTGAATATGATATGGCATTGAAATATTACAACAACTATAAGAAGCGTGCTCCCGAGGATACCCGTGCGGATATTCGCATCGAAGGTTGCCAAAAATCCAAAATGTGGTCCGAAAATCCTACCCGCTATGAGGTGGAAAACCTGAAAAAGTTCAACACCAAGCAGGACGAATGGGCTATCAGATGGGGAAATCCTGAAAAACAAAACCAGCTGATTTTCACTTCCAACCGCGAGGGTTCTACCGGCAAGGGTACCGACCAGTGGACAGGCTCTTCTTTCTCTGACATCTACAAGTCAGACAAACCCAAGAGCAAAAACACCGCATGGCCGGGCGAATGGTCGCCTATCACTCCCTTGGATGAGGGTGAGACCCTGAACTCGGGTGTGAACGAGGGTGAGGCTTCTGCCAACAAGAAAGGTACAGCCCTGTATCTGACCAAATGTCCGCAGGACAAAAAGGTGGTTTACGGTTGCTACATCTACGTTTCCCAGAAGAAGGGTAAATCATGGGGTGAGCCCGAAAAGGTGGTGTTGGGTCCCGACTCGTTCAATTATGTACACCCGTACATTATGCCCGACGAGCTGACCATTTACTTCGCCTCTAATCGTCCCGGTGGACAGGGTGGCTATGACATTTATAAGGCTACCCGTGCAAAGAAATCCGCTAAGTTCAGCAATATCACCAACCTCGGTCCTAATGTAAATACCCCTGGTCAGGAGGTATTCCCCGCTATGCGTGGCGAGAACGAGTTATACTTCTCCTCAGACGGGCATCCGGGTATGGGTGGTTTGGACATCTTTGTGTCTGAGCTGAAAGACGGTCAGTTCCAGCCTGCTGAGAACATGATGGTGCCGATCAACTCATGCTGGGACGAAATCGGTATGATTTTCGATGAGACCGAATCGCTCGATCCCAAGTCAAAATCTCCCTACCTTGCTAAGGGTTACTTCTCTTCCAACCGTCCTGGTGGACGTGGTGGCGACGACATCTACTATTTCGTGTTGCGTCCCCTCGTTTATACCTTGGCTGGTTATGTGAAGGATGCTGTAACCCTGCAGTATATCGATGGTGCTGAGGTGGAAATCATCGGCTCTGATGGTACATCCTACAAGACTACTACCGATGTGAAGGGTTATTACTTCTTCGACAAGACCAAGATCTTGGGTAATACCACTTATAATATCAGAGTGACCAAACCTAAATACTGGGAAGAAAATAATACCGCTACCCAAACCACTATCGGTTTGAGCGAGAATACCGACCTGAAACAAGACTTTGTGTTGGATCCTATCCCCAACGAACCTATTGTACTGCCCGAAATTCTGTATGATCTGGCAAAATGGGATTTGAAACCTCAGTATAAGGACTCTCTGATGTATCTGTATGACATCATGGTGAAGAACCCCACTTTGGTGGTTGAGTTGAGATCTCACACTGACTACCGTGACACAGAAGAGAAGAATGAGGTGCTGTCACAAAACCGTGCGCAGACCTGCGTTGACTTCCTCGTCAATGAAAAGGGTATTGCTCCCGGACGTATTGTGGCTAAGGGTTATGGTGAGTACAGTCCCCGTAAGATTGAAAAGGACATGCGTGGCACTTACCAAGGCAAGCCTTATTTCTTCCCCAAAGGAACGGTGCTGACCGAGGAATACATCCTCTCGTTGCCGAAGGCTGAGCAGGAAGCTGCCAACGCCCTCAACCGTCGTACCGAGTTCATCGTGTTGCGTACCGACTATGTGCCCACTAGCGATGAAATCGCTGCCGCTCATGGCAGTAGCGCTATCGCCGTTGTACAGCGTCGTACGGTGCCCGTCACCATTACCGACAATGTGGTGGAAGGTAACTGTATTGCCAACAACAAGTCGTTCAAGTTCAGAATTGCAGAGAATACCGATGAGGTGGCCATCAGCCATACTTTGGCTACCCGCCTGCTGAAAGACATGATTATCAAGGCTAGCGACTTCGAGGATGTGGAGACTGCCATCAACAAGGAAGACGGTTCTATTAAGGACAACTCCATCCTCTATCTGGAAGAACTGCGTGTGGGTGATGACTACGACGAGAACGTAAAGGTATATGTGAAGAAAGGTCTGCCTACCGACTTTGTCATTGGCGACGCCTATATCATCGATGCTTGGGGTAAATACACCATCGACACCGAAAAGAGCATGATTGTTTACGAGAAATAAAATAAGCTAAATAAAAAAAAGGCTCGCAAACGCGAGCCTTTTTTTTTATCCGTCAATCTTGGTGATGCCGTTCTTTATTCGGAGAATGACTTCGTCAACCCCTAAGATATCTATAATCTCAAACAGGTCGGGACCTTTGGCGTCTCCCACCAAGGTGAGGCGGAAGCTGTTCATGATTTGTCCCATATTTAGTTCGTTGCTGCGGATATAGTCCATCACCTTGTCGTGGGCCACTATTTTGTCAAAGGGCACGGTAGAGGTCAGCAGACCGGCAATGTGCATCAGGTGTGCGGCGGTGCCTTCTTTCCATCTTTTCTTGATAACCTGCTCGTTGTATTCGGTCGGTCTTTCGAAGAAATAGTAGCTCTGTGACCATAAGTCGTTGATGAAATACAGTCTTTCTTTGATTAATGCCACTACACGGATGATTTTCTCCATATCCGCATCGAGACCTTTGTTCTGCAGGGTCTTTTTTAGGCTTTCTGCGAGCTTTTCGTTGGGATAGGCTTGTAGGTAGTGGTGGTTGAACCATTTGGCCTTCTCAAGGTCGAATTTGGCGCCAGCCTTGCTGATCTTCTCTAAGGAGAAGAGTTGAATCAGCTCGTCCATCGACATTACTTCTTGGTCGTTGCCGGGATTCCAGCCCAGCAGGGCCAGCATATTGATAACGGCTTCGGGCAGGTAGCCTGACTCGCGATAGCCGGAGGAAATCTCGCCGCTCTTGGGGTCTTTCCATTGCAGAGGGAATACCGGGAAGCCAAGACGGTCGCCGTCGCGTTTGCTTAGCTTGCCGTTTCCGTCAGGTTTCAGCAACAAGGGCAGGTGGGCAAAGTGGGGAGCTTCCCAGCCAAAAGCCTTGTACAGCATTATATGCAGTGGGGCAGAGGGCAACCACTCTTCGCCACGAATAACGTGGGTAATCTCCATCAGGTGGTCGTCCACAATGTTGGCCAAATGATAGGTGGGCATACCGTCGGACTTGTACAACACCTTGTCGTCCAGTATGTTGGAGTTGATTCTGACCTCGCCTCTGATGATGTCGTTGACCAGTATTTCGGTGTTGGGGGTGTGTTTGAAGCGGATGACGTAGGCTTCGCCGTTGGCCAGGCGTTTTGCCACTTCCTCCTTGCTGAGCGTCAGCGAGTTGGTCATGCTCTCTCGAGTGCGCCAGTCGTATTGGAAGTTTTTCTTTTCGGCTTCATATTCCTTACGTTTCTGCTCCAGCGCTTCAGGGGTGTCGAAAGCATAGTAGGCCCAGCCTTTGTCAATCAGCTGGTCGGCATATTGCTTGTACATGGGCTTGCGCTCCGACTGCTTGTAGGGACCATATTGGCCACCAATACCCACTCCTTCGTCAAACTTGATGTTCAGCCACTGGAAGGCCTCGATGATGTATTCTTCGGCACCTTCCACAAAACGGGTTTGGTCGGTGTCTTCAATACGAAGAATCATGGTTCCGCCGTTCTGTTTGGCGAACAGATAGTTGTATAAAGCGGTGCGCACTCCTCCAATGTGGAGTGGACCTGTGGGACTTGGAGCAAAACGTACTCTTGGTTTCATTTGTTGTAATTTATTGAACATGAATATCTTCTTTTTGAATTTCAAGGGGTTCGTTTTTCAGGGCCTGACGCAATTCCTTGGAGGCCTTTTTATTTTGGATACCCCTCACCATAGCCTTAATCATGCCCGAGAAATGGATGGCACCACCGATGCTGACTCCACCAATGGCTGCCCATTTGCAGATTTCCTTTTTGGTGTTTACTTTTTTGGCTTCGCTTTCATCCATCGTGGAGGCATTCTCGTCATATTGCTTCTTGTAGTCTTTGTACAGAATGTAAGAAGCGGTGGCTCCTCCGTAGCAGAGCAGCGACAGTACCATACAGGCGGTACCTTCCTTGCCTTGAGTGGCAATCAGGGTGCCCAGGCCAGGGAAGAGGCCGTAGATAAAGGCTTCGCCTCCCACAGTGTGATACTTGGTCAGCTGAATGTCGTTGAACTGCTGACCGTTGCACGATTTCTGCTTGACGTTGAATTGGTAATTACCGTAGTACATTTTGGAGTCGTTGCGCAGCGTCTCTTCAATGACGGAGTTAGCGGTCAGCAGATATGAGGATTTGTTGACTATCTTTTTCCGGTTTTTGACATACTGCAGTTTGTAGCTGTCCCATTCCATGTTGATGTTGAAAGTGGTGGCCGAGCGTACTGCTATCTCTTCATTGTAACTGGGCTGCAGCGCTTGATGGCCCAGCAGGTTTGACATGCGGCCCTGGAATATCGGCTGGTTTTTGTTGTTGGCAACGGTATTGAACTCGCTGATGTTGTAGTAGGATTGGTTGATACCGTTGGTGTCGAAGATAATGGAGAAATCCATTTTCAGATGACCGTCGTTGGTGTTATATGCCAAGCTATTCAGCTCGTCTTCAAGGGCACTGCGGAATTCTATGCAGTTTTGGGCATTGCTTTCGCGGTAGTCGTAGGTAATCTGACTCCGCTGGTGCAGAATGTCTAGTTTCCGGTTGATGTTTTCGATGCGATCGTTGGCATTCTTGTTGTTGATGTCCTCTTTCAGCACCTTGCCATACATCTCGAGAGCACCATTATAGTCTCCGTTGTTGTATAGCCGTTCGCCTTCTTCGGTATAGGTCTGTATTTTCTTCTCTTTATACTGGTTTTTGATGGTACTCAGCTTGGCGTCCACGGTTTGCAGGTAGTCGGGCAGCAGGTCATAGACATCCTCCAGCAACTGTATGGCAGCAGGGAATTCTTCTATTTGTGCCAGCGAGTCGGCAGCAGCCATATTTTGCAAGATGGTCTGCTCTTTGCGTTGGCGCTCGAGCAAGAGCTGCTCTTGTAGGCCTTTAGAGTTGGTTACAAGTTGGTTGAAATCAGCGGGCTTATAGACCTGTATCAGATATTGGTCGTTGCTGTTTTTTTCTTCAGGAAAGACAATGCGATAGCCTTTGTTGAAGTTGAAGGTCAAGGCATGGCTAGTGGTATCTTTGCTGCTGTTTTCAGCGAGATTGCTAATGCTGGTGCTGTCGTCATATTGCTCCATGTAGAGTTGCTTACATTCTTGCAGCAGCTTGTTGGCACAGTTGGTGTTGGTGTTGTATTCCACAAAGTTGTCGAAGCCTTCTGTGTAAAAAACGTTGACATAGATGTCGTTGAATCCTTGCGAGAACTGCCAGTTGCAAAGATTGAGTTTCAGGGTGTCGTTGTTCCAAACAAAAGTGACGTTGTTGTCGCTGGAAACTAGAAAAAATCGTTGACGACCCATGACTTGGCCCATCGTTTGGACATCTTTGGTGCAAAGATCGTAGAGCTGGTCGTGAGACAGACATCCGTCAAATTGTTGTCCCTGTCCCATGGCAGTGCATGCAAACAAGAGGAATATCGGGAAAAATAGGAGGCTCAGCTTGCTTTGTCTCATTTTTTAAGTGCTTTATGAACAGTTGTTTTGTTGTCAGAATTAAATTTTGCAAAATTACCACTTTTTTTGGTATCTTTGCACTTCTTTTTTTCAAAAGTTACTGACGATGAAGAATTATGCCGCATTAATCTCCCAGGAGCTGGGATTGACAGAGTTGCAGGTGAAAAACACCCTTGAGTTGCTGGAGTCTGGTGCCACCATCCCATTTGTGGCCCGCTACCGTAAGGAAGTGACTGACAGTATGGATGAGGTGCAGATTGCTGCTGTAAGAGATTTGCATGCCCAATGGGTGGAGCTGGACAAACGCAGGGCCGCCATTCTAGACTCGATAAAAGAGCAGGGAAAGCTGACTCCCGAACTGGAAGAGCAGATCAACAATGCCATGAAGATGAGTGAACTGGAGGATTTGTATCTGCCTTATCGTCCCAAACGGAAAACCCGAGCTAGTGTGGCGATGGAGAAGGGTTTAGAGCCGTTAGCCAAGCAGATTATGCGGCAGGGTTTTATCGATGTGGAAGCTACGGCAGCCCAATATGTGAATCCTGAGAAGGGGGTGAACACGGCAGCAGAGGCGCTGGCTGGCGCTCGTGACATTATGGCTGAGTGGATGAGCGAGAATATCCATATCAGGGAATCGCTGCGCAATCGTTTCCGCACCTACTCAATCATCTACTCCAAGGTGGTGAAAGGAAAGGAAAAAGAGGGTGAGAAATATGCCATCTATTTCAATGCCTCAGAAAAGTTGGCCAATGCTCCCTCTCACCGTGTGTTGGCTATGCTGCGTGGCGAGGAGGAGGGTTTCCTGCGCTTGTACATTGCTCCCGATGAAGAGCGGGCGTTGAAGATGATGGAGCATTATTACCTGAGGGCCGATAACGACTGCGCTGCCCAGGTGTCACTGGCGATTGCCGACTCGTACAAACGCTTGCTACAACCTCAGATGGAGACGGAGATGCGGAAGTTCTATAAGGAAAAGGCCGATACGGAGGCTATCAAGGTGTTTGTGACCAATCTGCGCCAGCTACTGATGGCCCCACCGTTGGGACAAAAGACGGTGCTGGCTCTTGACCCGGGTTTCCGCACGGGTTGTAAGCTGGTGATACTCGACAAACAAGGCAAACTGATGCATACCGAAACCATCTATCCACATCCGCCGCATGCCCAGTACAAGCTGGCGTCCGACAAGCTAAAACGGCTGGTGTTGCAGTATAAGGTGGATGCGATTGCCATCGGCAACGGTACGGCAGGTAGGGAGACCGAGAATTTTGTGCGTCATATTCCTTTCGAGCGCGATGTGATGGCCGTGGTGGTCAACGAAAGCGGTGCTTCGGTGTATTCGGCATCGGAGGTGGCAAGGGCTGAGTTTCCCGACTATGATGTGACGGTTCGTGGAGCCGTGTCTATTGGTCGACGTCTGATGGACCCGCTGGCCGAGCTGGTGAAGATCGACCCGAAATCTATCGGGGTGGGGCAGTACCAGCATGATGTCAACCAAACCCGCTTACAGGAAAGCCTGCAAGAGACAGTGGAGAGCTGTGTGAACAAGGTAGGGGTGGAAGTGAATACGGCCAGCAAAGAGTTGCTGTCATACGTTTCGGGTGTGGGACCTTCCTTGGCCAAGAATATTGTGGATTATCGCAACGAGCATGGTCCATTCCCCCATCGCAATGCGTTGAAACTGGTGCCTCGCTTTGGCAATAAGGCTTTCGAGCAGGCGGCTGGCTTCTTGCGTATCCGCGATGCCGAGAATCCCTTGGATGCCAGTGCAGTTCATCCTGAAAGCTATGCAGTGGTCAACGAGATGGCGCGTAAGTCGGGCTGTACGGTGGCCGAGCTGATGAAGGATGCCGAGCTGCGCAAGCGTATCAAGCTCCAGGATTTTGTGACCGACAAAGTGGGGATGCCTACGCTGACCGACATTATGCAGGAACTGGATAAGCCGGGGCGCGACCCGCGACAGAACTACGAGGTGTTTGAGTTCGACAAGTCGGTAACCTCTATCAACGATTTGAAAGAGGGTATGGTGTTGCCGGGAATTGTGACCAACATCACCAACTTTGGCTGCTTTGTGGATATAGGGGTGCATCAGGATGGACTGGTGCATGTGAGTCGTCTTGCCAACAAGTATGTGAAAGATCCTAACGAGGTGGTGAAACTGAATCAAAAGGTCATGGTGAAAGTCGTTGCGGTAGAAGCCGACCGCAAACGCATCACCCTCTCGATGAAAGATGTTTAGTTGCGCTGAAGAGTGGCTTTCGCCTGATTTATAAGCTCTGCATCGATGCCGAAAATCTCGGCAATGCTGATGGCTTCCATCGGTACATCGTCTTGGGTGGTTTCCACCAGACTATAGTCCATGTATTGGTTGATATTCTCGGGAGTGATATTCTTTTCGTTATTCTTGATTTTCAACCCTTTAACACGTAGTCTGCGGCAATCGCTCTGCAGTCCTCCATAGTGAGTGGTAATCAGCGCATCTACTCGGTACTGCTGCATAATCTGGATAAAGCCCGACACTAATGCCTTGCCTTCTTCCGGATTGGTAGTGCGGGCCAACTCATCCACCAATGCTAGTATCTGCTGTCCTTCCTTCACGGCTTTAATGATTTTGTCGATATTGAGAATCTCAACGGCAAAAGAGGAAAGTCCGTTCATCTCCGACTGCTTATCACCGATACTGAACAGGATATCATCCACCAGACTAATTTCAGCGACAGCAGCAGGCACATAAAAGCCAAACTGACACAGGGTTTGTGCCAGACCGATGGTTTTGAGCAGCACTGTTTTACCCGACATATTGGCACCCGTAATCAGCGTGGGAGTATGATGCAATTCGATGTCAATGGCTTGGAAACCACCCGTAGAGTGTTTTACCAAGGGGTTGAAAAGCCCGATGAATTTGCTGCTGTCGTTTGCAGTCTTGGCTTGGTCGGACTCTGTGGGCGTATGGTGGTCATTCTCAGCAGAGCATGAGCAACATCCAGATGAGCTGCTGTTATCCTCTATGATGGTGGGTTTGCACAACTGCCATTTACGAATCTGCTCAGCATGGGCCAGCAGCAAGTCCAGATATCCTATCTGGTCGAGGTTTTGCTGTATTTGCAGCGCCTTGATGGAGAGCCTTTTGCTCAACACCGTGCGGATTTTGTCCTCCAACTGCGACTCTTCCCATTTTAGATTTTCTATTTCCTCGGCATCGGTGCATTGGTCTATTTTTTTGCGAACCTCAGCAAGTTCGGGTTTGTAAGAAGAGTAGATGTGAAACTGCGGCAGTCGGTTTTTGTCGGGGTCAAGGGTGTCGATGACCACCGTTAAGTCGTTGAAAGGTATCCAGTCAAAGCCATTATCCATCAGCAGATGGGACACCTTGTCGGAGATTAGGCTGAATTTCTTGATCTCAAACAGTTGGATGTCGTCCAGCACATTGCCATCAATCAGATTGACCACCGACTGACTGATATCGTTCACGTGGCAAAGCTGCTCTATTAGCTGTGCCATCACAGCGGTGTCGTGGTGTTTTTCGACAAACTCGCAAACGGCCTCCTGAATGTCCAATTCCATCCTTAGCTCGAAGGCGTTAGTGTAGAATTGTCTGTGCATTAGTTTTTTCCGCCCTATGGGTGAAGAAAACACCAGTTCATCAGTCATGAACTTAAAGCCACTCTGCTGCTCTATATGTGTTTTGATATTAGCCATGAAGTCATCTAATTTTTTCGAGGTGCAAAGATAGTGCTTTTTGTTGAATTGTTCATTAGCACATCACTAATTTTCAGACTTTGACAATGAGATACTTTTTGCAAAAAGTGAATTATAGCTATATCGTTAACGTGCTGAAAGTACATAGTTCTAAATAACACACAAGGCAGCAGTGTGAGGAATGTAATGGTCCTGCTGATGCTATCTCCTAAACGTGCTGAAAGCACGTCATTCTATTAACCCCACATAAGGCCGTAGGCCGCAGTGTGGGGACTGCGATAGTCCTGCTGATACTGCGTGTCGAAGACACGCTACTATTGGTCACACAAAAAATATCGCTCATCAATAACAATACCATTTTCCAGCAGAAAAGCTCGATATTCTTCAGCAAAAGTTATTTTTCGATGATGTTCTTTCTGATTCGTGATATATCCGACAATTCTATCCTTGTCTTGTAAGCTATAGCTAAAACCAGCATATTCTCGTCCCCATCCTCGAAAACTTGGAAAGTGAGGATTTGCTTTTAGCCATTTACTACTGTCCGTTTTTATACGTTGTACAAAAGATGCCAACGATAACGATGAAGGCAACGATACGTACATGTGTATATGGTCAGGCATGCCACCTATGCGGTAACTTTGGCAGCGAAGATTTTTTGCTATGCCATAGATATATGCATACAATTCCCGTTCGTGTTCTTCTGGAATGCTTGGCTCACTACAGTATGTGCGAATGACGATGTGGTAATATGATGTTGTATAGCTCATGATAATGTATCGGTATTATGAGGTTTTATTATATGATAGTTGCGTGCTTTCAGCACGCTTGATTATAGGGCTTGTTTCTGTCCCCCATACTGCACTACGTTTAGTATGGGGTTAATAGAATTACGTGCTTTCAGCACGTTTTTTTGAGAAGTATCCCAGCCTCCCTGTTTTTGGCGGTTTGATCCTGGCCACATTAATAGAGAATTGTTCCCTTTCAGCATATTAACACTTTGCTGATGCTTGTCATCATCTTCACGCCGGTGGCGATGATTTCGTCGGGGAAGTCGAAGTCTTGATGGTGGAGTGGGGGAGTGTGGGTGCCGCTGCCCAAGCCGAAGAGAGCTCCAGGGTAATGCTGGGTGAGCAGGCCGAAGTCCTCACCCCAGGTAAAGGGCACTTCCTTTTCTATATAGGTCAGTCCGTTGTCGTGGGCAGCTTGTTTGACCAGCTCAACAGCATCTGCTGAGTTGTGGCCACCGGCAAAGTATTCCAGCCAACGTATCTCGTGGGTTAGGCCGGGGGTTTTGGCCACTTCTGTAGCGACTATATGTTCGGTTTCCTGTTTGAGTGCTTGTAGCAGTTCCTCGCTTTTGGCACGTAAGGTGAAGCGAAGCACTCCGTGTCCGGCCGACACTCCGTAGGCCGTCTCTCCTATGTGTGATTCCACCAGGGTTACGATTTGATAGTTGTCGTCTTTCAGTTGTGGGTGGTTGAGTTCCAGCAGCTGCTCGGATATGCTGGTGGCAGACCGGAAGGGAGAGATGCCCTTTTCGGGCTCAGCAGCATGAGAGGTCTTGCCGGTCAGCTTGATCTCGCAGCTGATGACGGCGCAGGTGAAGCTGCCTGCCCGGCAGGTGATGTTGTGGAGAGGAATGCCAGGGATGTTATGCAACGCAAATACCATATTTATATGATAAGACGACAGGAAACCGCTGTCAATCAGTTGGGCGCAACCCTGTCCCGTCTCTTCTGCTGCCTGAAAGAAGAGTAAAATCTTGCCTTTGGGTAGCGGATGCAGGTGTAGCTGTTCCGCCACACCCAACAGGATGGTGGTGTGACCGTCGTGGCCGCATTTGTGGGCATAGCCTGGAGTCTGTGAGCCGTAGGGAAGGCTGAGATGTTCGTCCACCCCTACCGCATCCATGTCGCCTCGTAGGAGCAGCGTGGGACCCTCCACTTCCGAGTCGTAAACGGCAATGATGTTGTGGCTGTCGGGGAAGGTGTGAATTTCGGTGGGAGCAAAGTCATTCAGCCAATGCAGGATGGCCTTGGCTGTTTTATCCTCGTGTCCCGAGGCTTCCGCCAGTGAATGGAGTTGATGACGTATTTCAGGATAATTCATTGTGCAAATTTTAGAGATGCAAAGATACGGCTTTTGTTGAAATCATGTACGGGTAGTCTTTTCTTTTATTGGTTGCTGTCTGATTCAGGAAATTTATGTACCTTTGCAGCGACATAGTTTAATATATACTGCTATGAAGAAGATATATTGGATAATTTTGATGGTTTTGTCGGTGCTGGTTTCCTGTAAGAAAGAGCAACCCTCCTCTGACGGAACCTTTCAGCGGCCATCAGGAGGCGGTGGGTCCACTCAGCAAGGTAATATTATATATGGTGCTGTGATGGATATTGACGGACACGTGTATGATGCGGTTATGATAGGCAACAAAACCTGGATGATACAGAATCTGAAGACCACCCGTTTTGCTAATGGCGAGGAGATTCCAGTGGGCAGTGCTAACGAGGTGTCTGAGGAGTTGCCCTATCGCTATCTGCCCAATGCCAGTTCTTCGAATGTGGCTAAGTATGGCTACTTGTACAACTGGTCGGCCTTGATGCATGGCGAGGAAAGCACTGGAGAGAATCCCAGTGGGGTTCAGGGGGTCTGTCCTGTGGGTTGGCATGTGCCGAGTAGGGCCGAATGGAGCCAGCTGGTGACTTATGTGGGCACCCAAAGCGAACATCTGTGTAATGGCAGTCGCGATAATGTGGCCAAAGCCCTTGCTTCCACGTCGGGATGGCAGGAGTGCTCCAAACAATGTGCGGTAGGCAATGATCAGTCGTCCAACAATTCCACCCATTTCTGTGCCTATCCGGCAGGAAAAGGAGGAGGTGATATCAGTACTAACTTTGGACGTGACGCTTATTTTTGGACTTGTACCGAATCGGCAGTATGGAGCGGTTTGGTTCTTGATTTTGAATTGGATTATTATAGCGCTGTGACATACGTAGGATATGGAGTACACAAGCAAACGGCGATGGCGGTACGCTGTGTTCGCGATTAGTTTTTATTTCAAAAGAAAGATGTTGAGCGTATTGAAAAAAAATGTATCTTTGCAAATTCAAATTTAAAAACTACACCTATGAAAAAAACTTTTAGACTTTTTGGAATTTTTGCTCTGATGTTGAGCGTGGTAACAATGATGTCTTCTTGTAAGAAAGACATGTCTAACCTTCCCGGTAGATGGGTAGCCACTGTTGCTGTTATCGATGATGACGATGAAGACGATTTGGATGATGTATGGACTTTCAATACAGATGGTACCTGCAACATTCAATGTGACCTTGATGAATATTTCGACAATATTCAATACGATTTAGTAACTTTCAATGGTACCTATACCACTGAAAGCAACAAGAAACTGACCATCACCAGTAACCATTTTAATGAAGGAGAGAATGGTTATTATGAGCAGATTGTTTACAACCTCAATATCCTTTCATTGACCAAGAACACTATGATGGTATCTGGTACCGTAAGACTTTCACAGTATAGCGGAAGCGGATTTGTCAATAAAAAAGAAGTTGACGCTACTATTACTTTGACAAAATAATCAGAATCGAGCGATTCAAGTTATTAAATATAGAGAGACGCGGCATACCGCGTCTCTTTTTTTTGTGAGGAAATTTCTGCCGAATCTTGCAGATAATTAGTCTGTTGACCCCTGAATTTCAAAAATGAGGCTTCAATCATGTCAAAAATGGCGGCTTTTCGTGCGACTTTAAGAAATTATTTTTATTGCGAAACGGCGCTTAATTAACATTGGGCTGTTTATACCCCTGTGGAAAGCCTTTGTAACCCGCCTGAAATACAGTGTTTTCATTTTTTTGAAATTTTTTTTCTTGAAAGATAGTATTGTATGAAAAATTTTAGTATTTTTGCCGCCAATT
>Ga0265298_10001247_pt1 | contig 37729 bp, 54 predicted proteins | sample AusTroGonzalo_MG_3_FD_193486 | JGI IMG/M metagenome (GOLD analysis project Ga0265298, IMG submission 193486) | Bovine rumen microbial communities from tropical cattle in Woodstock, Queensland, Australia - Gonzalo_01 | ecosystem: Host-associated > Mammals > Digestive system > Stomach > Rumen ...
TTGGTACATCTCGCCTCGAAACGCCAGCGGTATCTTTGCCTCGAACCTCGTACAAGGAAAAAACGCCAATATAAGATCATCACTTGCTATTTCATCGAATACGGAAGGTAAGTTCTGCCCCCCCCCGCTCAATTTCGGCAAACAGATCAATTACCCTGTCTGTCTGCCCGTAATCATTCAGGATGTCATAATCAAGTGCCTTGTATCCCAGCTTTTGAAATTCTTTCTTGAAAGTGCCGGACTGTTCAAACATACAATGTATTGTCATTGACTACCACCTCCGCATCTGATGTCCTTAAAGAACACTTCCGGCAGTCCTATATCAACGCCCAGCTCGTCAAGTAATTGTGCCTGATAATCCTTCCAATTCGCAAAACCGTACATCAATACTTCCGTTTTGTCGTTAAACCGCCCTATAAACCGCTTTACCAATTCTTTTGTCTCCTGTTCTGAAAGTTTGAAATACTCGCCTATCTCGTCCTGTACTGTACACGCCGCCATCATCGTTATTGTCGCTATTGCGTTGCTCTTTTCTTCCTCGCACCATTTATCAAGATCGGACTGCTTAACGCCTATCGGGATTCCTTTAATTCCCCGGCGTTCAAGCTCTGCCTCTGCCTCGTCAAGTCCGTATTTCTTGGCGTATTCAAGCAGCCAATTAGCACCGCCGTATCTTGCAAGTTCCTCTTTACTCAATCGTGCCATCGGCTCACCCCTTCCACCATGGCATATCCCACGGAAACTCACGGCGCATATTTTCCTCACCTACTACCGGGATTAAACTATCTTTCATAAATACTGCTGCCTGTGTTATGTTTGCCGCCTCGCAGATATTGTCAACCCATGCCTTGTCCGGCGTGATCTTGTTCTTGCTGTTCCCTGTTTCCGCTCCAATGATTATCCATTCAGCACTCCCGAAACTGCCTAAACCTACATCCATGTACTCTCGCAACGGCTCAATCGACAAGAATGTATGATCTCTGAAGCGGCCGGGATAACGCCTCGCCTTTTTATTGTCAAGACTGCTGCCCCACCATACATTTCTCCAATTCGGCAGCCTGTCATCATCCGCCAACCGGCATAACCGTTCCGGGTTCTTTGTCAAAAATAGATATGTGTGTTGTGGGCTTTGCCTGCAAGCCTCGAACACTTCATCAATCCAGCTGTCCGGCACCCAATCCCCGAACAAATCAGCCATCGAACAGACAAAAATCACTTTCGGCTTAACCCATTTCTGTAATTGCTGTAATCTGTCTCTGTGAAATGTCGGCGTAAATCCAAAAGGATACGGGGCTTTTATCAGCTTTGCATCTGCTGTAGGCTTGCCGTCCTCGTCTTTTCTGCTCCATTTCTCGAAATAAAGATTATCCCATGTCTCAACAATTTCCGGCTTTTCAAGTGCCTTGTCAAGAAGCGGTGAAGCCTCTTGTTTCATTGTCACGCTGTCATATCCGCTGAACCGCTCCGCTATCCGTCTTGCATAGCAATAATTACAGCCATGCTTGCACCCGGTAACGGGATTCCAGCTTGCATCGCACCATTCTATCTTTGTCTTTAATCCCATAACGCACCTCTCTTGATCTTGAACTTATTTCTGCTCTGTCTCTCTTTCGTAATCTCTGGGGTTAATCTCGACATAATCAGTACAAAGCGGCACAAATCCCGCACCTGTCATTTGATCGTCAGAAATCGTTATATCATCCTTTGCGCAAGCTCCATCATCGTAATGCTCGCAACTGTCACAATTACAGTAGATCATCTCTCCACCTCGCTTTTCTTATACGCTTCAGGTAGTGGCATCCAAGCCCTTACACAATAACAACCACTAAAATAAGATTCTCTCCCATCTAATGCAGGATAAAATGTTACCTCATGTACATTTTCTAAACTATCTGTCACAAGACAGTTCATTTCTTCTTCCGGCAACCTCTCACTCACTGAAATCCATTCTGTTTTGTTAAGCAATGAAAGGATAAATAAATGCTCTTGATATATTTTTCTTTCCGGTTGATCTTTATACCATGTCAATGTTTTGTGACAATGTTCTCTTAATTCTTCTCTTGTCATTTCTCGTCACCTTCTTTCATATCCTCTAACGGACAAAATAATGGAATATAAAATGGACTATAAGCGTCACAATCATCAATCTGCACACCCAACTTATCGCACACATTCGTAAAATCGTCTATTGATAAATCCCAGCAATGATAGTGAGGACAGTCTTTAGTACAATCTTTAGGAAATTCTTTAGCCATTTATTCTCCTTTTTCCGTTAGGTCTTGCTTTGGCTCGTATAAATCTGGATGATTGCAAACACCATCGGAAGGAAATATGCGACATTTTCTCTTACAATTATCACAATTCTTTTCAATCTGCTTTTCTTCCGTTGCCGGAATAATCCTTACTGTTGACAGAGCTATCCCGAATTCACTCATCCAATGACTATTACTACAATCAAGCAGTATTAAATGCTGCTGCATCAAATTTTCATCAAGTATATATAATCTTCCGTGGCGTTCAGGAAGGAGTATGCCATGCACAATAGCCTTTCCGATCTCCTCTAAAAAGTCTTGCCGCAACCGCTTTATTCCGAAGCTTTGAAGAGCCTGTTTTGTTTTTTCTGACAAATTAATCACAATCTGCATCCTGTATCTCGCTTTCTATGTGTTTGATTCCTCTTGCAATAATCTCGAATATCTTTTTTGAATTAATGGAACAAGGATTTTGTTGAACCAAGCCATACTTACGGTATCCGTATTCTACCAATATGCCTGTTTCACAGTAATTTCCGTATGCCTTTCTAGCGGTTACAAATCTACCCGTCACTGTTATGCATTTGCCAATGAATGGTTCAAGGTCTTTGTTGGTATATCTCATTTCTGGATACTCACTTTCTGTTCAGTATATATCTTCTTCGCATTTTCCCTCGGCTTTTCGCATCTTTCAAACTCGATTACCCATACCCACGGATTAGCTTTCCATCCGTACTCTTCGAGATCGTCAGCGGCAAGTGTGCTGTTCCATAGCTTTATAAACTGACTTATCCGCATTAATCCGCTGTTATCGGTTTCGTAACTTACGCCCTCTGCTCCGGCCTGTTTTTTTGTGATCTCTTGCAGTTTCTCAATCCTTACCTCTTTAACCCTTAACCATATCCGGGCTGCGTCCTTTGGCATATGGATTGATGGTTTCCATAAACCATCCCAATCATCGTTACAAGTGGCTTTATAAAGATATCCGTCTTTATACGGCCGCCATGTTTCTCTCACATACAGAGTATCCCCTACCTGATATGGTGGATTAACATATCTCGGATTTTCAAAACCAACTTCCCATTCATCGAATTTTTCTACATATATTCTCTCGCCTGTATCACATCTTGTAATGACTTGGAATCCGCATTCATCAGGCTTGTATCTCGGTCTTATCAATCGCCTCGTTACCGTCTTTCTTCCTTCAAGGATAGCCCGCACCATCTCGCAGTTGAATAAAATCGGTTTTACGCTCATTCTTGTACCTCCTTGAAAAGCTCATCGTTAAGATCACTGCCCTGTTTGCTAAATTTCTGATACCGCTCATATTGCCTGTCTGCTTCTTCGTGCAAGGCGATTTTCTTGTCTATATCAGGTTCATCAATAAATTCATGCACTAACCTCACATATTCCTGCAATGCCTTTTGTGCTGCCTCTGTTGCGGTTTCATAGGATTCTAACAATATTCCCGACCTTTTCCGCTGTAACCATAATAAGAATTGATCTTTGGCCGCCGGGATTCTGAAACCGCCGCTGATCGGATTAAAGAAATACTCAATCAGATCATCCTTTGTAGCGTCCTCCATCGTATACTTTTTCATAACGACCTCCGGCATATCTCTGCCAGCTTATTTAACGGGCAGTTTTTACAATGTTCGCTTTCGCTCAATGGCATTTCCTTGATATCTTCATCCCATATTTCCGGCCATTTGCAATATTTGTCACACATCGTTTGAAGTAGGCTTTCGATTTCTTTTTCTTTATCCATCTTTCCTCCTGTCTTGGTCTTGATATTATCCGCAGTCCAGATCATTAAAGTATTGCAGCTGACATGATATGTCTTGCATCAGTACGGCATAGCTCTTCGTCTTGTTATCAACCTTGGCTTTACCGGCGTATATCTGGTAGAATCCATCCTGATAAAATTTATCGCTTGTGCCGTTCTGGCATCCCGGACATATAAAACCGCTGCGATTACTGCTATGCCTCCAGCCTTTTTGTATAAATTCGTTAGCTTGCGCCTCGATCTCTTCCGCTGCCTTGTCAAAATTAAAACTGTAGGTATAGCCGCAATCGGCGCACTCTACCAACATTCCCTTCATAATGCCTCACTTATAACAAAAGTAATCAGTTTCCACCTTGCGCCATACACCGCTACCCTGTATCCTCATGCTCTGATATACAACCGTTTTCGGTACATCGTCTGCGCCGTACTTAATCAGGTTTGCGGCCATCTCGTAACATTCATCTGGAATCGTCTTACTATAGAATTTCCCTGTAGTGCTGTACTGCCCTTTCTGATATAGCACTTTTTCGATAGTATCCGGCCAATCTTCAGACTTAACCCTATTAAGTACAACCGCACCTGTCAGCCGTGCCGCCTCGTGTTCTGGGTCAGTATTCCAATTCTCCCAATACATAACCTCTGCGAGCAGTTCGATATCCGTCTGTTCTGGTAGCTTTGCGCCCTTGTCTACAACTTCTTTTCGTATTTTCGAGAATCCTGCAAGCGGTTTATCGCCGTCAATCATCACATAATGTTTCAGCTTTACGCCCGGTATAAGTTCCCCGGGTATTACTGCTGCCTCGGCTTTGATTTCGGAAACCATCATGATTGCCAGCACAATTAACAAAATGACAGTTAATACCGAAGCAATCGGGGTTATTATCGTCTTTTTATTCTCGTTCACGATACAGCCCCTCCTATAAACATGGCGTATCCGTCTGGAACATTAGCCCCTAAATAGCTACAGATAGTTACATAATCCTTTTCCCTGTCCTTGATCTCCTGTTCGAGTAGTTCTTTTTCTCTCGTTCTCTCGGCTATCAGGTTTTCAAGCTGTTCTATCTTTTCATATAGAGCCTGTCGTACAATGTCCGGCATTTCCTCCGCTGTATCTTGTGTGGGCTTGTTCTGCTCTTTCATCTTCTTTGAGCCGTCCATGATCGCCTTCGGAATGTTCGCCGCCTTTGAGTCCAAATTTATGGTCTTATAATTATTTTTGTCCGCCATTTTCCTTAAATGTCCTCTCGTTGTTCTCCCGTTATCCTTCTTGCTCCCCTCAACCCTTATGCCGTTTGCCTGTAATACTTTCACGATCTCACTACTCTCGCACAGATTAAGATCAGCCAGAATCCTTATTTGCCTTTTCTTGTGCATGGCATTGTTGTACATACTGCAAATCTCGGCTTCACACATATACATAACTATCTACCTCTCGGCGGTCTATCCCCTTCCGTGGTATATGCCGTTTCATTTTTGTTTAAGATCAGGTCTATCGGACTGTCGCATGATAGGCATTTCCTTGTCAGTTTCTTGTCTCTGATATTTGTCCTGTACTTGAAACGCCCTCCGCAATTCGGACAGTTCATATACATGGGTATCAGATTTTCTATCTGTGTTTCGCTCCCACATTCACACCTGAACTCATATAGATCACGCTTTGCACAAAAACCTTTTACCTTTCCGCATTTCTCACACTTAATCATCAGGAAACCTTTATAAGGACCCGGATATGCCGCCTTTAGTTCTGAATCGTATCTCACTTTATGCCTCCCTCTTTAATCTCTGATGCTCTTTGAAGATCGCCGGCTCATTCATCAGCCGTATTACTTCCGCTTTCAGTTTCTTTGTCTGCTGCCGCCGTATCTTTCTGTATCTGTAATGTTCTTCCGTGATAGCGTCACACTCGCCCACATATTTATATGTCTGTGAGAATATAAACGCCTCACCAACCATCGCCATAAGGCACAATATGATCGGCTGATTGTAAAACATCGCTGCCGCCGTCACAAATATCCCCAACCATGCCGCCATCATGATGATTTTCAAAACTACACCCAGAATGATTGATGCCATATACTGCTTTAATTCTTTTTTCATAAGTAGCCCTCCTATACCGCCTTCTCAACTGCTGCTGTTCTGCTGCTCATTCTCATTTCAAATGTTCTTTTCTGCGCAACCTCGGCACTGTATCCGGCTCTGCCGTTTCCGTCCATTTCGCCCGTGTATCCTCTTTCTAATTCCCTGTACACTGTGGCTCTCTGTTTGTTCAGTGCTTTGGCGATTTCCGCTATGCTGTTTCCTTCAGAATACAGCTTCTCGATCTGTTTTCTTTCCTCATAAACCATCCATCCCATCGTTTCTCCTTTCCGGGCTTTCGCCCTTTTTAATATGTACCTCGTAATACAGCGTCATCCTCATATCAGTAAATTCATAATCTGCTGTCTGGTACGGCTGAAGTGGAGGCGTAAGCCTTGCCTCTTTCCAATCCTTTCTTCTGATTTCCTCGGTACAAACAAAACGCTGCACGATATATCCCTTTACTCGCTCCCATAATCCCGGCTCATAGTCGGTCAGTAAAAACGAGAATCCTACAAATATAGGTTCGTTACTGTCTCCCTCTATGAGTTTCAGGTTTCTGTGGTTGTCCGTAAGTGCGATAAACTCTTGCAGCGTTACCATCCTGTTATGCCTCTCTTGATCTTGATTCTGAAATTTCCGCAAATAAAAAAAGTGCGCCGAAAGTCAATTAACTTTCAACGCACTTTGCGTTATGGAACTTATGCGGCGAAAAGTCTTGTTTAACTTTGTCGCACTTATTTTATAATTTCAGCATCGCAAAGTCAAGTATTTAATGCAACCATTTTCTTAAAATATTGAACAAAATTAAACAACCGTTTTTGTACAGAATATACAAAGAACGATTGCATGACTAAAAGACAGTTCGCTTGTAATCCGCCATCTGCCTGTGTTTTATTCATATTCGGTTGTTGTATAAGTGAAAATATCATAGAAATGATACAAGGCGTGATCGTTTATACCGCAATCCCCAATTTTAAAAGTTCGGCATCGAAGGCTTTATTGCTCGTGCTATACCCCAATATCCGCCGGGGGTAGTTGTTCATCCATTCCTCCGTAGCCTTTAACTCTTCGTCTGTCACATAATTAAAGTCCGTACCTTTGGGATGCTTACGGCGAATCATGCCGTTCTGTACCTCGTTCGTTCCCCTCTCGAAACTACTGTAAGGGTGTGCAAAGTAAACCTTCGTTCTCTGTTCATTGTGGTTGATGCAGGACTTTTCTAATTGATCTGCCGCTGCAAACTCTGTACCGTTGTCAAATGTGATCGTCTGAAATATCTTTCTAAAATTGTCTGCTCCCCATTCCTTCTCGATAGCGTCCATTGCCTTAACGACCGTATCGGCTTGTCTGTTCGGTATCCCTACTATGATCTCTTTCCTTGTCTTTCTTTCTGTCATGGTTAGCAAGGCGTTTTTACTTTTCTGTTTGCCCTTCCCGGAATAAACGGTATCGCCTTCCCAATGTCCGAAGGTTTCCCTTGTCTTTATTTCTTCCGGGCGTTTCTCGATGCTCTCTCCGGCCGGAGCTTTGCTCGGCTTTTTCCGTTCAACGGTCTTGTATTTTTGCTTTTTGTTGCCATGTCTCGGCAGTTGCCTTGAAGTGAGGTTTAGAAATATGCCTTTCTCGATATAGCTGTAAAGTGTCGGGATGGATACTACTGTAGTGAATCCCTGTTCTTTTGCTACGGCTATAGCGGCGGCGGGGCTGTAACCATTTTCTATGATGATCTTTTCTATGAAATCGGCATATTCTTTATCTTTTCCGATCTTCAATTCTGGACCCTTATCAGATTTGTGTTTTTCAAATTTATCCTGTGCTATATCCGCACTGTATGATCTCTTCATTTCCCATGTGCTACCATCCAGCCTTTCGTACTCTCCCCGTTTTAATTCACGGTATATGGTTGATTTGTTCACACGCAGTTTTGAAGCTATGACTGTTGGCTTTTCTCCCTGTGTATGCCATTTTTCTATACGCAGCCTGTCTGTATAGGTTAATTGTTTGTAAGTGCGAGATTCTTTCGCCATATTATCCTCCTCTCCCGATATACCGGCATAACGGTTACATCCGTTCCGTTCTGCCTGTCGCACTATTGCTATTCAGTTGAAAACTCTGTGAAACATATATCGGCACAATCCGCCGAAATATTACCGAACAGATAATCGGAATTAACAAAAAAACACCTCCGAAGCTGCACGAGCATGATCGTGCGCCCCGGAGGCTTTTGTTATCCCTTCCAAACTATATCAAGCGCTTTACAAGTTTTCTTTCCGACATTCCCGGATGCCGGTTCAATGTCGTTATCCTGCTGTAGTGCTTTAACGGCATCCCTCGTTTTCTTGCCGAATATGCCATCAATCTTGCCGCAGTTATAGCCCATTGTTACAAGCTGTTCCTGCACCATCTTGACATCATCCCCGGTCATGAGATCGCCTTCAACATATTTCAGCTTGCGAGTGAGTACCTTTTCATCGCTCCACCATTTCGGACGGCCGCAATGTGTCCAGCCACCGCCTTTGAATGCGGTTTTTACAACGCCCCACTTGCGGCCTTTCGCCTCAATCACATATCTATTGCCGACATAATAGCCGACATGATGCATATATTTGACGGTTTTCTTAACTACTTTCCCGTTCGCATCCTTTTCCTCTACGGTTTTCTCGCCCTGCTGGAATACCATATCGCCCGCCTTCAGTTCGCTTGAATCTATCGGCTTGCACAGCTTGTACAAGCCATCGGCGGTGGTGTCGTAATCCAACAGATCATTCAGAATGAAATAATATGTTCCCAACCCTGAACAATCAAAGGCGTGAGAAGTCATCATGTCAAATTTTCCGATTCTGGAATACTGTTTGAGGTTCTGTGATATCAGCGTGAGTATCTGGTCTACCCTGTCTGTGGTTTCCTTGCTCGTCAGATCGGGAAGGATGTTGCATATCGTCTCGCCCTGTCCTGACAGAACATAAATACTGTGTATATCTACCTCGTTTTCAAGGTATTTTACAAAGTCGGATATCTTTTTGCTCATTAGATCACCGCCTTTTCATTCCTTGACTTCAGGCAGTCCGGCAAGGCTCGTACATAATGACAGAATGCCAGCAAGCACGGATGCACTCGCAACCACACCCCAATTAACCTCCGACATTACGGCAGCTGTTCCGATCGTGGCTATAGCGGTCTGCGCCACTGTCTTGATGGCACGGATTCCGGCAGCCTTCCACCAGCCTATAGATGTAAGATTTTTTGCCATATTACGCCTCCTTCGCTTCGAGCGTTTCAATCCTCTGTTCAAGCAGTTTGTCGTTGTCTTCAAGCCTGAACACACGCTCAACGATGTTATTGTGCTTTTCGACCTTCTTTTCAAGTTGTTCGATTCTGTAAACCGTTAGGCGATTACTCGCCATTATGCCCCCGAAAGTACCGAGCAATGTTCCGGCCAATGATATTCCCGCAACAATTACAGCTTCCGAAACCATATCCACCACCTCCTATAGTTGATGTTCTGCTCTTAACTGCGCCGCCTCATTGATCTTTGCTACTGCCGCTGCCGTGTCATCATCCGTGATATCGCCATGCAGCATGATTATCAGGAACAATTCATCTATGACTTCCTTCTGTAGCTGTATGATCTTGCTCTGCGCCTCGAACAGTTCGTATTTCAAGTCTTTCAGATCATCCGCCATACGGTTCTCCTATGATGTACTCATAGTCGTTTGCGGTGATCTTCCCGCTTTCTACACGCTCCGCAACATCCTCTTTGGTTATGCGGTGTTTGTCGTACAGTCTTTTCAGGCTCTTTACATATTCGCTCATAACAGACCCTCCTCCATCAGTTGTAATGTGTAACTGTCGATAGCCTCGGCGGTGTCGATCGCCTCGATGCTTTTGAGCATCTGATACTCTGACACGCTGATTTCCCGGCTCTCGCACTTCCAATCGGTGTAAGCTTCCATGCCGGTTGTCTCGTCAGCCTCATGCTCGACCTCTTCAATGTTACGCCTCTCGATGTAGGTGTCCGGGCTTATCAACTGCAATTCGTCAGGCTGCGTTGCACAAATTTCCTGTTTCCATTCCTTCATGATCTTTCCTCCTGTCAAGTTTGGATATGATATCTTTTAGCCTGCCTATATCCACACACGGCTTGATGTACTTCAGATAGCAGTTATATGTATCGCTGTAGGAATACCAGCCCATATAGGACAACATCGCCTCGATGTGCTTTCTGTAGTAACCTCTGCCTACTTCCTTTTCCTTGCGCAGCTTTGCCGCAAGCCGTGTAGTGGCAAGCATTATTCTTTTCCGTATCGTTACCCGGTTACGGTAAAATATGAATCCCATGTAATCTATCGCCCTGCCCGTTACGCTGCCGTTCTTTCTGATGTAATGAAACCGGCAGACTTGCCATGTCCTTTTGAGCTTTAGGCGAAACCTCCGGCCGATGAATCTTGCTATGCCTATGATCGCACCGTGCAATCGTTTCTTGTTATCATCCATTATCACGATATCGTCCATGTACCGCTCCATCTTCTCGAAGCCCAGCGTTTTTGTGATATAGTGGTCTAATGGTTCTAACAGGTAATTCGCAAGCCATTGGCTGATATAGAAACCTAACGGGATTCCTTTCTTGAAACCTGACAGACACACCCTTATGACATACAGAAACCAATCATCCTTTATCCTGATCGCAAGTTCCCTCATGAGTATGTCAAGCCGTATGCTGTCGTAAAAGTGCCTTATGTCTATCTTTGCGAAGTTCCTTATTCCCTTGCCTTCCCTAATCCATGACGCAAGCCGTTTCTTTGCGTAGTGTGCGCCACGCCCCGGAAACGAGCCGCAAGAATAGGGATACGCCGTTGCCGTTATGATCGGCTCTAATATCAGAACGATGATATGATGTAACCATTGTTCTCGCATTTCCGGCATATAGATTTTCCGTACCTTGCCCTTCTCCCGGATTAAACGGGGTTCTTTCTTGGACGGCACGAAGGCAAGTTCTGGATGCTCCACCTTGCCCGGTCTTGTGTTCCTTATAGTCTCGATCATCGCTTTCACCTCTTCGTCAAGGTGAGCGTCTATATATTGGATTTCCTTTCTCTTTGTCTTGCCTTTCCGAAGCAGCGTGTACGCCTTGCGTACATTCTTCTCGTCAAGCATCTTTCGATACAGATACTTGTACTGTTTCATTCCCGACAGTACTCCTATGGTGATATTTTTCTTCTATCTCCTCACGGCGGCGGGTTCGACCACCTGTGCCGCCGTGCCTGTGTCGGATTCATTTCCACTCCCCAAACTACTAATAGCGGATAAACGGTGTCTCAACCGTCAGCGGTGTAGGATTCAAGATCGCTTTTGGTTCATAGTTGTTTACCCTGTCACAGATTACGGATAGAGTAACGGCAGAGCCGATGTTCCAGTTCGCATTCGTGGCGGCATTGTTGAGATTCAACGCCCGCACGCCGTCATTCGCACCATTGTTGCAATTCCCGAAGCGTAGCCCAACCGCCGTAAAGACGCAATCTTAAACCCCTCATAGTTTTCTATGAGATCATAAATCCTATACAAGAGATATTGACTATAAGTTACATTCTGGGGGAAGACCCCCAGACCCCCTATGCGGCTACGCCGACAGGTGGTAAGAGAAGAACGGCAGAGCCGAGCGCCCAGTACGCAGACGTGGCGGCATCGTTGAGAGTCAACGCCCGCACGCCGTCAAACGCACCATCGGGGCAATCCCCGAAGCGTAGCCCAACCGCCGTAATTCCTGCATTTACGATAAATCCATCACAACCGCCGAGAACGGTAGAACCGTTATAAGGCGGCAGAGACGGTACAGCACCGAATCCGGGAACGGTAACATACTTGTGAGGGTAATGCCATGAGGCATCGCCAACCTGTGTATAGTCGATTCCGGCGGGCTGATAAGTGCTGCCCGGAGTGCTTATGTCGTATGTGTAATTCTTTGACACATACAGCTTGCCGCTGACACAAGCGGTATAAGGGTCACGCATCCACTGCTGATACGAACCAAGAACGATGCTATGGAATATCTTGTTGAGGCTCGTGCCGTCTGATGTTCCGTAGAACTGGCCGCCGCCGATAACAGCGTTAGCCTTAACGCCGTATGTAGGTGATGCGGTAGAATCGTAACCGTCCTGATTGCCCTTGCCGTATGCTCCCTGTAGGTCTGTGGTCTTTGCAAACATGATGAGCAGATCAACGATAGTGTTGATGATCGCACCGCCAAAGAATTTAGCCCTGCTGCCGAAAGCGTCAATGGCTGTTTTCTGTGCGGCCGTGCCGTTGCTGTATTCGGGCTGTCCTGTTCCGATACAAGTTGCCTTTGTCGTTCCGTCCGTGTTGTAGAACATCGGCAGCCATACGCCTTCAAGTTCCTTGTCGGACGAATCAACGAAACCGACCGGCTCGAATCCCTCTTTCTTTGTCAGGGAAAACAGCACATAACGATCATCCCCAGACATATACTCTTTCTTGTAAATCTTCTGAAGCCATGAGAACGCACCGCCCGCATAGGATGTGTTAGCCACATCGGATGCCGTTGTGCCATCAACAGCCTTTTTGGTATAGTCGGTAGCAAGCAGCTCATAGTCCGGCGTGCCATCATTCTTTACCATCCAAGGCTTGTTGTTCTTCAGTACCGGGAAATCAGCCCAGCCGCCGAGCGAGAAGCCCCCGCCCATCGTGACCGTAAGAGGCGTAAATCCTTTGTTCATCCCGATGTATTCAATTCTCTGTGACGGTGACAGGATGGCATTATGTTCGATAAAGCCATATACGCCGTCAGCAGAGAGGATGTCATAGCACTTGTCCAGCGTTTCTTTGTCAGCAATAAATGTCTTGCCCATTTTCTGTATATCCTCCTTCTTTTATTCCTCAACTTCTTCGTAATACATCAAGCCGTTCTCAATCCCCAACTCGTACTTATCCCCGGTGTTGTTGTCGTAGAGATACATACGGTTAGGCATTACAAGCGTCACCTCGTCAGCGTTCGCAACCTCTGTAAGCATTTCCATCGTGATCGTGGAAGGCGTGAGGTTATTGTATGACGGCATATAATCCCACTGATTAGCTACCGCCGTAGCGATTGCATACAATATCTCGCCCTCGTCCGGGTCATTGGCGTACAAGCCTACCTCTTTCACATAGTAGCTTACATGGAGATAGTCAATTGCGCTCTTGTAATTGGTGATGATAAATTTCACATAAACATTCGTTGCGTTCCATACGCTGACTGTGTTCAGTGAAAATGTCTGCTTTTGGCTCTTTAACGCCGTCCTGATTGACAAGTCCTCGCCTTCCGAATACTCGCCGTCACCCGTCACAGCCCTTGTCAGTTCGATGCTGCACAAGTCCGCCTGTGCCTTTGCGAGTAAAGCGATTCCTTTCTGTGTAAGCACGGCTTCATGAAATTTACCCGCCATACGCTTTTATTCCTCCTTTGTGCTTATCTTTTAAGACTGTCCGGCGTTCAGGACAACGACCTTCGGACTTGACATGACAGCCATGCCGCCTTTTGGTGTTCCCTGTATTTGTGCCTGTAAAGTCTTTGTGTTTGTGATCGTTACTTTCGGATGTGACATTACCGCCATACCCGAATAAAGCGTTTTATTGACCGCCCTTGATCTTTGCGGGCTGTTCGTAATCTTATCGTGAGGACTGCTGATAATGGCCGCCGCTGCGTACTCATTCATCTTTACCGAACGTTCTACAAGAATCCGTCTTATGTGCGATCTGACATTCTTTACACGCTCGATGATCTTTGTGAACTGTGCGATTGCATCTGGCGTAAGCTGTCCGCTGGTTACGATGTCGAAATATCCGGGCGTTTGTTCGCCCTCGTCAAAATCGAACCACTCAACAACCTTGCCCTCTCCGAATATGGTTTTAATCATATCCTCTACAGCCCACGGAGTACCGGCTTTCATGTACCATTTCAGCGTCCTCTTGATAATACCCCGTTTTGTCTCGATATCCATGTCCTGATTGTAGTACGGTGCATTCAGCTGCAGGGCAAGGATATCTAACAGATCGTCCCCCATTTCATCTATTGCCGTGTATGTTTGGCTGTTCTCGGCATATGAAATCGTCTGTTCGTGTGCCTTTCCCCATGCTCCTGAAAGTGCCTGTACCCAATCCTGCTCTGACAATATGCGGGGCAGTCCGTCCGTTAGTTTTGCATCCTTTAGACTTTTAATCATCTTCAAGACCTCCGTATGTCACACTGACCGTGCCAATCTTCGGTAACTGTATGTTTGTAATGGCTGCATCCGTAGGTGCAGTCAATGCGACCCTCTTTGCCCCCGCCTGTCTTATTCTTGTGATAAGCTCCGTGGGGTTTATATCCCGTCCTAATTTACGCTGCCAGCTCTGAAAATCTGATACTGCGGTATTGACCGCCGACTGAATCGTTGCCGCCTCGCTCTGATTGCTTGTGGCAATATAGTATGTCAGCGTAATGTTGTATGTGATCTCTTCCGGGTCATTGCATACAACATTATCTGTCAGCGGCCTTATGATATTATCATCGAGATAGCTCAAAAGGCTTGCTTTTTCAGATGCATCCGGGATAGTACCGTCTGCGAACATGAGATAGATCGCAACTACGCAAGCTGAAGGGCTTGTTATCTGCACATCTGCTACATCCGAACGCCACTCTTTGACGAAATACTCATAAGCTCCTTTCGGACCCGCCACAGAAAATCTGTTAGGGGCTAAAAATGTGCGTTCTGTCAGACTGTAATCATCCTCAACATCCAATCCCCCAGAACTCACCGTTGTATTTGTCACGCTTGCAATATATGGTATAGGGTCAACAAGGGTATCAATAACCCCTGTCAGTATTCCGTCTGCCCCCGTTCCCGCTTCCTCTGCCTGTACCGTTGCATCGGTGTATGTATCACCCGCTGCTATCTCGGCGTATTCAAGGGTATTAAAATACTGTCCGTTCTGTGTCCTTACCCTTGTTCCAGCAGGTATTCCCGTTGCCTCGCCTCTTGCCGCCGAAAGCGTGAATCTTTCCGTGGCGGTTGCCTTTTTGCTGGGCTGTCTGGTTATACCTAACAAGGCCGCAAGCGCATCAAGATCATCGCCGGTTGAACTTTTTAGCAGTTCCGCTTTGCCCTTTGCATCGACAAACTGCATCGTCTGGTATTCGATCAGGGCTATAGCCTTGATTAAAAGGGTCTTGGGGTCTGCATCCCGAAGCTCTCCCTCTTTCCCGGTGATCGCCTTGTACAGTCTCAAATAGTTTTCCCTTAACTGTTCCTCGGTCTGCGCAAGTGTCATATTGCCGATAAAACTAATATCCGGCACATTTGCAAGTTCGCTGATCTCACTCAATTTCTATCACCACCTTTGGAATCATATTTCCCCGCTCGGCTTTGCCTTCCAGATAGTCAACCGTTACCACTGTAGCCCTCGGCTCATATCGCTCGATTTTGCTTACATACTCTGCCGCAAGCATCGCCATGGCATCATCCTGCGGATAGTCAAATACCGAACTGTCTATCCCGAAATCCCTATCAAGAGCCTGCTCCCCCGCAACCGTTCCCAATAGGGTCTGAATATTCCTGTAAATCTCTTTCGCCGTGCTTTCGTCCACTTCACCGGCACCAATCTCTATTACAGCCTCGCCTATGTCGATCATCGCTTATGCCTCCTGACTGCTGCCTTACAGATACTCTTGTATCGTCAGCGACAAATTGCATTGTGTCAGAGTACCGCCCCGGATGACAGAACCCCACTCCTCACTAATGCTTGTTATCACGAATCTGTTTTTGCTCAAAGGCTTACCGCCTACAACGAAATAATCAGCATTGCCCTTTTCGCACTTTTTCTGAAAATACTCTTTTATCTTCAGCGGGCTTACACCGTTCTGTACTTCAAGGATTATGTCGAACTCATATTCACGCAGTTTTGCACCAAGAAATTGACTTCTCGCTTTCTTTCCTGCCCTGTCATGTGTGGCGTAATCCGCTCCGCTGCTGCCGTTAAAGTTACTTGGCGTGAGTATCTTCTTGTTCGATACCTTAAAAGTCTTTCCCATGAAACTGCCAATAGCCATCTTTTCACCCCTTGTTCATGTTTACCCTGTCTGTGTGATCGTAACTACCGGGGCTGTTATTTCGATCTTTACCGGACTTGTCACGCTTATACTTCCGTCAGCCGCTATAGTCACCGTTGCGCCGTTTATGTTCAGCGTTACCACGCCTTGTAATACGATCTCTGCGCCGCCCTGTACCTCGTCATATACCTTGCCTGTTACCTCTCGTGAAAAATCTCCGGCCGTTTCAAGGTCTATACCCTCGGCAGATTCTATACTTGTAGTTTTTTCTGTGCTTATCCCTACGCCCGTCTTGCCTCGCAGTGATATGCTGCCTTCCTTTGAGATCATCTGAAAGGCATTTTTCGCTTCATCGTATATCTCGCCGTTCGACAGCCTCGCCGCCTTTCCGTCAATGCATTGTATGTATTCCCCGGTATTGGAATCGTACCGTTCATATGCTTGTCCGTTCGTGTCGGCATATTCCTTGCGATACAGCCCTTTAAATCCTTCGGCGGGCTTATTCGTCTTGTTCCATATCGTGCCTGTGGTGCTTGCCGCCGCCGTGCCGTTCCCCTGATGGCTTACGGATACCATTTGACCGATAGACGGCATCTTGTATTCGCCGTTCGACATGGCGTTTATCTTCCGTGTTACGCTCTTCCCTTTGTCCTGATATGTAACCTCGTATGTTCCCGCCTCGTAATCTATGGAGCTTACACGCCCTACTCTGTTAGCGTCCATCCGTTTACCTCGCTTTTTAAGTGTACCGCTGTATCAGGTTGTACCAATCCTGCTCGTTCTGATACCGTGACTTTCTGATCGCATCCCTTGAAAGTATCCAGCCCATCGCATAGCGGTTCGCCGGGTACTTCGAACAGTCGCTTTTAGTGGCGCATATCCTGTACTTGCCGTTTGTAAGTATTCCATCGTACAGGTAATACAGCCCCGTATACCTTGCGGCCATGCCGTTGTCAAAATCGGCATTGTATTTGAATACTTGCGCATTGATAAGAAATACCTCTTCTCCCGCTGCCGAACCTTCGGAAAACGCCGATGCATTCTCCGCTACGGATGATATGTTATAGGTCGGTGTACTGCTGCTGCCGCTTGATGATTCTTTTTCGTGCGTCTCAATAGAACCGCCGACATCCCAATGATTAAACGATTTTTCTATCAGGGAACATTCAAAATCTGATGTAAAGCCTCCCCCGGCATCCAGCTTATGAGTGATCTTGTCAACATAATAGTTGCCGTTCAGTCCGCCGTTCTTTGCCGAACCATACCCGGTCAGGGCTATCACCTGTCCTGCACTCACGGTAAAATCCCCGTCAGTCGTAAACTTGATCTGTGTCTTTCCGTGATTGGCATTATTGATCTCGGCGCACAGTTGTACGCTTGCATCATATACACTCGTTGCCCTCTGGTTGATGTTCTTTGTGTGAGTGCCGCCGCCTATTGAGCAGTTGATATCTATGTCTTTGTCAGAATCGGTATAACTGAATGTGCCGCCTGTATAGGTGCCGGATAATGTAGTATTGTATTTTAGTGAACCCCGGATGATATTATCCTCACTGAAGGTCTTGACCGCCTTTTTCTTTTTGTACATTTCCCGGTCGAATACCCACAGCGTTTTAGCGTACACCTTCAAGATCAGCCCGTATTTTTTGCATAATGAATTATAGTAGCTGCTGTCAGTCGCATCGCTTTGCTCGTCACATTCGATGTCGTAATCATCCGCATCATACGAGAATGATAATTTATACCTGTCTGCTATCGTCTGCCCTATGCGCTTTATTGATGTGTTTTTCCAGATTTGATCTCTTTCCATTTCTGAAAAGTTATCATCGCTCGGTTTAGACACGCCGCTAATCTGTAATGTGCTTGGTCTGTCGGCATAGCTGATATCGTCAAGTACGAACAGGCCGCACTTGATCGTATGTTTCCCCTTGCCGTTCTTGCTCCAATGCTCACCGATTATGCGGGGTTTTATCGTAGCCCCTTTTTCCGGCATCCAGCCTTTGAGCCATTTGCTGTCCTGCGCATTGATCGTGATATCTACGCTGTCGCAGTTATCCGAAGCGGAATCCGTATATGTCAGGCTTTCAATATCTGTTCCGACCTCGCCCGAAAAAGGCTTGTTGTTGTAAGTGGCACTGACTTTAGCCCGCCTTGTATCTATCATGGTTGTGGACTTCATGATCTGCCCCGCTTTCCTGATACCTTTTGTCTTTCAGTTGTTCGCTGTTTCCGTACAACTGCTGCCGTTTTTGTTACAGATCGGCATCATACTTCCACGGCGGAAGGGATATGTCCTCATCCGTTCCTTCTACATCCGGGGCATTGAGCTTTACCCCGGAATTGAAAATAAATGTGGATATATGTTCCCTGTTAGCTGCCATCAGTATGTCCGCCTTGTATTCGTCATCGTATAGTTTCTTTGCGATCACATCCCATGTATCGCCGCTTGTGGTAATATATTCACTCATGCCATACCTCTCTTGTAATCGCCGTAGTACATTGTCGGTACATCGTCCTACAAAATACCGCTGCCTTCTGTCATGATTCTATTGACAAAAGGCAGCGTAATTATCAATATGCCGTCCTTGCCTGTCTGCGTACCTTGTTCTCGAACCATTCCTCGAACATATCCCGCATCTGATCGACCATGTAATCAACCGTTCTTTCATCGGCATTGCCGTTGATCGTGATCTGCGGTGCGAATGTTATGTTGCCGCCCATTCCCCCGGTATCAATCTTTTTCAGCTCCTTCACAGCCCCGCCGAAATCCACGCCTAACATCTGGCCGGCGGTCAGCCATGTATCAAGATTCTTTTTTCTCACGCTCCGGGCGAATGAAATAACCGCCTCTGTTCCTGCTTCACCGGCTATAGCGGGTCCATTTGTGAAACCGCCCTTTGCAAGTAATGGTATTTCAGATATATCAAGCCCGAACTTCTTACCGCCCAAGAACGGAACCCAATCGGGTATTTCTATTCCGAGATTGTTTATTCCTGATATAGCTTTGTTAATCAGCGTGATAATTACATTGATCGGTGCTTTGAACAGTGCGCCCAGCGTCTCAAAGATACCGCCAAAGATATTTTTTATACCTTCCCATGCTTTCTTCCATTCGCCGCTGAATATACCTGTAATGAACTGTATCACGCCCTCAAATATGTTCTTGATGCCATCAACTACGCTGCTTATGGTTTCCCATAGCACATTGAATGCCGCAAGTGCCATCGGTATAACAACCTCTGCAATATTCAATACGACCGTGATTACCCCTTCTATCAGCGGCCAGATAAACTGTATAGCCTCCGCTATAATCGTAGCCACATTCATAACCGCACTTCCGATTTTGGTTATGAGCGAAGATATAATCGGTGCAACCGTATTGAAAATGTTTAAGATTATCGGCATTACCGTATTGACGATAAAGTTAAAGACATTCAGGATGATCGGCTTTATATAGTTCACGGAGAAATCCACTAGCTGTCCGATCACGCCTAAAGCCGACTGCACTATATTAACGATGCTGTCGAATGTTTTACCAACCACGGCCGGAGCTTCATTGCCGCCGAACAGGTTGAGAATCATTTTTTTGACCGGGGCGAGAGCGGCGGCCAGACCACCGTTAAATATGTTTTTGATGAATCCGAGGATGTTCTTCAGTCCGCCTGTAAACGAATCAAATACCTTTACCCCGGCTTCGCCGAATACGCTTTCGACTAATCCCCTTATGCCGTCAAGGTTATCTCCCAGAATGCTGAACAGGGCTATAATTCCTGATACGACTCCCACGACAGGCAATGCCCCGGACAGTATGCCGCCGAACATTGATGTAACAGGAGATAGCATCGTAGTGGAAAGATTAAGCATACTGCCACCCAGCTTGCCTATACTGCTGTTGGCAAGCATACTTGCTCCCGTCTTTAACCCGCCGCCGACAGACCCCATGAAACCGCCTATCTTGCTTGCGGCACCGCCGACAAATTGACCGACCTTGCTATTTGCTATGCCGCTGCCCGCCATAGAGAATAGTTGTCCGAATCCCGAACCCAGACCGCCGAAACCCATCTTGATAAATCCTCCGGCCTGTTTGAATCCGTTTGTAATGCTGCTTACTATGGCATTGTTCTTAACCTCGCCAAATGCGCTCCCGACATTTCCGAGATAAGAACCCGCCTTGCTATTTGAGAACAATCCTTTAAGTGTTCCCAATATGCCGTTATTCTGTACGCCTGTTATGGATGATGCGGTATTCATCAGACTGCCGAACATTGCTTTATCGCTTCCCGATGCAAGCCCGGTAGCATTCTTCATTCCGAAAAATGCACCCGTGAGCCTGTTCAGCATACCGCCGAATCGTCCAGACATCCCTCCGTTTGTGAGGCTTGCGTTTCCGGCCAGCCCTGCGCCTGTCATTGCTCCGCTGAACAGGGTGCTTAACATTCCGCCGCCCTTCTTGCCGCCTTTGATAAGGCTTGAAACGCCGCTTACCGCTCCCTTGCCACCACTGCCGAGCAAACCGCCGATACCGCCAAGAATGGTTGTAGCCGCCGGAGCAAGTTTTAATCCTGCAAATGTCAAGGCTATATTCTTGATGACCGAAACAACCTTATCGCCGTGATTGTTCACATAATCAAGAGCCTTCTGTACATAGGGCAATGCTTTTTGAATAGCATCCCCCAGCTTGTTTATTCCCTTTGTAAGCAGAGTTGCGAGTGTTTCTCCGAATTGTTTAAGCTCCGGCATATTCTTGCGCAATCCGTTCAAGAGGTCTACCATCGCCGTTGCGATCTGCTGCTTTGCCGGTAAGAACGCATCGCCAAAATCTACTTTGAGATTGTTCAGAGCGTTCTGCGCCATCATATCCAAACTTGCGGATGTTCCGGCTTTGATATTAAATTCCCGTTCCATTGACCCGCCATATATCGAAGGGTCGCTGACCATCTTCAGCGCATCGGTGTAAGTGCTTAAATTGCCTACAATCTTTGCATTACCTTCAATCGCCCATTGTCCGAACAGCGTAGAAAGAGCCGCAACCTGATTTTCTTTCGGCATCGCATCTATAGCCTCATAAATGGCTATCAGCGTTCCTGTTGCGTCTTGCTGCATGGACTGTGCCACGCCTTCGGCCGTAAATCCCAACTGCGCCCATAATTCTTTTTGAGCTTTAGTTGCGCTTGCACCCTTTGAAAGATTGGTATATGTTCTCTTTATGCTCGTAGCAACCTTGCCGCTGGCAACGCCTGTAGCAAGCATCGCATCCGCAAGGGCGGCGGTAGTTGATACATCCGCTCCGGCTATCTGTCCGAGAGCCGCCGCATCATTTACCGCCTGTGCTATTTCTGCTGCCGTAGTAGCCGAATTTGCGCCCAAATAGTTTATCTGATCGGCAACAACCATGATCTCGTCATGGGTCATGTTAAACGACTTTTCCCATTTAGCCGCCCAATCGCCCGCCTGATCTGCCGATATATCCATGGCTGTAGCCATCATAGCTACATCTTTTAGGAATCCTGAAATATTGCCGTTGTCATCGAACTGTACAAGCTCGTCCATCGCCTTGCCGGACTGCCCGGCGGCCGCCGCAAGCCTTGTTAAGTCCTCTGCGGTCATCGGAATCTGCGTAGACAGATCAAGCAAGGTATCTTTCATTATGTCGTAATTCTGCTTGAATGTGCGCCCGGTAGTTTCGTCCACGGTATCGCTAACCTTGCCGTATGCGTCAGCCAGACCATCGACATACTTTACGACATCTGCCATGCTCTGCTCAAAGTTCTTTGCTTCCTCTGTGCAGTCCTTTATGGCCGCAACCGCCCCGGTTGCGAAGCCTGTCATGGCCGCAAGCCCGACTGTTCCGACCTTACTCAAAGTCTTGCTTATGTTCTTTGCAAAGCTGTTTAGCTTGCTCGTGGTCTTGTTGAGTGCGGTATTAAGGCTTTTGTCAAGCTGACCCGCTATCTTTATGCTCAACTCTAAACTTTTATCTTTTGCCATTCCTCCGCCACCTCGTTATTCAACTCCATAAATTCACGAACAGGCATATTCAGGTAAAACTCTATGCTTGTATGCGTAACCGCTGACAGGCGGATTGCTGCCGTGCGCAGTTCTTTAGCCCCGCCCTTTACTCGAAAAAACTGTTATCGTTTACCGCCTGTTTGAGCGTCAGCAATTCGCTTATCGGCAGCCCTCTAAAGAAATCCTCCGATAATCCCGTTGCCATGCTTGCGATCACGCAGCTATACAGATAGTTATATGATGTCTCTATGACCATCACACCCTCCTGTACAAGCCTGTTCTCCGCTTCGCTCTCGTTCATGCTTGTCATGTTTGCCACACCGTTTAAGTCTATCTCGGTGTATTTCTTGCCATCGAAATAGTACGGCTCTTTGAGTTTCATGATGTGATTCTCGATATCCCCCGACACGATATATCCCTTTATCGTGTTAGTGACGATTTTTGCGATGTTCCGGGGCATCAGCTTAAAAAAGTCGATCACATAACTGCTGCCTATTGCTGCTATCTTTCGTGCGAATGCCGTTGTGGTTTCCGACATGAGCGATACCGCAACCTGTCTTTCGTTATTGATAAGCTCCGCCTGTGCCTTTATAGCATCGCCTATCGTCAGCTTTGCTACCCCGGTAAGATCAATCTCGTTGTATTCCTTTCCCTCGAACCTGTACGGCTTTGTAAGTTTGATGATTAACTCGTTCTCTGCCGTTTCGTCTTTTGTATTCGCATTCTCCGTATTTTCGTTACCTGTCACCGTTTTTTCGTTCACCGCCAAATCATTCACCGCTTCTGTAGTTTCAACCGCTTTAATATCTTTGTTATCCATCTGTCTTAATCCTCCATAAGTCTAAATACTGTTTCGCCTGTCCTATTGCACCGCCGTAAATAAAAACAGGGCTTGCGTCCGTTTATCAAAAACCAGAACACAAGCCCCTTGCCAACAGACAAGAGGCTTATGCTCCGTATAAAGCGGTGCGCCTGTCAGATCAGGCTTCTGATGTCTGCTAACATATCGGTATCGTCCACGATGTAAACGCCGTTGAGCTTGTCGATCTCCATCAGCTTTTTGCCGTCATTCTCCACAAGGAGATATGTCAGCTCTATCGTGACTTTAGCCTCCATGCTCTCGCCCTTTTCGATCTTTCCGGGTTCAAAGCTCTTAACCCTTCCCATCTCGACAACACGCAGCCCCTTGAAGGTATAGCCGCCGTTCTTGTCGTATACCTGCTGTGCCGCCCTGAATGTCAGATTGACGGTCTTTAAGGGTGAAAGCATATCGGCACATGATGAATACAGTGTGTTGAACTGTACTTCCTGTTCCATGCTCTCGAACTGCCCTATGGTAGGGCTGTCGATTTCCCCGGCGATTCCCATTCCCGATGTGGTGCTGCTCTTCATCTTGACGGTGGGAAGCGTAACCGATGCCGCTACGCCGATCATGATGTTGCCGTCAACATAGCTGTTCGCATCGTTAATCTTTTCAGGTACAAAATTATTGCTAATCATTGCTCGTTACCTCCTTTACGCTAACGCCGCCGATAATGCATCGGGGTCAAATTCAAGCACATTCTCGATGTCCTCTGCCGGAGTGTAAGGCGTGAGGTACTGATGGAAGGTGATCTTGCCGTTGAGAAGATCAGCGGTAGTGTTCTCTTCCTCGTTGAACACGATCTGATACCTTGCGCAGATGCCTCTTGAAACAAAGCCATTGCCCCTTACATTCTCGCTGTCAACGATAGCCTCAATGAGTCTCTTGTTGGCAGGGTCATCCACTTTCTGGAAGTAGGTAAGGATGAAGGTATTTGCAGACCAGTTGAAGAACCTCTTTACAGAGAACCATCTATCCTTGGGGTCAGTAGTTCCCGGATATGCTGCGGTATTATTGCCCCACAGTCTGAACCCGGTAAAATTAAGAAATGTAGCAACACCGAAGCCGTTTACTACATTCGCCTGATCCTGATCGAGCAAAACTTCTGTAGTTCCGTCCGCAAGGCAAGTACCCGAAATGTTCAAGGTCTTGTTTGAAGGGCTGACATTGGGTGTATCATCGTTCATGGCATCCACATAAGCCGTGAGTGCTGCGGCGATAGACGAACCGCTGTAAACCTTTTCGCCGACCTTCGCATACAGCCATACGGCGTAAGCGTTCGGGTCAGATACAGCCTGTGTCTGTTTCTGCGTATTCACATCGCTGTACAGCTTTGCGCCGCTTGAACCGCTGTCGATGTCGATGATCGTAACGCATGAGAACACACCGTTGATCTCCTTGGTCTTTGCCTGTAACGCCGCCGAAACGGTAGCACTTGCGGAGAACCTCGGAGCAGTGAGGATGCCCGGTGTCATCTGGAACTTGGGGAATACCTGACGGATTACTTCAAGTCCTGTTTCTGCGCCGGTAGACGCATCCACGCTGCCGACAATATCCGCTGCGGTTACGCCGCTCGGATTGAGCTTGTTGCCCGCAACGGAAAGGGTTGTTGCTGCCTTTGCCGTTACCGATACCATGATGAGGTTAGCCGTGCCGTCCTCGTTGAATGATACGGTGTAGTCCGTACCTCTCACAAGAGTAGTAGGGTCTCCGCCGCCGCTTCCGGGTATCTGAACCGAAAGGGTGTTATCAACGATCAGCCCGACCTCATCGATCTTCGCAACATGGTTGCTGACTGAAACACTTGATGTAGTGAGAGCCGTCTTGTGAGCGGCTTTTGACGGGTCAAGCACATTTATGAGAATGAGCGGCCCCGTACCGATCACATCGAAGGTAGCGGATATAGCCTCGCAAAGGGTGTACTTGTCGAAATCTTCCGACCAGCCCAATGCCATAATCGCCTCTTTCTTGCTGTTCGCAAGAATAGGCACATTGACCGCCTTTGAGGGGTCTGCCAGCGTATTGATGGGAGCGGTGCCGACAACGACCTGAAGCCCCGCCGTACCGAGTACGGGAGCAACCATGCTTGTATCCTGTTCGCTCACATATACGCCGTGTTTGTAGCTTGCTGACATAGCCTTTTTCCTCCTTAAATTTCGCTTTTTATTTGCTTATAAAGGATAGCCTCCGGGCTGTCCTTGATTTCAAGTTTCCGTCTCGTCTCTGCAAACTCGCTTACAGGAACGATCAAAGCATTGGCGATGGGGTGTTCCTCGACAAAGCGTTTAAGGTATTCCGGGCGTTCGCCTGTGAATATCGTAAACTGCCTTGCTACACCCTTAACGCTCGGAGCGCAATATACATACGCCTCTGATTCGTCAATTGCTCTCTCGCTGACTGCTGCCGCCTCGGCTTTTGCCGTGGCTTCCTCTGCCTTGACTTCCTCGGTCATATTGCTTTCAACCTCTGCCGCCTCGGTCTTTTCAGCTTCCACAGCCTCGGACACGCTTACGGTTTCGGCTTTCTTGTCCTCCGCCTTTTTGGCGGTTTTGGTCTTATTATTCATAACAACTCCTTTAATGTCGCATCCTGTGTCATTGCCGGTGCCGTGCAAGTGATCGCTATTGCGCCGTAATAATACGGCGTTGTGTCATCGTTCTGCATCGCCCATGAGATAGGCTTCAGTATCGTGAATATGCCGCCGAAATACGGGGCTGTGCATATCCGCTGCACTATATCCTCCTTGATGTTCGCCACATCCTGATAACCCAGCCTTTGCTTGCCTGTATCGTAACAACAGATCACGAGCGAAAATTCTACCGTCTGCGGGCTGTCATCGTTCGGAATTGAGCCGCCTGTCATCTGGCAGACTATGTACGGTGCCGCCGCCTTGTCAGTATCGGCATCAATATCATTGTCTTCCGGGATTGGCAAATCCTGTTTATAAATCTTTAGCGGCTTGCGTCCTTCCTGTCCGTTGTACTTCTTGCCCTCGAACAGCTTTTCAAGCATCTCGATCAATGCGTCTTGGCATAACTGCGGTGTTTTGCCTATGCCCGCAATCTCAACCATGTTAGCGTAATTACTGCTCATTTCTTCGCCTTTCGTGCTGCTGCCCTTGCAAGGATTTTAGCTACCTGTGTATCTATCCTCTCCCGCAAGTATGCCTCTACTGAAGGTTCTACTACCGGCCATATCGTATTGTGCATCGCCGTAGCTGACGGGCTGCCCATAGTCCATAATTTCTCAACACGCCCATCCGATGTAGTCCATCTCGGAACGCCGTTTTTTGTTACCTTGTGGCTCGAATTTGAACCGATGACCCTCTGGACGATGCCTACATGGCCGCTACTGAATTTGACCGCAAAGCCTTTGCTTAACCTCGGACTTGCCGAACCTGTCAAAGGCCGCATAGCCGATGCCTTCAATACCTTTGCTGTGACAAATTCAGGGGCATTGTAGATAACCCGCCATCCTGTGTATGTCTCTTTTGGGTTATAGGTGAAATACCCTAAATCGTTTCTGAAACTCGATATATGTAACTCTGCGTTTAGGCTTGTGTTGGTCGCTTTCTTTCGCTGTACAAGTTCTTTCAGGTGCTTTTGTCCTGCGGCGTTGACTGCGTACCGAGCCTTCGCCTGTGCGATCATCAGCTTTCTTGCTTCCCTTGCCGTTGCGTTGATTGCGACTTTAGCCGCTGCCGGGGTTTTGCTTTTCAAGTCTCCGAGAGCATTTTTAACATCATCCATCCCGGATATGGTTATAGTCATATTACCGGCATTATAGGTGACATCGCTCATTGTCTCGTCCTCTCCAAGGTCATGCGGTACACGCCCGCATCTTCCTCGCACAGCTTTATAGAAAATGTCCTCTGGTGGTCTGTGCCGCCGTCAAGCACTAATTCCTTGCCGACTTTAGGCTTCAGTCCGTATTCCGATACTTTGACAAACAGGATGGTATGCGCCGTGTAAAGTCCTGTATCGAAGTTCTGTTTTGCCCCCGCTTCCCAATGCGCCTTGTGTTTCCTCAAATCTTCCTCGTCAATGATAACGAGCATTTCTTTTCCGTCCACAAGGTGCTTGTCGGCGTGTTCGTCACCGTTGAAAAAAGTACTGTCGATCTCGACTGCCGCACAGTCCTTGAATGTCGGCATCTTCCATTCTTCCCCGGTGTCTCCCCCATATTCCTGTACAAGGTCAAATAAAACTCCCATAACTCACCGTACCTTTGCAATATAAAACCCCGCCCGGACTGCCTGAATCCGGGAGGGGTCATCCTCTGTTTGTCTTGTTCCGTCTGACCGCTGCCCTTATCAGCAAACAGTAGCCACAAGCCAGCTGTCTACCTTGTCGGGAATCGGGAGCGGATGAGCCTGAAGCTCAACCATGCGGCGGTCAGGATGATGCTCAACATAGGAGCGGAGCAGCCTTGCGGTCTGTGCCGTTACCCATGCCTGTGAATCATCGTCAATGTAGGTGCAAGCACCATACGCCATCATGAATCCGGCATTGGACGAGATCAGCACAACCTTGTTGGCGGGAACGAGAGGCTTTGTCTCGGGCGATGAAGGGTCAGTCCAATCATCGTAGTAAACCTCTGCGTACTCGTAGATGTCAAGGCTGGGCTTGTTCAGATGTCCGATGTACCTTACGCCGTTAGGCAGGTCTCTGGGCTGTATAAGCCCCAACTCGATGCGCCTGTTGTCAAGCTGCTTCTGAACATCTGCATCCGTAAGGAACAGACGGAGGGCGGTCTTTCCGAAGATTGCCATATCGACATTGGTAAAACCGTTCGTGAGGGTCGCTTCCGTCCAATCATCGAGATTGTCAAGAATCTTTGCCCCGGACTGACCCCATCTGTTTGTACCTGTAAGGGTCACGGTATTTGTGAAACCGAAGTCGATAGTCTCCTCCACGCCGTCACCGACAACGGGAATCTGACCTGTAACGATAGCCTGTACAGCCATCCACTCCTCACGGCGGGTAGTAGCGTCATTCAGACGGTTGTACTCGTCAATGAGTTTCTGCGCCCCTCTCTGTGCGGGGGTCATGCCGCTGTACAGTTCCTCACCGGGCAGACGGCTCATGAGCTGATCTGCTGTGCTGACATCATAGGGATTAACAAGCGGAGGCTTGTAGCTCTCTGTCTTGAATCCGTTTTCCTTCAGCACCTTGCCGCCGGAACGGGGATGAACAAAGGCGGCCATGCGCCTGTCGCCTTTTACAAGGTCGATGTCTACCCGCTCGGTTGCGAAAGTCTTTACATTCGTAAAGAACTTATCACGGAAGAATGTGTGAACAGCCGGTGCCTGTCTTACAACTTCCGCAAGATAACGAGGTGTGTAAATGTTGATCTCATTCATTGTTCTTGTCCTCCTTGGATTTTTCTCCTTTTGCTTTCTTTGCGGTATCAGCCTTTGCGGTTTCGGCTTTCGCCTTCTTGCCGTCATCAGTAGGCTTTACCGATGCGCCGTATGTTACCATAACATCACTCCTCCTCTAATGTAAGCCCGTGAATCGGAATGCGCATTGTCGCTGTCTCATACCCGCTCTTGCTTGCGGTAACGATGATCTCCTGTGCCGCATCCTCTATGCGGAATATGCATATTCCGTCAGAATCGAGCGTTGCGGCTCCGTGCTTGCCCTTTGAAAGCTGTACGGTTATGACTGCATCAGCCACATCCTCAACTTCAAAATGCAATGCAAGATAATTGCCGCTCTGCTCCGACACATCGCCGCTCCACCCGGTATAGCCAGTGACATATTTGAGCGTTCCCGAAATTCCGAACTCGCCAAACTCGATATCTTCCTGAAGATCAGAAACATATTTGCCGAGTAAGTCAAAGTCTGCCGCTATATCGGCATCAACCGACAGACCGCTCAAAAAGACGAGCCGCCGTCCTTGAGGAAAATGCCGATGTCACGCAACTTGATCTCAAGTCCAGCCGCTGTAACGCCTGTTTCAAGTACAAGAGCGTCAGCGAAGAACTCGCCTGTAAGGTAGATGACAGCATCATCGCCGGATGCTACATCGTCAGCAACGATACCATAAATGCCGGTGTCGCTATTTGCTGTGACCTTTGCCGCCTTGCCGTTCCCGTCAATCTTGACGGGCGCACCCTTCTTCAGTGCAGCAGCCGCCTCTTTGATTGCGGTTGCGATTCTGATGTTGGTGCTTGCGATCAGATATTCAGGCGTGCTTGTAAAAGTCTGCTTTGCTAAATCCATGCTCATTTTTTCGTCCTCCTTATGCTTTCTTTCCTGCGGCCTTGATTGCGTTCAGGAACTCGTCATCAACATTGTTGTTCGGCTGTTCCTGATTAACGCCGTCTGCGCCGCTGTTCGCTGCGTCTTTTGCCGTGCCGTTAAGGAAAGCCTTTTTCTTTGCTTCCTCGCTCTGCTTGGCGTTCTTGACCGCTGCCATAGCGTAGTCTGCTGCGCTGACAGGCTTCAAGAACTTTGCTTCGTTTGCCGAAGCCTCGAAACCGGGAATGCACATATCCTCGATATCATGGATACGCTGTCTTTCTGCGTTGGTGGCATTTTCCGCCGCCGCAGTCTCGATCTCGTTGACCAATTCGGGGTATGCTGTCCGAAGGTCATCAACGGTGTTAATTTCCATGTCCTTTTCCTCCTTGTTGGATGTTCTGGGCGTTTCCGCCTTGCCTGTATTCTTTACGCAACAACTGACAGCGGGGGATGTTGTCAGGTTGTTTTGTACAAATTCAGGAGCCTCGTTAAAGTTAAGGCTCGTTCCTATGCTGTTCACGAACAGTAAGCCGTTACGGTTTTCGATGATCGTCTCGCTATCGTCATCAATCAGCTCGTCAACGAATCCGTTTTCTTTTGCCTCTGCTCCCGTCCACCAGCTTGTAGCGTCCATCTGTGCTGCTACCTCGTCCTTGTCTCGCCCGGTCTTTTTGGCGTACAACGATATGATGTTTTCCCGGATAGCCTTGATAGCGTCAATGTACTGCTGCATGGTTTCAGCGTCCACATAGCCGCATATTCCCATCTTTACGGGGTGAATCATATATGTGCTGTCATTTGCCGCTATAACCTTTGAGCAATGACAGGCTATGATCGTGGCTGCGCTTGCGCATATTCCGTCAATCTTTGCCGTAACGGTTGCGGTATTCTGCTCTAACAGGTTGCCTATCGCCGTTGCGGCGAACACATCACCGCCCCCGGAGTTAATCCTTACGGTGATCTCGTTCACATTTCCGAGTGCCGATAATTCCTCCGAGAACTGTTTAGGCGTTACCTCGTCTCCCCACCATGAGGAATCTGAAATATCGCCGTATAAATAAAGCTCTGCGCTCTGTTCAGTCTGATTCTTGAACTGCCAGAATTTTCTTTTAGGTGTTGGCATCTTCACGCCCCCTCTCTTCCTGTCTCTGCGGTCTTTGTATCTGTGGTTGCGGGGCTGTCTGCGACTGCTGCCCCGTGCCGTTCACTATATCGTCAACCTCTTTCTTGCGTTTGGCTTCCGTCACACGGATTCTGATGTTGCGGTTATAATTGCCGCCCATCATGGTTGCCGTCTCTTCCTGCGCCGTACTGAAACCGGCATCCACTCTCTTGACTGCCGCATCAACTTCCTGTACGGGATTTAAGTTAGTCCTTGCGGGTCCGTTCCAATCACAGGCTGTATATGCTTTTTGATAGCTGACATCATCAAAGAATCTCGGTGCATCGACCCTGTTTCTCGCTACAGCCTCGGCAAACCACAGCTCATATATGGGCTTGCAGAAATCATCCACAAACCAATCACGCTGCATCTGACAGGTTCGCCAAAACTCATTGAGTGCGCCCCTTGCTGCGCTGTAGCTTGCTATAAACTGCTTAAACAGTACTTCGGGCGGTATCTCTAACGCCGCTCCGATCTGTCGTATCATGGCGTTTGTGAAAGCGTCATAGCCCGTATTCGGATGTTTCGGGTCTGCAAACTGTACATCCTCGCCCGGATTCAGACTGACTATCGCACCGGGCGCAAGCTCGATGCTGCTTTGGTCTTGACTGTCTATCAATTCTTCCGGCGGTAACAGTTCCCCGAACGGTCTACCGTCTGATGCTATTCCCTGTTTCACAAACACGGTAAACATCGCTGATAATACTGCTGCCGTGATCTCTGCGTCCGTGTACCGTCCTAACTGTTTGAGCGATTCTATGACCGGGGCAAGCATCGGAACGCCTCGCCTCTGTCCTACCCTCTCACGGGTCATGATGTGCAGTACATTTCTCCGGCCTGTTTCCTTGCCGTATGCCTCGACCCTCACCCATTCCATCTGTCCGGGTTCTATCAGGGCGGTATTTGAAAGCGGATGCCTGTTGCATATCCAATATGCTACAACCATGCCCTCCTTATCGGTTTCAACGCCCTGTACGATCTGCCACACCTTATAGCCCCTTACCTCGCACGGTGTTAATCTGTCGTAGAGATCGGGGCTGCATATCCTGTCTGCCTCGATCAGTTTTATCCTTAATCCGTAGGGCTGTCCTTTTTGTTCCTTGTACGGCAGTAATGCGAGAACATCACCGTTCATCAGGTAACTTAAAAACGCCAACTGCTGTAACTGATAAAAGTTATCCAGCCTGTCAGCGTCACATACCGGGGTATCAGCCCATAAGGAAAACTCACGCTCTATCTGCGATTGCAGTTTCTCGGCTTGCTCGTCAGATATTCCCAGAAATTCAGCGTCTATCTGTGGCGCAAGCATCAACCCCCCTGCTATTACATTTGTCCTCATGGTTTTGAGTGCTGCGCTTGCTGCCGGGATTCCCATATAAGCATCTCGGCTTCTCTGCCTCAATGTGTCTATGTTGTCCTCGATATCCTCTTTTGCGCTGCCGCCGTGGTACATCCATCCTCGGAGGCTCTTCTTCGTCTGGTTTGCGCCATAGTTGCCGTAACCGCTGTTTATGAATGATAGCGTCATCCTTGCCGCCGCTCTTTTGATGGCGTGAACAGGAGCGATAGCGGCTATAGCCTTGTCAAAGATATTCATACCGCCCCTCCTTAAAGATCACGGGCTACGAATCTGTACAACTTGTTTCTGCCGCCTGTCGTTTCCTCTGCCTCTGCTTCCGCAAGTTTCGCCGCCCAATATTCCATCTCTTTCCTCACATCTTCCAAATCTGCCCTCGTAAGCATCCTGCTTCCGATCTGGTAGCTTTGCCCTGTCGCTATCGCTTCCTCTGCCGCAAGCCATGTGTTTAGCTTGCGTGTGCATAGCTCTTTAGAAAAAATCGCCATTACAGGATACCTCCGTTAATCTGCCGCCGTCCTGCCTTTGTGCGCTTGACGGCAAGCTCTTGTTTCGTCAGTGTCGGGTTCGCTATCTCCAATGCCGCCGTTGCGTAATTCCGCAAGTCCAACGGCTCGTTGCGTTTATATGTGCTGTCCTTTAATTCCCATACGATCACGCTTCGCCCCTTGCGGTATCGTACTACCATCTTTTCGGCGGTCAAGCCCTTAAAATATGTCTCGTCATATCCGGCTTCCTCGTTCAACGGGAAATGGCAGTAGTTCGGACCCGGTGTAGAGTGCTTTAATCTCTGGTACAATATGGACTTGCCCGCATCCACACCGACTATGAACAGCGGCACTTTTGCCCTGTTGTTCGTTGTCGGATTAGATATGTACGGCGTTTCCGCACCGCCTCGACCCTTGATAGCCCATACCCTGCGTTCAAGTCTCTCTTTGGTGAAACTGTATACTTGGTTCGTGTGATGGCCGCCGCTGTCTATGCAGACACTCAATATGTGCAAGATCGTTCCGTCTTTCTTCGCAAAGCCGGTTAAGAGGAAATTGTCGAGATCATCCCATATCTGACCTTTGAGCATATCGCCGTATATCTTCTGGTATCGTATACCCCAGCTTTCCTTCCCGACTCCCCAACCGACAACCTCGACCTCGAAACGGTCATCCTGCACATCAACGCCGGCTGTAAGCACGATGACTTCTTCGGGTATCTCGCAATCGTAAATCTCTCTGCGGTTGCACAGTTCAGCATCTTCAAGTGTGCTGCCCGGTTCTTCCCAAGGTTCGCCGAGTTCCGTGTTGACCCATGTTTTCATTTTTTCCGGGTCTCCGAGCTGTAACAGTTCGTGAGCCGTAAGGAACTTTTCTACGATTTCGTGCCATCCACAAAAGTTCGATGCCAATGTGTTCAAGTGAAAGCCCCGTGCCTCCGCATTGGGATTTTCCGCTACAAACTTTCCCTTTAGCCCCTGCTTTTTCCATTCGTACTCCCCGGATTCCTTGCCACATCTTTCGCACTGATATGTTATGCCCTTTGAAAGATTTTCCTTGTCGAACACAACGCCCTTCCACATGAGCGGCTGATAATGTCCGCATTTCGGACACGGTATGTTCCATTCCTCTTTGGTGCTGATCTCGTATTCCGTGGCTATGCGGCTGCTGTTCTTCATTCCCGGTGTTGAGACTATGACGGTCTTTTTATCCCAGAATGTTGTTTGCCTTTTCTGCCCCAATAACAGCGGGTCACCTTCAGTTCCCGCACTTGCCGGGTATCGGTCTACCTCGTCAGCAAGCAGTATCTTGATCGGGCGCATTGCCAGACTTGCCGGACTATTCGCTCCTATGATCGTCACATATCCGCCCGGAAAATTCTTTTTCAGTATCGTGTTGCCGCTGTATCTGCTCTTTGTGTCTACAAGGTTTTGTAGTACAGGCGTATCACGGAGCATCGGCGCAAGAAAATCTTTGCTGAAGGTCTGTGCCATATCAAGTGTCGGCTCAATCACAAGCACGGGTGCAGGGTGATAATGCATATGATATCCGAGCATATTCATGAGCATTGCCGTTTTGCCTATCTGTGCTGCCGACATGATGACGATCTTTCGCACATATGGACTGCCGATAGCGTCCATGATCTCTCTCTGATACGGTGCTTTATCCGTATGCCACCGCCCCGGCTCTGCGCTGTTCTCTGCGCTCAATACCCTGTAATTGTCAGCCCATTGGCTCAATGTCAGCTTAGGCGGCGGTTTAAGTAACTGCACGCATCTTGCGAACATATCAAGAGTGTGCTTCGGTATGTCAATCGTTTTGTTCTTCATTCATTCCAGCCTCCACCGAAGCAAGAGACACATTCACATCTGCCAGCCCTTCGAGTGCTTCGTCTATTGCACTTTTAAGCTCGTCAAAGATTGCGGCCTGATCTCCGCCCTTTGTAGCGAGTGCCGGTGATAGTTTGGCCGGGAGTACCAACATACGGCTTCGTATGTTCAGGCATAATGTCTTGATGCCCTGTTCGATATCCGCCGTATTGTGGATTTCTCCCCGGCGTAACTCGTTATCCATCTCTGCCGCCTTGCGCTTTTCTGCCGTGAGTTTCATGCGTTCTGTCTGAAGGCTCTCTTTACCGGCACCGCCCAGATACTTGATGTATCTCAATACTGCTGCCTGCAGGTCGTACAGCCCCGGTCTGTCCTCCGCTAAAACGCCCTCATCCCTCAACTGCCTTATGCGCCGCTCTGTCAGTCCTAACCATTGTGCTACTACCTTGCTTGTGTATAGCTTCATGTTTCCACCGTCTCAATCTTGATACTGTCACCGCTTTACTCTTCGTCCTCAATATGGCTGCCGTCCTCGCCGTCCGTCATATCGTCCTGTGTTTCATCTGTCAGATCGGCGGCTGCCGTTTCGCTGTCCGTGCCGCCGTCAGGGTCGGGAACTTCTATAGCCCCTGTCGCTCTCATTTCCATGATTTCAAGTTTCTTGTTCTCGATCACTAACCGTTTTTCTGCATCCTCGATAGCCTTCAGACTGTTCACTATGGTTGCTATTCTGCCCTGTACCTTGTACAACGCCTCTTCAAGCTTCAGAATCCTTGCAAATGCGCTGTCCTTTGAATACATACCCATCTGCTGTGATGCGCCATCTACTTTTTGGCTTCCCCTGCCCCTCGGTACTCGCATATCAACAAGACTGTTAAGGAACAACTTATCCTCCGGCTCTTTCTCGTAAAGTGCTATCTTTTCAAGTATGCGATGTTCCCGGACTTTTAGAATCTGCAACTCATTCTCTAATGCCGCCCTGCTGCCTGTCGGCGTTCTGGCCGCAAGTTCCTTTTCTGCGTCAGTCAGCATATCAAAAAAGATGGTGCTGTATGCCCCATCCTTTTCTGCGTTTTTATTTCCGATCGGTGCGCCATCGTGGCTACCCTTGGCATTTTTCTTGCCCTTGCTGTTGGTGTTGCCCGGTTGACCGCCTCGCTTTTTCCTGATCTTTATGTCATCCCACTTGTCCGCTTTTTTCCAATTCCGCAAGGTCTGATATGAAACGCCCTGCTGTTCTGCCAGCTCCTTTAGGCTCACATCCTCGCCTTTACTTTTGCGGGCGATATATTCAGCCTTTGCGGAATCTCTTTTATTGCTCCGCTTTGGCATATATCCTCCTTGTTGCCCGGTATTTCCGGGCATAGAAAAGACCCCGAATTGCTCCGAGGTCTACTTGTTCATACTAGCATAATACCACATAAAAACTAAAAAAGTTGCCGATTTCTAAAATTTTATAAAAATTTTATACTTTCATTCTTACCCAGCTCTTCATCATTCTGTGCCTATTCCGTTCACACAGTCAAAGATTGTAAATCCGTTATACGCTTGATATAATACCTTGCTTGCGTCCTGATCGTTTGCAAGGTTAAACACTATTACTTTGTCGTTATATCCATATGCAGTTAGATAGTTTTCCTGTAATCTTACAGATGCGCTATTGAAGTCTTGCATCAGACTATCCCATGTATCTTTACTATCTTTATCTCCTGCTACAGCGTAAGCGGCTAATTCTGCCATGCCCTCGATGCTGATAGTGGCATTTATACCGCCGTCATCCGTGGTTACTTTGTATGTTGCTCCCAAAGAATCGGCTAATGAAGTCTGCAAGTCTTGCTCAATCAGCCTTGCGATCTGTGCAATGTTCTTACCGTGCTGTGCTGTTTCTATCTCGCCCTTTGTATAAGCTGAATGATAGTCTCTTTCGTAGTGGATATAATTAAATCCTTCACTCTCGTTTCTTTCAACTATCCGCCCCTGTAAACATTCCCCATTCGTACCCGCTACTTTAGCGAGTGCCTTTGAATCTTTAGGCGATATAGATATAATTAACTTATAATCCCCGGATAGCGGCGTGTTATACCCGTTGTTGAACGCTTCGCTTTGTGCCTTGCCGTCTTTGATCGTCACGGTCTTTTGCTCACAGTAATCATCGTTGTTATCGAGAATCAATGCAAGCTCTGTTTTGTCTGGCAGATTTGTACTTATCAAAAATTCTGGAAAACCCTCTTTGCCGTCTATATCGACAGCTATTGATGGCATAAACATTTTGAGTTCATATCTGGATATAATGATCTCGGTATCTTTCTTTGCGACCGTGACGGTATAGTATTTATTGCCGTCTATCGTTAAGCTTTCAACTTTACCGACACTTTCAGCTTGTATTGTCTCTTTCGTCTTTTCGGTAATGTTCGTAAACCCTGCTGCCTTGAAGTCCGCAAGAACTGTGTCGGCATTTTTCCCGGATACCTCTGAATGTTTGTAGGGAATTTTTACATAGTTGCCACTGCTGCAACCTGTGGCTAGCATCACCAATAGCATAACGATAGCCGTTAATCTGAATATGGTTTTTGTTCTCATGATCTGCACCGCCTTTCTTGATCTTGTCTTTTTCTTTTAGTCACCTTTGGGATAATGTACGGCTGCCGATAGTGCTAATGTTTTACATAGTCGTTAGTCACTATTGGAATAAGCGAGGGGTAAAAAAATGAGACTGTATAAAAGTCCGTCTGGGAAGTGCAATATAAGCGGTCAGAATGTCAAGAAGTATCGTGAGGATGCCGGACTGTCACAAGAACAGCTTGCGGCTAAAATACAGTTGTTAGGTCATAGCATAAATCAAAAGGCTATCAGCCGGATTGAAACAGGCGATAGGGTTATGCCCGACTTTGAACTGATCTACTTCTCTGAAGCTCTCGGCATTCCGATTGAGATATTGCTTGAAACCAGAAGATAGCTCTGCCCTTTCCGGGCTGTATTCCTCTCGTTGCCGTGTGCGTCTAATTATATATAATTCTGTCGCATTTTTCAACTTCAATTTTTTTGAACCCCCTATATATTCTGCGGCCTGACAGGGCGGAAATGGGTTTTTTGACCCTATAGCTACCAAATTTTTGCGCTTTCGCACCCGTATGGGCTAAAACCGCCCCGGCAGAACCTATGGACCCGGCGGGGGGTGCTTTAGGGCTTTACTTCGATATAGCATCGTAGATGCTGTATCGAAGTAAGATGATCGGTCTGGCTGGGGTTTGTGGGCTGTGGTTGCTGTGGTTGCTGTGGCTTGCTGTGGTTGCTGTGGTCTGCTGTGCTTGCTGTGGTCTGCTGTGCTTGCTGTGGTCTGCTGTGGTCTGCTGTGGTTGCTGTGGTCTGCTGTGCTTGCTGTGCTTGCTGTGGTTACTGTGGTCTGCTGTGCTTGCTGTGGTCTGCTGTGGTCTGCTGTGCTTGCTGTGGTCTGCTGTGGTCTGCTGTGGTTGCTGTGGTTGCTGTGGTCTGCTGTGGTTGCTGTGGTCTGCTGTGGTCTGCTGTGGTTGCTGTGGTTGCTGTGGTCTGCTGTGGTTGCTGTGGTTGGTGGGGTTT
>Ga0265298_10001248_pt1 | contig 37683 bp, 52 predicted proteins | sample AusTroGonzalo_MG_3_FD_193486 | JGI IMG/M metagenome (GOLD analysis project Ga0265298, IMG submission 193486) | Bovine rumen microbial communities from tropical cattle in Woodstock, Queensland, Australia - Gonzalo_01 | ecosystem: Host-associated > Mammals > Digestive system > Stomach > Rumen ...
AAGAACAGCACATGGCGGAGATCAAAACGGCAGGCAATAACTACGATTTGTGACAAAATATGACACTAGCCCAAATTTCACAAATTTAAGCAGTAAAATAAAATTTACATAATTTTACATAAATTTTTGGATTTTTGGTTGACAGGGGCGCCAGAAATTGTTATATTATCTACGTAAACAAAACAAAACTAAAGGATTTGAAACTTATGCCTATTGACTCTAAACGCCGCTCTGACATCCCTGCTTGGAAGGACCTTGAATACGGTCACGACCTTACTGACTGCCTCCGCAATCCGTGGCCTGAAGATTACGCTCCGGTTGAAAAGCGAAACGAATGGAACGGCTTTGTTTGTGGAAAGAACGAATTTCCGAAGCGCGTCCTGATCCGTGACTCCTGGATGCGCAGAATGCCAGACGGTCACTGGGTTGAACAGCGCAAAGATTGGGAAGCACTTGAGCTTCTTGAATTTGAAATGCATGACAGCTACAAGATGGGCTACAATAAAGATGGCTCTGAAATTTGGGTCAACCGCACCGTCCGCGTCGCAGCACGTGACTGGGACGAAGCAACGAGAATATACAACTGGCACAAGGATCGCTGGATGTCCTGCGGCTTGATCTGTGGCTGGATGAATTTCTGGACTGACCGCGCCATCAACGCTGGTAATGAAAATCAACTTTATCCGAAGGCTTAATCATGGCTACTAAAACTACTGTTATCAAAAAGTGCGTCTGTGACATCTGTGAAGCAGAAATCACCAATTCTTACAACTTGAACCAAGGCGTAGTGCTTGGCCTGGGTTGGCCTGAGAGCTCCACCTGCACGATTGAAATTCGTGACATCAAGGGTACCAACGGCGTGACCACCCATCACCCCGATCTTTGCCCCGACTGCGCTCGCAAGATCTTAAAGAAACTGATGGAAAGCCTCCCTTGCAGTCCGAAGGTCGTAAAGGAATAATCATGCAAGACGGCGAACTTTTAAAGATCGGGCAACGCTATAACGTCCACGGACGCTTTAATTACAGCAGAGCGTTCCACGGCACATTGGCAGCGGTGTCCACGCACTTCCTCGGATGGACAGACTGTGAAGGACTTGCCCGAGATTACGGTGAAGATCAAAAGGAATTTATAACTGAAATTGACGCAGTGCAGGTTATAGCGCCTGACAAGGAGTAAATCATGACAGACTACCAGTTGAAAGAAATTGCTGACAACATCAAGAAATACAACGAAACGAACAAGGTTCAGCCTGGCCATACTTCCTTTACGGAAATTGTTGAATTTATCCAGTATCCGCAGCCCAGGAAGAATGGCGCCGTTCTGGCCCTGAAGTTCCATTGCAAGTGGCAGGGCAAGGAAACGACGAACATTATTGAATATAACAGCCCAGAACAGTTATTGACATATTTGCGCTTCCACGCGTAAAAACGTCAAAAATCACCTGCATTTTTGACCCGGAAAACGTCATAAAATTACACTTTTTGACGATAATCCTGCGAGAATCCCGCGTAGCCCATTTATCTGGCAAATTGTCCGGGGGATGGGAAAATAACACAAAAATGGGAATTATTACACTTTTTCACAATTTTGGTTGCCAAGTGCGGAAATAATTGTTATATTATCTACGTAAACAAAAAACAATGGAATTAACAAGGAAAGTCACTATGCAGAACAACAAAAACACCGCCGAACTTCGCAACCTCGCCCGCAACCTCAAAGCCTCTGCTGTCAAGGTTCGCAAGTCTGTCGCTAACTGCCCCAAGATTGGCCGCGTGCCGAAGGGTTGGTGCGGTTGCCACAGTGACCTCCCCACTGATACCAAATGGGAAAAGATTCGCTACGGTGTCTTTGACGCGATGAAGAAAGATCGCGGTGATAACCGTGCAGTTGTCGCTGCCGTGGTGCAGATGAAGCACAACAAGAAGTTTGGTATCGCTTAAATTTAACCCCTAATCAAAAGGAAAAGTCAAATGGCTCTTTATATCTCCCCGAAGGAAATGCTCACTGATTCTCGCCTCAACAAAGCGCAGGTCGCTGATCTCAACGAATACATGCCGAAGATCAGGCACAAGTCGCAGCTTATCAAGGATTTGAATTTCGTCCGCACAGTCGCCAAGAAGAAGGCTCAATTCTACTGGGACGTCAATACGATGGTCTCGCACCGTGCGCCTGATCTCACCGACAGCCTCGTTGCAGCAACGCTCTCCGACGCTCAGCTGAAGCACGAAGACGCTCTCAAGCACGTCCGCAAGCTGACCGACAAGATCAATACGGTCACCAAGGAACTTAACGCCGTTGTCAAGGAAATGTATAAGCTTTACGCTCATATCACTACATCCCTCGCACTCCAGAAAGTCAAGGAAGCAAAGAAGGTTGCCCCGAAGGCAAAGACTGGCAAGCCGGCGATCCGTCAGAATACAATCCACATGAACCGCCATGAACTTACGAAGTTCATCAACGGACTTGTCGCTGCCCTCCGTCAGAACCCGAACGAAAACGATTTCAATATCAATCTGATTACGGCAGTCCGTGGAAACTAAAAATCAGGAATGTAACGGAAAAATTTACACAAAAACTTCAAAATAACGGTTGACAGCCCCCGAGAAAATTGTTATATTATAACTGTTGACTCGGGGAATCCCGACAAACTTCAAAAATCAAAACTTTCAAAAAGGAAAAATCACTTATGAAGAACACCGCCAAGAACACCGCCACCAAGAACACCCTCGCTACCGCTGCTAAGGCTGCTGCCAAGGCTCCGAAATCCGACGCTCCGAAGACCAAGCTTGAACTCTTCGGTGAAGCTCTCAACAAGTACGTCCGTGCGCATTTTGACTGCGTTGAAAAGAAGGACGGCAAGGTCTATCTCCGCAAGGTTGACCTCGGCAAGGGCCCGGTGGACTACCGCGTTGAACTGACTGCTTGCGCCGCTAAGGAAGGCAAGCGTGCTACCCAGAAGCGCAACCTCTACCGTATCACCCCGGAAGGCAAGGAATTGCTCGTCCAGTTTGGTACCTTCAAGAAGAAGTACCTCTACCCGCTGATGAACATGGTCATCGCTGGCAAGCTTCCGAAGTCTGGCAAGATGGTCGTGGACGCTGAACTCACCAAGAAGATCGCTGCTGCAATCCGTGCTGACCGCAAGGCTTTCACCCTGGATAAGGGCGTGCTCGCTGGCCGCGTCAAGGATGTCGGCGCAATCCGCATGGTTGAAACAAAGCGCACTCTCAAGACTGGCAAGACCCAGCTTGAACGTCAGCTCTTCATTGACGGCGTGCTCAAGCTTGAAGGTGGTCAGCTCGGCCGCATCAAGAACGCCTTCACCAAGGTTGGCGCTCACAAGACCATGAAGGATATCATGGCCGAAGCAGAAGCCACTGTTTCTGACCTGATCTAATCGGTCACCGATCTTGGGGGCGTCAGGATATTCCCTGGCTCCTATCGACAAATTACTGGCGCCCCCTTTTTTTCTTTTCAATCGTAAACAGGAATTTGAATGAATGAAGTAGACAAACTTTACCACGAGTGGAGAGAAGATCAGCGAAAAATATCAGTTGACTGGCGCCGATACTTGAGGGAACAAAACCCAAGATGGTATAACGAAGATGAACGATATCTAGAAGCACAGGCAGTTGATGTAGAGTCCAAATCGCTAAAGGATTACATTGCCCGTAACGAAACCTGCGGAGACTCTGAAATTCGCGCTCGCGTTGATGCCGCAAAAAAGGAACTCAAAAGACGACAGGAAAAGTATAGTGAGTTCGCTGCAAAAGTCAGAAAGACTCAACTCGAGACTCGTGGACAAACCCCGCTAGAGAACGTTCTAGCAGCACAAGAAATACTTAACAACGGCAAATTTGCCGAAACAAAAACAATTAAAACAAAAGGAAGAAAGACTATGGCACAGACCACTAAAACCGTAAAAGTTAACACCAAGATTGACGTTGCTGCTCTCGTTCAGGCTAAGATGGCCGAAAAGATGATGGACGCTGTCGGCGACGGCAAGGACATCCCGCTGACCAAGCTGACGATCATGCAGTCCCTCGCGAATGGCGGCTCCATTGATGTCAACGAACTCATCCGTGCCAAGCAGACCGAAAAGCTCTTGAAGGATCTCAACGAAAACAAGGACCTCAGCATCGGTAAGCTCTTGACTTATCAGGCTCTGACGAACGAAGACGGCTTTGACGTCAATGCACTCATTCAGGCCCAGTTCGTTGAAAAGCTCTTTGACGAAGACAAAAAGTAATTCTATTTGAAAAGGAAACATTAACATGCGTTTTACAGACATTCCCGTAATTGATGGCAAGTACGACTTCCAGGTTGCGTTTTCTCACTCTCCGTTCCAGAAGGAAGATGGAACTGTTGATCCCAACCGTGTGACTCGATGCCAAGTTTCAGTTCTTATTCCTTCGACTGACCCCGCGTTCGCTTATGGCCAGAAGTATGCCTTGGTCTCCAAGGAAGGCCGAAAGGAGTTCCGAGCAGTTGAAAATGGTCCGATCGTTATCGCCGTCCCTATCGCCTTTGGTGAATGCCGCACATCTGTGCGTGACAATTTCTCCCGAGTTCAGGGCCGAAAGTTGGCTCTTGGACGTGCGATCTCCGCTTTGACCCGTGAGCGCGGCCGTACTGACCGTGGAACGCTTCCGGGCAAGGATGTTGTCGGATTTGATATTTCTGACGCTACGGGCAAGGCTCTATTTGCGGCCTTGGAGAAGGCTACTAAGTAGTCCTTTTTTGACCCGGAAAACGTCAGTTTATTACACAATTTGACGTAAATCTTCCTTAATTCCTACGATTGTCCCGTGGATTGGTAATACCCCAGTCCACGGGTTTTTTGTGTTTTATTACACTTTTGGGCATTTTCTATTGACGGATACCGCAGAAATTGTTATATTATCTACGTAAACAAATGGAAATGGTAAGTCAAAGGAAATTGAATATGAAACTGGAAATCTTTTTTGAAAACCTCGCTTGCGCCATCGCAGTCGCTAACAAGGATCTTCTTAAGCGTCTCTCTTCCGCCCAGCGCAACGGCGAACTGCAGATTCAGCTCCGCAACGAAAAGCAGGGACTTTGTCACTGCATCAACGCCCGCTTGTTTACAATTAAGCCAAGTAAGAAGGCTCACCACATGGAGATTGACGAGGTTTGGGTCGGCTATGACGCCGAAGGCTATCACTGGTCTGACGCTATGGGCGGGCGCACCGTTGACTGCACTGGCAAGACAATAGATAAGGCGATTGACGAAATCGTCGTTGAAATGAAGGAGATGATCAATGGCTAAGGCAAGTATCGGTCCAGTCCAGTTTGATACGCTAGACTATTTGACCCGAGACGGTTCAATTCTTGAACCCAAACAGTGGAATGACTTCGTTGAATATGTAAATGACGTGTTCTGCTACGACTTGGCACACTGTCCGCCCACCGCATTGTTCAGTATCACCGACATGCTTGAATGGGCAGACTCTTACAGAGGAATTTAATATGTGCATACTTTGCGACCGTTTGAAAACAATTAACACTAAGCACCCCATCGGCATTCGCTGCTACTGGACAGACGTCAACTATACTGGCGCCATCACCAGCGATCTTACCAAGTGCAAGATCGAGATCCCGCACCCGTGTGGCGATGGATCGGTAATCGTTGAAGACTGGAAGTGTTGCCCCTGTTGCGGGCAGCCGCTGAAGGTTGAACCTTGTGAAACTTTTGAGGATGTAACTAAAAGGGAGGGATAGAACATGGCTTTGATTTCTTGGACTGACATTAAAGGTATTCATGACACCATCATTGATGCGTTTGACGCAGGCATGAAGAGCGGCAAGATCAGCTACTCAACGCCTGAACGTGCTGAATCGTATCGTAAGGACGCACTGCACGTCAACGAAATCGTGAACGCTATCAGCGACTTCGTGGTCGGCACGAATATGTCTGCACAGATTCAAGAATATCATCCAGGCTGCACTTCGTTCGTTGAACTCCACGACTCTCCTGACTTCAAGGACGAGTGGTACGGCTTCTCCATCAAGTTTGAGCTCTGCTGGTCGCGTGACGGTGTCTCCATTGTCAACTTTGAAGACAGATACATTACGAAGGACGCCGGTAAGTCCTGTGGATATAATCCTGAGACTCGTAAGCACAGCAAGACCTTCTTCAAGCATTTCGGCGCAGAGAAGTGGAATAACAGCGAGTATTACTTCAAGCGTGAGGTATTCGTCGCGGCTATCCCGAAGATGATTAAGTACTTCAACAAGTCCAATACGTTGAACCGCAACCGCGAGAACAACGCCAAGATCTTGAACGAGATCAAGCAGGGATTGCGTAAGAAGGAAGTAAAGGCTATCCAGTTCAACACCATCGCTGCGCTCGCAGAGGAATGGGTAAAGAGCATCAACCCGAACCTTCACATCACTGTCAAGGATATTTCTGCAAAGGGCAGCACGACTTATTCTGCCTGGCGCCTCAACATTGTCAACTGGCGCCCCGCTGTGTGGAATGCCAACAGGATCTACAACGACAACTTCCACAACCTTGTCACACGTCCCCTTGACGACCATACCCAGGAAGGTCGTTACGTCGCCACTAACCTGTGGGCTGGCAAGAAGCATTACAATTGGGTAAGGGAATGGGCTCTGGAAGAAATCAAAGACAACACTGCCTTTACACCAGAACAGCGAGACGAACTCATCAAGGAAACATGCCGTGAGCCAGCCGAGATCTGCAAGCTTTACTCGGCCGATCCGCGCTTCAACCCGAACATCACGTCCGATACTCATTCCATTGATCTGTCCTTCGTGGTCTATCTGTTCTACGATAAGAACTACTGGAACATCAAGTATAATCGTAAGGACAAGTTCCCGAGCCGATTCCAGCAGCTCTTCGCCTTTGGCGCGACGACAGAGATGGAGAACTTCGAGTACGTCATCGAGTACATGCGCCACTGTCTGCACGTTGAGGACGTGCTGTGGAGAAAGGCTGACGCTCAATGGAAGGAGCTGGCCGATACTTTCCGTAAGGACGAGGAGTTCAAACAGTTTATCGTTACCCGCAACAGCTATTCCGAACACGGTATCTCCACAACGTATACTGGCAAGGCTGACCCAGATACATTGATAGACAACGTCAACTGTCTAGCCAGTGCAGGCATCACAGTAGACAAGTAAAACAATTCCCCTCATTATATCGCAAAGGAGGCCCATCGTGGCCTCCTTTTTTGTTTTGTTGGTATTTACCAATCTATACTATAAAAGACGTACGCAAGTCCTACGTATCGTCCATCACCCTCCATATTCTGCTGGATACTTATACGGCTTCTGTTTGCCAAGCCAGCCTCGCAATTCTCGCAACGCTCCCATCAGCTGCCATGTAGTATAGTGAGCGTCTGCTATATCCTCCTCCCATAGTATTGTCGGATCGTAGTGCTTCCCCTGTTCCTTACGCGATCTGTAAAGGAAATGGAATTGTCCATTCGCAATATCTTCAATGGTAGAATCAATCAGCTTTCTACTCTTGGGGATATCGTGCAGCAGCATACGTTTACAATGTAGCAGCATCGGATACGAATCGCAATTGTCCATCATGTTCTCAATATCCACTGAACGAATCGTATTGAATACGAGCCAGTGGCGTAGTATCTGTGGTATCAATCTCATAGATATATCTCCATTGTATTTGATTTGAAACAACAATACCGGGTAGAATAATATCTACCCAGTATCCACTAAATATAGCGCCACTGAGGCGCAAACATACTTATTTATATAGAGAAGAGGAGAAAAGTCTTGACGATAGAGGTCTCAATCGTCATCTTCAGAAAAGGCGGTTTTTGACATGGTTTTTGACAGGTATTTGGCAACCATTATTTGACCGTTGCTGAAAACTACTGACTTATCTTTCAAAAAATGTATTAAGGCAAGCCAGACCCCCACCCGTTTTTTGACAGACAAGCGTGGATCTAACAGAAAGAAATGTACATCTTTCTTAAGGTCTTCCAATAAAAGTACCCAAGATGTTTCCGTATAGTGCCCGAAAAAAAAATTCCGAGAAATTTTCCGAAGCAAATCCCCCGTACCCCTCATTTCCAAAAATAGTCCAATAAAAAAAATTCTGAGTAGTCAGGGCAAGTAGTTTCCCCCGTACCCCTCATTTGCTTGAAGTTCTTAAATTATGGGCGATTATTCAGTATCTCAGATTCTGTCTGATTCTCACAGGAATTCTATTGTAAGTTGTAATAATAGGACGTTTTTTGACGAATTTGGAGGGGTGGTGAGATAAGTAATGTAGGTTTCTGCTTATAAGAAATCTGTTTCAATTTTCTGTATTTAGAAAGTGAGTTTTCTATCTCAATTTGATGAATAGTTAAGAAACATTTATTTGAATAGTTTAGAAAGATTGTTTAGTTTATTTTATTGGAGTATTGACATTTGTGTTGAAATTAGTTATTTTTATATCGAGAAACAACTATAACGAAAGGAGCCGAACAATGGCGAAAACTTACATTCATACCATCAAGGTAAAGGCGAACGATGTTCGTGAAGAAATCAAAAGTGGGTCAAAGTTTAAGACAGTGGTAATTGAATCCACAGACACTAATGCGGAAATGTATGAGAAAGTAAGTTCTCTCATGGCCTTTGAAAAGGCAGTCTCTACAGGTTTCCATTTATCCATTGAAACAAAGGAAAAGGAGTAAGAAAGATGGACTTTTCTCGTGAAGATCTCGAACTCATCAGAAAGGTGTTGAATGGCACCGAGAATGAAGCAGCTTGGAAGTTGGCGATGAGAATTACGAAAGAATTGAAAACAGAAAAGAAGGCGGAGCCGATCTTGGTCCGATCTGCTTGTTCAGGAATGAGCATTGCGGAAGCGATGGAGAATGTGAAAGAGGTCAGAAGTAAGAAAGAGCTGGTGGCGCTTGTGGACGGATACGGCGGCTACTACCATTCCAACACCCTTGAGACTTCGGAATATGGGTATGACGAAAGGGTCGGCTGGAAGACTTGGTTGATTACTGCGGACACAGACACCTACAGGCAGCAAGCGATCTTCTTCGCGAACGGAGACTTCAGAAACCTTCCTGAAGAATAAGAAAGGACGAGGTAAAGTATGGCGCATCCCGCATGGTTTGGTGGACCTAAGACACCGAAACAACAAGAAGAGACTTTGAAAACCGGCATCAAGCTGGCGCTTGTAGTCGCTGGAATGATGATCGTCATCGCTCTTATTCAGGACTGGGTGAAAGACCAGTTCAGTAAGCTCATTGACTACACACCGACGAAAGCGACATCTGAATTTGTGATTGAACATGACGAAGCAGAATAGTTACATCAATGTCACTGTTGGTCCGAGCCTTCAAAAGAAAGAAGCAGATGACCTTGAGTTCAGACACATACTTCTCTGTATTGTCATTTGCTTGGCAGTATTCGGTGTCTTTGCTTTAATTGGAAAGGCGGCGACTTACGGACTTGAACAGATGATGTCTTACACGCCTTCAAAGGCATACACAATTGATCTTTTCACAGGAAAATAAAAATGGCTAGAAAGAAGAAACCTGAACCGTGCCTCGGCATCAGACGCCGGCCTAATGGAAAATGCAATCCTGCTTTCTTCACAGAAGAAGAAGCATGTGCCTATCTTGACAAGTTCACATATCCTGAGGAATATGAAATTGTCAACTTGAACCTTCACCCCGAACTTATTGAGAAGTAGAAATGACTGAAGAAGAATTCCTCACCACTTGTCATGAATACGGTTTTGAAACTCGTATGAACGGCAAATACCGTCAAGCATGGTTCTTCGATGTTGAAGACAAGATGGTGCTTCTTGCGGAATGGAATCCTGACAAGGAAAGAGACGTGAGTCTTAGAGACTTGTTTTCTCGTGACAGCAAAGACGGATCTCCGATCTACTGGCCTGCAGGAATGGTCTGCGGCTGGTGCATCAAGCCTTTGACAGATGTCTTTGGAGAAGTCTTTGACGTCGGGACAAGTTCGGAAGTCATTCGTTTCAGTCAGATCAGAAAGTTCAAACTGTGGGTAGAAATTCAAGCTCGCGTCCTTAAAGAAATCAAGAAGGACATTAAGAAAGCAGAAATCAAATACACAGAATTCACACTCTAAACAATCAAAGGAAAACTCAAATGAAAGAAAACATCAAGAACTTCATCAAGACCGGCATCTCCTATCTTCTTATCGGTCTTGTCATCGTAGGCGTCATTGTTGGCATCTGCGCTATCATCAACTATGAAGGCGACCGTATAGAAGCGGATCGTCAGGACAGAGCGGCACTTGCGGCACACCGCGCTGCAGAAGATTCCGTCAGGAATATCTATGAGCTGCGACTGTATAAAGAATGGCGGGCAAAAGCGGAAAGTCTTTCAGTTGACTTCTACACAGAATGGATGAAGGTTAAAGACAGTAAGTCATTCACTGGCTGCTCTTACAGAGAAGGTGAGTATGATCACGATGCAGACTATATGAACGGACGGTTTGCAGGCGTCATTCTTTGTAATCCTCACCGTCTAGTTCCGGAAAGAATTGGAAACTACAAGTTAACAGTAGTAAGACCGCAGACTGGTGAATTGGTGATGTTTATGTACTCGCAGAACTTCAAGACAATTGAGTCTGCTGTCTATTCCAGCGAAGGTAAAGTTTCAGAAGAAGAAGCAAAGAAAGTGATTCATGCTTTCGCTAAAGGCATGGGTCTTATTCAATAAAGGAAAAAGAAAATGAGCAGATCTCATCGTAAACATTGTAAGCTCCCCATCTGTTGCGTCGGCACAGAAGGAATGAGAAAGTGGAAAAAGAATTGCCGTCAGGAACGCCGCGCTAAGGAAAAGGCTCAGATGAACGGCATTACCCAGGACGAAGAGGGTTATGACGAAGAGACCTGCACTCCTATCAAGTATCAGAAGGATAAGAACATGACTGACTGGTCTGGTCCTCACGATGGCTACTGGCGTGGAGATCCTAAGGAAATCGCTGAAGATTTGTTTGACGGAAAAATTTGGAAGGCAGAAGACAAATGATATTACTTAAAAAGTTTGAAAGAAAGTGGAAGACGCAAGAAACCTTGCATCAACTCAAAGACACTTTGAAGAGATACGGAGTGGACCTTACTACTCCGCTTTCTCGTATTGACAAGGATTATGTTCCCGAACAGTGGAATGAAGGCGACGGCGCTGCACTTGTTCGCTACAAGTATAACTGCAATCGCGTTGAGAAAGACACGCCTAAAGCAGAGTATCAGAAAGTTCTCAATCAGAGAGCTTGGTTAAGACTGACGACTCAGGCGAAGGACATTAAGTTGTCAGACAATTTCCTTGATGGGACAGTCAACCGCGCTAATGACCGTATCAAGACAATCATTGAACAGGAACACGACTTCATCAATTTCTGTGGAACTTGCTTGCTTGATGCAGGCTACATTTCATTTGATGAATACGGAAGGGAACTTAAGGGTGACTGGACACTTCAGGATATCAGAAAGCACCGCGGAAACTATAACTGGATAACCGCGACATTCAACAATGAAATTAAGGACCATCCGCATTGGGATATAGACAATAAGTCTTTAGGCAGACGCCCGACGATATTCGTTCGTGATGGCGAAGGCTACTACAATCGTCAAGACCAACCGACGACTTTGAAGGTCGCTGGACATCTTATTCTTGACGAATGCTTTACACCGAAAATGCTCTTGAAGGGTCTTCAAGAAAAGAACACGACTGGCGAACTTAATGTCAAGAAATTCTGCTTCGCCGCAGGACTGCGCAGTTCAATTACTTGGGACGCTTACGCAATCGGACTTGACGATGACAAAGAACTTGTGTGGGAAATGTTTCTCGGCAGAAATAAGCTCGGTAAGTTGACTCACTCAGGGATCCTTTGTTCTTTCATCCTAAAGAACTCCGAATTGAAGGATTTCATCAAGCATGTGGTTGACGGACAGATGAAAGACTACATGTCTGCAGTAAGAGAAGTTCGTAAAGTTCAAGTAAAGCAAACTGCTTCCGAATGGAAGTGCTAATCTTTAACACCTAGGAAAGATATGTCAGAAAATGTCACCCTAGGGGTTTACAAATGTCCTGAAAATTTTTATATTTGAAATAGGAATACTCAGGAAATTATATGACTTCATACGAATACAACTTTATCATCAAGCACTTTCCGACACTGCAGCGTCTTAAGGCTTACATGAGTAAGTATTACCGAATCTTTATGGGTTTGGACGGAGAAAGATGGTGCACGCTTGACAATGAACGCTGTCTTTTGCATTGGAATTCATTGAAGTGCGTCAAGAAGATTTATGAACAAGAACTTAAAGGAAAGGAAGTTCCCGTGCAAGTAGGAAAGTCTTTTCAGCAATACTTTTTGCGAAACGCTTACAGGAAGGAAGGTCATCTTTACCTTCCTTGTTCTTTCTTAAGGAAAGATGAAAAGTTCGTAATTGAATTTGAGAAACCGTCAGATGTCTCGACGAAGGCGGTAGGACCTCAAGCGACTCTCGCTCTTCTTGAAGACCTTAAGAAAGATGAAGCCTATAAGAGCTTGCCTTGGAAATACAGAAGTGATGTTTTTCTTAATGATAGCTTTAAGATCCAACCCAGTTACGGCCGTCCTTTCTGGAAGATCCGTTGTGATATGTGTATGGTGAAGGAATTTGAAAAGTGGGTACATGAAGAAACAGGTCTTCTTCGTGATGACCGTGACTATGCTGACCGTGGTCTTGAATCAGTCAAGAAGATTAGATACTATCTTGATGAGAAATTCAGAGAAGGAATGCATGATCATTTGAATTATTATACCACAAGTCATTATCGCTTTGACCCGTTCAATGTAAGAATTGAACTTGACACGATCTTCAATGCGAAAAGCGAAGCAGATCTTGAAAAGGAAAAGGAAGAAGATGGCTGGACAAGACTTGGTGTTAAGATGCAGCTCTGGGATTTTACCAACATGAAGGCTTGGACTTACACTCATAAAAGTTGGGAGAATCAAGTTGATGAAAACCCTAAGCCGGATCTTGAAACTGGTTATGAACTTTGCTTTTATGAAACGAAGTATCACGGCGCTGAGCCTCAGTTCCAACTTGCAATCGTTCCTATCGGAAATAAGGAATTGAGCGGCGTCATGAAGACCGTCTCTAACAGTGAACTGCTTAACGACTGCATTCCTGGAGATTCTATTAAGAAGAACAAGATCCTCGGCGTTGTAAGCATGACAGAGATGAAAAGAATCTTGAAGTACTTTTCCAATCAGCAAATCAGTGCTTGGCATCGTTGGTTGATTAAGCAAAGACAAGACATTATTAAGAAAGCAGGAAATGAATATGTTGCGTAAGATTTCGTTTAGTGAAGTATGTAAGCGACTGACCGATGAAGACTGGGACTTTGACATGTGTACCGGCCGTTCTCCTGCCGGACCTTACAGTCTTCGTGGAGAATATGACGGCGGCTGCTATGGCTGCCAGTCAATCGTAATTCGTTTCTGTCACATACCTGGTTTTCAGTTTAGTCACAGTGACAAGATTCTTGTCGCTCTGAATTTCATTTATCTTCAGAAAGTTCCTTGGGTCACTGGTGTGGGACCTGACGGAGAAAAGACTTATTGTCCTCCTCAAGGAACAGACTGGAGACCTAGAAGTGATGAGTACATGGAGTGGTGGAAGAACTCAAAGGAACTTATAGGTGAAGATCTTCGTGACGGAAATCTTTTCTCTGAAACATATCTTGCTATTGATGCGAACTTCCACAAGTTAAGCACTCCTTATCTTGAAAGACTTGCAACGATTAAGGAACGCCCGATTGGTTCAATGCAGATGGATTATGAAGTACCGCCTCGGGCATTTGATATGAACGGAACAAGATATTCTTCTAATCCGTGTGTCACATACATCAACGAGGCAATGACTTACTGGCATAATTGTGAAATTGTGCCGGGTGACGTTGAAGATCACGTTCCTATCTTAACTAATAAGAATGAAGATGGTGAGGCGATTTATAAGTTTGACGATGCACCGATCATTGAAGCAAAGGCTTGGGATCTTGAGATGCCTACTGCTGAAATGAACAGATTTCATATCGCCGTCCATAAGGCTCTAAACAGTGAATTTACGCCTTACTTATTCGGCGGTTCAGAAACAGTTGATGACTTGATGAACCGTCTTAATGCTTATGTAAAGTCAATCGTCAAGGTGAATGATTATGCAAAGAACAACGCCGTTCTGATGAAAAAGGCGAAAGAGTATTACGAAGTAAAGAAAGAATATGACCAGAAAAGAGAAGCATTTGTCGCCTATCAGCGAAAGCTAGAAGAAGTCGGCGATAAGCTTGTGTATGACTATCAATTAAAAGGACAGTATCATGCTTAGGGATAGAAGTTTAGTTGACCAACTTGCGAAGAAAGCAGCAAGTCTTTCAAAGGCAGTTGATGATAGAAGAGCAACCGTTGAAAAGCTGATGGCAGAAGCAAAGTTCGGTAAGTACTACGAGACGAAGGAAGAGCTCTTTAAGCATCTTGACGAATATCCGCCTGATGCGACTTTCGTTCATAACAAGTATGGCTGGACCGCCCAGCCTATGGCTGGCTACTTGAGTAAAGGTTATAATGAAGACGAAGAGTTTTCTGAACGCATGCATCGGTACTATCAGGAGTTCCAAGAATATCAAGAAACACAGCGACTTGCAAAGCAAAAAGCACAGATGGACAACTTCAATGATCCTAACTGGACCATTGACACGATGTGTGACATTATCGCAAAGTCAAAGCACTTCGGAAAATTCGTTGAAGGCATCAAGAAAAGCTATGAACCTTTGAAGAACAACTTCTCTGGTCCTATTGACAGATTTACTTTGCTTGACATCTATCCTTGTGAGTCTTTTCTTGCAAGTAATGACACATGCTTGTATGAAAGATACAATAAGTGTCATAACAATTATGACCAGTCTCCGCATCGTCCTTGCGGCGATAACATTCCGACTTACTTCGCCACGCAGTATAACTATACAAAGTATTTGCCTAACTACCTTGACATGAAGAACCACGGGTATAATCTGTTGAAGATTGAGCGAAACGGAATGTATCGTCTTAATGCAAGAATTGAATTTGGCAACCTCTCAAATTTCTTTAAAGATATTGACTGGGCACCGTTCTCTATCTGCAAGGACAACATGCCTGGCTTGACGCCTGAGAACATGGGAATGCAGAACATCGTCGGTCTTCGTAAGATGGACGTCAATGCAGAAATTGTTTCAATGTTTGGACGCAGCTGGAATATGCAAGGTCCTTGGGGTGAACATCTTATCTTGATTGAAGCAGATAATAAGGAAACGCTTGAAAAAGGAATGCGTCTTCTTGACCAGTACCTTGACATCATTGACTCTTTCAAGGCGAAACTTGAAAAGGCGAAGAAGCAGTGGGACGAAAACGCAGATAAATATGACGCTTGCCTCAAAGAATACATAAAGGCACAGAACGAGTTGAAGGCGAAGAATGAAGACCTTACGAACTGGACTGAAAAGATGGTGAACAAACTTCGTAAGCAAGGTGAAATCATGACTGCGCCTTTTGATGGAGTAGACAAAGAGACAGATTATGAAACTTTCTAAATTTTATGAAATCATTAGAAAATTCAACCTTGACCCACGAAACTTTGACACGCATCAGATCTTTACACGGCTGACGCTGCGTTCATTCAGGCCAACACAGGAACTTATCAGTCAGACCTACCCAGGCAAATGGGATCCTGTCATTGTTGAATGTACCCTCTTGATGGACAATGAAGTAGCGATGTCTAACTCAGGCGGAGGCGAACTGCGAAACATTTCGGTCAATGTCGGCGATCTTTACAGAGTTGAAGGTTTCCGAAAGTTCGTTCGTGAGATCATTACTGGACTTCGTCAACTTGATCATCCGTTATTCTTTCAAGGAAACTATGATGACTGGCTTATCTCGCTTGATGAAACAGTTGACGGCGTTCATACAACCTTACATGACAAAGGAGTCAAACCCATCTATAGCGGCATGACATTCAACACTGAAGAAGATGCACTTGAGTGGTTCTTGATGGTCTGGCGCTTCTATTACAAGTGGAGCTTTGACTTTGTAAACTCGCCTAAGACAGTTGAGATGGTTGATACTTACGCCAAGTGCTCAACACAGGAAGAAAAGAATGAGTACTTAGAAAAGTGCATCGCAAAAACTGAAAAGAAAATGATAATCGCCTTTGACACAATGAAGGCGCAGTATGGATTAGACCAATGATGAAACTTAACAACTACAAATCGGAAAGATTGACCGTAGGTTCTTTCTTCCGCATACTTAAAGAGTCTGGCCTGTGGAATGGTCAGATATGTACTGACTTGTTCAGTCACGGTGTCATTCAGATCTTAAGAAAAGACATCACGCCTGGCCTCGAGTGCATTCAGAACACTTACTTTATGAAACAAACGACTGCCGGCCGGTCCGTCGCCTTTCAAGTAAAGATTCAGCCTGAGTATTCTCATGAAGGTTATCACGATCTTTGTAGAGACCTTCAGCAAGGTCATGACGCTCTTGGCGTTGAAGGTATCATGGCTCTATTCTTGAACAGAAAGGTTGAAGTAAGAGCTATGCCATTTAGCAATAGGCTAAACAGAGAAGGCGGCGCTTGTATAGCAAAGTTTGCTTTTCCTTATTGGGATCTTGAGACGCCTGAGATGCTTTCAGCAGCAGGTCGCCTTGGCTACTTCCTTTACGTTGACTTTACGAATAGTTCAAATTATAATGTTCTGACTGACAATGTTCTTTACAGCAAGTTAGAGGCCTTTACTTCAAAGACTGCTTTCTGTGAAGAAATGATGCATGACCCAAAGATTGAGCAGTACCGCGAAAAGTATAAGGAAATGGAAGACAAGATGGCCGAGAAGTTTGGTGAGGACTGTTTAGTTCGTCACTTCCGTGGTCAACCTCTTCCAGGTATGTTCCCGACACAGTCTGACCGTGACTCCGCTATTCATGGCATCATTCGCGGTGATGTGCTTGACGTTGAAGAACAAGCATTCAGGTCAGCAGACTACCGACATCGCTTATCTGACCCAGGCGAAATGAATGAGCTTATCAATGACTTCCGTGAAATGACTTGGAACGCCGTTGATATTCTCAACAAGAAGTACTGCATCAAATGGGCGTCTTTGTCCAATTCATACACGGTATAGTTAGAAAGAATTTTTGAATAAGCGTTGCCATTTCCTGAAAAAATAGTTATATTTTATTTGATAGACAAAATTAAAGGTCATATATAATCATACACATACATTATTGGAGTGACAAATGAACATTGCTATTGGTAAGTTTGGACGCAGCATGTACTTTGATGAAAGTTCATGGTCCATTTATGCAGGTGACGATTCTCCAAAGATCGTCTATCTGGAACTCGCAAAGAAGCACCCGAATGATACATTCTACATTCTTGGTGCATCTGACTTTACAAAGTGGAAGGAGCGAAACACTGGCTTCTTCGCTGAAGAAGAAGTGCCTGAGAACATCGTTGATGTCTGGAACGCTGCTAAGGCCGAGATTGGAGCAAAGTATAATTTCGGTAAGAAGGGCTACACAGAAGAAATGATGTATAAGATTGAAGGCAAGGAACCGTGGCGCATGCTTGACGAATATGTCGAGACGCATGGCTTGAAGTTTGATCTTGGCATTTTCATGCAGGGACCTGATGCTCGTGTTTCTGTTATGGGCGAAGGCATTCCTTGTAAGAACAAGAAAGGTTCGTTCTCGCAGTGCTTGATGATGGCTGCTTTGTATAATGGACCGATGCGTCATCTCATCAACAAGATGAAGTTCCCTTGGTATAACATCATTGAAGACCCTCGTTATGTTCCTGTTCAGGACGTTGACGTAATTCACCACGAAGAATTTAACTTGTCTCAATGCAACGCTGAATATCAGCAGTCTTGTATGGATTCTTATACACAGGATCCTGACACTTATGAAAAGAAGCCTTTCATTCTTAAGTACTACAAGACAGAAAGATGGTTCTTGCGTAACTTGAAGAAGGTTGACTTCACTGACCCGAAGGCAATCAAGGTTGGAAAGAAGACTTATGAAAAGAAGATCCCGTTCATCTTGACTTTGAACGGCGGCTATGACCGACTCGAGTTCCTTGAGAACTGGGTACTTAACAAGTTGCCGCACTGCAAGGTCTATGGTAAGTGGGATGACGCCGCTCAGGAGAAACATCCTGATACCTTCATTAAGAAGGGTATCGTTGAAATTCAGGACAAGATGTGGCAGGCAATGTTCACATTCGTTCCGTCTTTCATGAAGTCCAGAAAGAACTTCGTAACCCAAAAGGTCTGGAAGATGATGTACTACGGCATCATTCCGTTCTGGGACAAGAACTCTTACGATACTGACAATCTGTTCAGTGACTTGCCGGATTTCTTCAAGGTTGAAAGTCCAGATGAAATGTGGAAGCGCATTCGTTTCTTGATGGAAAACCCTGATGAATACAAGAAGTACTTGAAGATTATGTATGATCTTCTTGAAGATAAGTACTTCAACGGCGACTTCATTGATGAAGTTTTCAATCCGCTCATCGAGAAGAGAAGAGCAGAACTAGAAGGAAAATAGATATATGTGGATCTTAATACTTACTTTAATTATAAACCCGCCTAGTGCGGCGGGTGTCGCAACTTCAATTTCCACAGTGCCCATTACTTTCAACGACTATAACACTTGTATGGAAGGTGGAAAGCAGTGGGCAACATTAGTAAAAAGCAAGGACGCTACGCCGTCCTTTGTTTGTGTCAAACATTATGCTAGATCAGAGAGGTAAACATGAGTGGTGGAGCAGCCGCATGCTATGCTGCAATGGAAGCAGCAAGAAAGCGTCGTGAGGAAGAGGAAAAGAAGCACGAAGAAGAAATGAAAGCTCATCGTGAAAGATGGCAGAAAGGTGCCAGTCCCTTCCAGAACGAATAGATATTAAAATAACCAACCAAAAGGAGACATAACATGAAGATACTCAAGTATATCTTAGTGTTGCTTGCTTTCGCATTCAGCGTAAGCTCAGCAGTCGGACTTGCCGAAAACGCAAGCAAGTTCGTTGGTAACATTACTACCAATGGTCAGGTTCGTTCTGACTTTGGACAGTACTGGAACCAAATCACAGCGGAAAACGAATGTAAGTGGGCGTCTATTGAAGGCACCCGCGGTCAGTATAACTTTACTGGCTGCCGAAACGCTTACAACTGGGCAAAACAGAACGGCGGATACTTCAAGTTCCACGCTTTGCTTTGGGGTTCACAATATCCGAACTGGCTTAACGGCCTAGGAGTTGATGACACGAAGACAGCGATTATGAACTGGTTTGACGCTGTTAAGAAAGAATTCCCAGATCTTGATATGATTGACGTTGTGAACGAGGCTATCCGCACTGGCAATAATCAGTACCATTCAGACTACCCAAAGACCAATATCATTCAGGCGATGGGTGGAGACAATGGCAACTATACATTCATTGTCAATGCATTTAAGGAAGCAAGAAAACGCTGGCCTAACGCAGTTCTAATCTACAATGACTATAATACAGTTCAGTGGCAGAAGAATGAAGGCATTGACTTGATAAACAAGATTAAGCAAGGTGGTGCTCCGGTTGATGCATACGGACTTCAGGCGCATGACATGCAGACAGGTGGTGGCGGAAACAACGGTACCGGCGCTAACGGTTCATGCTTGCCGCTTTCAACATTGAAGTCTGTAATTGAAGAAATTTGGACAAAGACACAGATGCCAATGTTCATTTCAGAATATGACATTGCGACAACTGATGACAATGACCAGAAGAATTGCTATGAGCAGCAGATTTCATACTTTATGGAAAATGAGCACATCGCAGGTATCACTATCTGGGGTTACATTTACGGTTCAACTTGGACATCTGGCGGTAACTCAGGTATCATCAGAAATGGACAAGACCGTCCTGCTATGACATGGCTGAAGTCTTACTTGCCATCTCACCCAGGCAACAACACGACTGGTCTTTTGAATAGCACTCCTGTAGAGCCTGAACCTCAGAAACCTTTCAAGGGTAAGGCGTTTGATTTGACTGCTCCTATTGAAGCAGAAGACTTTGACATCCCTGGAAAGGGTGCAGGCAATAATTCATACGTTGCAAGTGGATCTTGTGACGATACATGGAACACAACATACCGCGAAGGAACATCAGTAAGTATCGGCGAAAAGAATGGTGGTCTTGTTCTTGGATGCAACCCAACGGGCAACTACTACCAGTATACTATCAAGGTTCCTGAACCTGGAAATTACGTTGTGAATGTGACAGTAGCCGCTGATGGAGAAGGCGCTTTGGTCTTCAAGAACGGAGACAAGGTGATTTCTGATACGATTACTTACACAGGCGACTCGTGGACAAAGTTTGAGACCGCTAAGGGTCATGTGACATTTGACTCCGTCGGCGAACAGATCTTGACACTTGAAGTCGCTAAGGGATACATTGACATTGACAAGTTCGAGTTCTTGGTGACAGACTGTGCTCCAGGTGATGCTTCTTGTGGAGGACCTTCCATAAACTGTGAGGAATTCCCTGAAGATCCGGCATGCCGAACTGTCAACTTTGATATTCGTCTGGCAGAACAGAAAGTTCTTCAGGACTTCAAGGTATATGACACGAACGGAAAGATTAAGAGCAACATTAGCGGATATACTGCTAAGGAAGCAATTAAGAACTCTAAACTCGCCCCAGGATTATACATATTGACAAATGGTTCCAAAATGGAAGTCTTTGTCAAGTAAATGCTGTTTGCGATAGAAAAAGCTGAACAGTTTCTCAACGAAACAGAGAAACGACTTATGGACCTCGCCAAGAATTTTGGCGAGGATTTCCGTGTATATAGACCTTACGATTCCAATGAACTTACTCTTCAACTTTACTTCTATTACACAGGTTCCGATGACTGGATTGGACGAGTTGTCGTTCAGGTCAAAGATAAATTATCGTTAATTTGGTATGTTAGATGGTACTCAGAGCTTGTTGAACTGGGTCAGCGGGTGACTGCAAAACAGGAATACGAATGCGGTTCAGAAGACGATTACGGCCGGTTTTTTGACCTCGTAGAAAATAAGGCAATTCCTAGCATAAAACGGAAACAAAGAGACCTCAAGAAACGAGAAATTCAGGACGCAGCAAGATGGGGCAACGCTTAAAGGCGTTGCCTTTTCTTGTATAAATACTAAAAATAGATATTTCTTGTTTGAAGAGGTATGTAATGCTAGTAAGTGGCGGAAAAATTTTAGCACTTAGTGAAGTAAAGAAAGATAACACATTGGCAGGAAACGGCACACCGAACAGCCCGCTTGGTGTCAGCGAGTCCTACACAACCTCTGCACAGGATTGGGTTAGAAATTATGTAAGCGCAGTCGCTGGTGATACTATTCCTTATTCTGGCGTGGGTCCGATTAAGATTGAAGAACACAAGGTGTCATTCAATAGCGCTGGCTTCGCAAGCGAGTCCTGGGTAAAAGCACAGAAGTATGCTCCATCTGCCTGGGCTGATAATCGTTATGCAAAGAAGACCGATCTTGAACCTTATGCTCTTAAGGACGATGTCTATACAAAGCAGCAAGCAGACAATACTTTCATTCCTAGAACAGCTTCCGGCAACTGGGATATTCAGGAGTATTCTGCTGGAGATGGAATCGGAATTTCAAATCATAAGATTTCAGTAACTGCTGACTACATCTTAAGATCATACCTTGAAAACAATTATTACAGCAAGACTGAAGTTGATGATAAACTTGCATCACTCGGCGGCTATAAAGTAGTAAATGGCGACCCGGATACTCATGAACCGATTTATAGTGGTGACGACAAGTCTAAGTGGATTTTCTTGACTGAAGATCCTGCTGCTTCTGGCAATGACAAGTACTTTGAATGGATCTGGCTTAATGACGCCTGGAAGTGCATTGGTGAAACATCAATGGACCTTGACGGTTATGCTACTGATGAAGAACTTCAGACTGCTATTGACAATCTTTCAGCAACATACTTGAAGAAGGAAGACTTCCACGATACAACTTATACCGAAGGCGCTAACATTCATATATACGGTAATGACAATACCATAAGCGGTCGAGACTGGACTCCAGAATTGACTACTATTCAAGATGACGTAGATAAGAAGCTTTACACATCTGCTTTCAACAATTGGTCAGCACATGCCTTTGATGGATATGCAACAGAAACCTGGGTAAATGAGCAAGGCTTCTTGAAGGCAGATGCTCTTGAACCTTATGCAACAACAGAGTGGGTAAATTCAAACTTCTCTGGTAAGGACGCTCTTGCTGAAGAGTTCGCAAAGTATTACACAAAGAATGAAGCCGATGAAACATTCGTTCCTGTAGATACATTTAATTCTTATTCTGCAGGAATTGACGAAGACCTGAGAAACATCAGTGCATCACTTGATGACAAGATGGACAAGACTGCTTCAGCAAATTGGGATCTTGACAATTACAGCGGTAAAGATGGTATCAAGATTGAGAATCATTGGATTTCCGTTAGCGCCCAATACGTGACCCCTGAGGCTCTTCAAACTGAACTCGAGGGTTATTATACTAAGGAAGAAACAAGCGGTAAACAGGCCCTTGCAGAAGAATTCGCCAAGTATCAACTTGCTGGCGAATACATCACTTCCGCAGACGCAGATGAAAAGTACATTCCAAAGACTTGGAGTGCCGACAAGGACATTACTCCTTATTCTGGCGGTGAAGGCATCAAGGTCGAGAATCATATCATCAGTCTTTCTGCAGTTCCGCAGAACATTGAGATTACTTCTCATGATGAATCAGTTAATGTTTCTTCCGCAACCGATCCACAGACCGGAATCACAACCTATGACTTGACTGTTCCGCCTCCAGCTGCTGAAGTCAATATCAGCGGTGAGAACGGAGTAAGTGCTCAGTATGACGAAGCGACAAGCGCATGGCTTATCGGTCTTGTGCAAGCAAATTCTGCTACTTACATGGGAACACAGTCAACTCAAACTACATTGACTGCTGATGCTACCCCGGCAAATCCTGAGACACTTAGCGGTTTCGGAATTAACACAAGAATTTACGGACATGATATTGTGGTTACTACTGATACCGTAACCCTAGAAAAGGGTATGTATCATGTTGACCTTCAGATTGATGTCACTGTTCCTGGCACTGACCCTGCTTACTACACAACTACCATTAAGCCTACTTTGTCAAATTCAGTTCTGACACATGTTATTGATGGTTCTTACGCACATACTGAAACTCTTGACTTGTCATTCATCATTGATGTTGCTACCGCTACAAGTTCTTCTGCTCTTCAGTTTGAACTTGAAGGTCTTCCTGCTGGTGCTTCTTACATTGTTAAGAACCTTCAGGTTTGTGAGATTGTAACCGTTGACTCTGTGCTTAATGCACAAGGTGGTACTTATACTGGTGGTGATGCAATCGCTATTGATGCTCAGAATCAGATTAACGTCAAGTATGATAGTGCATCTGGCCTTGGACTAAATGCAAATGGACAACTTGTAGTTAAGCTTGGTAAAGGCCTGAAGTTTGATGACACAGAAGGTGCCGTTGAAGGTACTCTTGTTCTAGACGATGTCACTGAGGAAGTTGTTGAAGTCGTTAAGGATCTTGAGGTTGAACTTGAAGGTAAGTTGACAGTAAACATGAATGTGTCTGATGCAAAGAACGTAGGTAGTCCGTTCTATGGTGGATCTACTCCTTGTCTTGGCGCTGCATTGTTTACCGTTCCTTTGAACCATAAGTTAAACACTGATTCAGAAATTTCGTTCTTTACTTCACAGGCAATGAACCAAAGCAATTCATTCCCGATTATGGTCGGTATTCTTGAATATGACTTTGCATACATGGACCCTGATGTTGGTAAGAGAGCAAGAACAAAGTGGATTGGCGATACTGGCCTTATCTGGTCTGATACTCCTGCGGTTGATGGCAACACAATTGGTGATAGCGCATCAAATGCAAACCGTAAGTATACATTCAAGTTGAAGAATTTGACACCAGTAATTGAAGAAGAGGTTACTGTTGGTGGCGTTAAGTACATAAACAAGGTTGGACCTGAACTTCGTTCAGACCGTGCTTATTACTTGGTAATGTTCTCACGAGCACCACAGGGACTTGATTACTTCTTGTCTGACCAAGGATATGCAACGCCTACTCACTCTAACCCATTGCTTTCATTCTACTGTGACAACATGAACTACTATGAATATGAAGGCGCAGAAGCACAGGCAATGTCTCAGTGGTCAGATAATACATGGTCGTCACACGCTAACGATCTTGCTATGAGTGCTATTAACTTCTGGAATAGAGGCGGTGAAGCAAATTCTATTTACAGACCATTCGTAATGATTAGAAACAACGTTTAGGAGATTATTGATGTTAACAAATTATAACAGAACATATCTTTCTACATCACAGAAACCCGAAGAATCTATTGTGTTCTTCAATGGTAAAGAAGATCATGACTTGGAATGGAATCAGTACATCGGTAAGATCATCATCAATGATTTCATCAAGCAACTTCCACAGTATGAAGGAACGGACTTTACTACATACATCAAGGATGTGGTACCGTTCATCCAGCTAGGATTGTTTCAGTCTGCGATTGGAATCATTGAAGGTATAGATATACCAGGATTGGAAAAAATTAAGACATGGCTTTTAAAGTCACTCGCCGAAGGAGAAGACAGAGATGCGTATAAACAAGTTATTGACTAATGGTTATACACTTACAGAAGAAGAGAAGGCTAACCTAAAGGTCACGCTGGAAGATGTCATCGGTGAGATTCAGTCTGAAGAAGGTTACTGGCGCCCTTTCGTAAATGGAACTAATGGCAATCTTTATTGGGAATGGGATACTTCGCCAACAGGTAATACGCCTACTCCAAGAAAGATCCTTTACTGGCCTGCTTTCAGTGCAGATCCCGAAAATTCGCATCTTCTTTGGAAGTTAGATGACGATGAATCTTGGACTGATCTGAACATCACAACATCTGGTGCAGTTGGTCCTCAGGGCGAAAGCGGCGACCCCGGTGTAAAAGGCGATGATGGTATTTCACCTACTATCTCGACTTCAGCAATTCCCAAAGGTGGCGAGTTCCCTTATGGCGGTACTCAAGTAAAGATCTCTGGCGCCGACGGTGAGCATACATTTAATGTTCTTAATGGAGAAGATGGAACTGGTTCATCTGATGTGTTTGACACAGCAAACACAATGAGCGGTGCTGGAACAGACGCATCACCTTACGGTGTAAACACAAGCGTCATTGCTACACAGACTTGGGTTGGAGACCAAGGATTTTTGAAGAATTCTGATCTAACTAACTACGCAACGAAAACTTATGCGAATGAAGCAAGCGCATACGCTTTGAGTCAAGCCGAGTCATGGGTTGAAACCGAAGGCTATTTAAAACAATCTGCTCTTAGTGACTATGCTACAAAAACATATGCCGATAGCACATCAGCTGAAGCACTTTCTCAGGCTAAGTCATGGGTTAATCTGCAGAATTTTGCTACATCTGCCGGTCTTGATGCTAATAAGCAGTATGCTATGACAACAAATGGCTGGTCTGACTTCACCATTCCTTCAACTTCTGGCTATCTACCATTATCTGGTGGAGCAGTATCGGGTAAAACTACTATAAGTGGAAGTAATTTTGACAATACATTGGAACTTAAAAGATCTGGGCAAGATGAAAATTATGCTCACATCGGTTTGAATAATTCTAGAGGACTGTCATTTAAAGCATTTGATGATACACAGCATCATACTCTTCAATTAGATATGTTCCCAAATCAGAGCACTTCTAATTTGATACAACTTCAACAAAACGGTACTAACGTTGGTAGCTTGATACCAACAAAAATACATAATGGCAGCTACACACCGTCTGCAGATGATGGCATCTTGCATATTATATTAGAGAGTTAGTGAATGTTTGATAAGTTCTTATTTGGCAATAAGCAAATTCCTGAAATGTATTTCGGCGACATTCCAGTTGCTCAGATATACTTTGGAAATACACTCGTTTGGGAAAAAGACAATTATGTTCCGTATGATGGCGATTGTGTCGCTACAGTGACAATATCTCAAGATAAGACTGCTTGGATAGTTACCATCACAAAGAACGGTGAAGACGTGTCAAGTAGCTTACAAGAAATGGTTACTTGGATATATAATGGCAAAGGTGCCCGTGTTGAACCATATAATGCTTATAGCAATACCATTGACTTATCTCAGTTTACTCGTGGTGATTATCGTTTAGATTTATCAAGAATTACATCTAAAGCAGGTGGTTATTTTCCAGGCTCAGGCGCACTTTCATTTCCAGACCACATCTATATTGGTCAGCTTACTGCCGGTGATATATGTGTTGCTATTGAATATGTGCCAGAAGATGATATAACTGTAAATTCAATAGAAATTTTTTCTAATGAAACTACAAGTTATACAACAAGTAGAATTCACATAATTCATGAAAGCGGATTGTATGTTGCTTCGTTTAATGGAAATGGACAAGATAGTATAGAAACCAGATATTCATTAGAAGGTAGAGCCAGAACATTAAATAACGTTGGAACTACTTTATATAAAGATGAAAAGTACTATATAATTTTCCAAGATAAAGATACAAATAAATGGAGTACTGGTAATATAGTATTTAAACCAGCATATTTTGCGAATGAAGAAGGTAATTATAAAGCAAATGTTTATGATAATGCGGATGCAACATCAGTGCATCCTTATTCAAATGTAAAGAATATAAAAGCATTTTTACCTTCTGTTGGAAGTTCTATTACAGAAACAGATTTACAATCTATTCTTAAACTTGATACAGATGAATTATTTTTGTGGAATGGTAATAATCTTACAGTTAATTCAACAGATTTAATTCGTGATGACCATTTAGGAAAGAAACTAACTTCGAAAATAACGAATCCACCAATTACTACATCTGATGCAGATATCTGGTCTTATGATAATCAAACGATTTTTATAAGACATGGCTATGGTTCTAATGTAGTAGATAGAATTTGGAAAAAAACCAAAGCAACTACTAGTAACGGAACATTTGACATCGCAGCCGGTAGTCCAGCAAATCAAAATGCACAACTCTTAATAGCATTAGGTAATGATACAACGCATAAAGTTTTAACTAGTGCACCAGACCATGTTTGGACTAATTATGTTAATCAGTTAGTTAACTTAAAATCTGGATATATTGTTGATAGCACTTTAACTTTAACTCCATTAAATTATCTACCGACTGGTGTTGATAAACATTTTTACTATATAGAAGGTGGATATAATATATGGGGTGATTATAATCATGCAACTTCAATATATGTTTATGAAAATGGTCAATTCAATTACATTAATGCTTATGGTAGTGATGATATGAAAAATTATTTAGATTTTACAACATTGGAATCAACGATAGAACAAATTTCATTAACAACATTAGTTCAAGAAGACCAACAAGTATCATGTAATACAGAAGTTAAAGATGCTACTGTTTCAAGTGGTCGTAAGTATTATTTAAGAATAAATGGAAAAGAGGTTTAATGATGAATCAGTTTTACGCAGTTAATAAACAAACAGAAAAAGTAGCACATACTGCTGCAAGCTTGGCTCTAATAAAAGCTCGCATGCAGGAGTTAGGCGAAGAGGAAGAGGACTTTTACATTTTACAGGATATAGATATGAAATACATTTCACGAGTAGTTTATGTTGACGGTGAATGCGTCTACAACAATAAAGACTTCTGGACAAAAGATGCACCAGCTGTTCTTGAAAACTTCAATGAACATGAAGTAAAGGACTTCATGGGCAAGGCGGTTGACTTTTATCGTTTCACGACTGAATATAATTCAAACGCTTCAAGAATTTCTGCCATTGACGGAGTCGCTGGTGAGGTTGACTATAACATCACAGTCGGTAATGAATTCATTTCGTTGTTCCGTGAAGAATGTATCTTTACTGACTTCCAGACAGTCACGCCGCTTGACATTGCTCAGAAACTTCTAACAGTCATCTCGCTTGTTCAGACGGGTTCGTTCCGCGAAGCAAAGATGGTCTTGAAGACAGTAGAGCCTGATGCGTTCTTGACAACTGAACGTTTGAAGAAGTATGAAGACATGCTTGATGCCGCTGACGCAATCACTTACGCAACGTCTGAAGATTACTTCTATACAGAACAAGCCTAACAGAAACGACATTCATAACATGAGATCCTGCAATAGCGGGATCTTTTCTTGTGTATAAATAATTTAGAAAGAGGTATGTAAATTATGGCACATAATGAGACACGAAATGGTTTGAATGAAACAGGGCGCGTTCCTAGAACATGGTCTCGCAGCACTGTTGCTGATGGTCAGTGGATGCAGAAGAACACGCTTAGTGCTTACCGCAGTTCTGACTGGTTCCTTGCAGGTGTTATTGACGGCCTGCTTGATAAAGATGATGAACTGACGCAAACTATTGCTGATGAGGCGCAGGCACGCGCAGCGTATGACCTGTTCCTGTCTCAGTCAGCTACACAGATTCGTTCTGATCTTGATTATACATCAGGTAAACTTGCAGATGAGATTAGAGATAGACTTGCTTATGACGAATTCCTAGCAGGATCTGCTACACAGATTAGAAGTGACCTAGATACAGTATCATCAAACTTAGATACAGAAATTCAGACAAGAGCATCTGAAGACATTAAAGTTCGCACAAGCGCATTTAACTATACTGATACAGCAAGTGCATTTCTGAATAACGAAATTAACTACGTTTCAGCAACATTTAATGATTATTCTGCTGGAATTTATACATGGCAGGAAAACACAATCAAACCTGCTTTAAATAACCTAAGTGACTTGACTTCAGCTGTCAATGCTCTTGAAGGCGCATCTGATGTATTTGACGTTGTTGCTACAACCGCAGATCTTGATGGTTATTCCGCAAGACTTACACCCAAGGCAATCATCAAGGTATTGAGCGCTGGTGAAAATAACGATGAACAGTGGTACTATAGATGGAAAGGCACAAAAACAACTGCTGCAGTATTCCATCTTGATGACTTTAGTGCAGTAGGTCATGTTGCTGCTTATTACAGCCAGGCAGAAATTAATGATATGTTTGGCGATTACTACAAGAAGGCGGAAACATCAAGCAGTCAGCAACTTACTACTAAATTCAATAACTATTACACAACATCACAGGTAGATACTAAGTTAGGTGATAAACTTAATACTTCAGATGAATACATTAACGATGCAAAATTTGTAGTAGAAACCGGTAAAATACTCTCAATAAGTAAGGTAAAAGTTCAATCTCAAGATCATTATTTCCCAATTGCAGCAACGTGTGACATAAATGGTGATAGTATTACAAATACTTACATGTATGCATCTGCTGCATACAAGAAAAATGAAACATCTGGCAAAGACCAACTTAACACTGCATTTGGAAATAAGCTAGATGCAAGCGCAGCATTTGCATATACATTCATAAATGAATTATCGGACTATGATATTAAAAAAGTTATAGTTAATGATAATATGCGTACTGCAAATGGTAATCTTCGCGTAACATTCTTGGATAGAAATAACAATGAAGTTTCTTATGGATTCATGCGCGGCAATAATGATCCGATTACGGATGGTACGCCTGATTTTCAGATGAAACCACCAACTAAATTATTCGTCGGTGGCTTACCTGATAGAACGATTGAAGACCTTGATGTAAATGAGTATCTTATTATTTAGGAATTGTGAATATGCTCGCAGATCTTTATAAAAACAGTGAAGGCGAAAGACATTGTGTGCTTAAGGGTAATCGTGTAGATTACGATGAAAACTTATACATTTATAATCACTATACATCCGCAGGCGTTAAATCACATTTGAACTTTCGTTTAGCAGATGTGCATAAGGTAGGTGACTGTGTTTCAGTCATTGGTGCAAGCACATTCCCGAATGCAACATTTTATGACTATCAAGGAAATAAACAAAGTTTTCCGTCTAATCGTGAACTTCTTATACAAGCAGCTCCTGATGCATCTGCGACTTCAAATTGGTCAATATTCTCACCAAACACTGAAGACGATGGACCTATTTATGTTGATAAAAATAACATTGCAGAAGCAACTTCTGCACTTTATAATGTTACGACAGCAAATAAAAATTTTGAACTTCCGCCCGTTGTAGATAACTGGTATAAGTGGACTACAAACCATCAAGTAAATAGTAATTATATTGAAATGAAGAACCTTCCTTCATTCGTGGTACCGTTTTTAGATGACAGATATTCTGCGTTGCCGCCAATAAGTACTAACCTAATTAAAAATCAATGGTCACGTCCTACTATCGTAACTATAGGAGACCCAGATATCAGCATTACATTCCAAGGACAAGATGGTTGGATAGCAGGATCTGATTATACACCAAGAACAAGATTTGCTATTTCACACACCGGAAATGTAAAGATGGGTGTTGAATGCATCATTTCCGGAGATGGACTTACTAACTATTTGGAATCACCCCGTGATGCCGCAAGTTATGATGGCCTTGATGGATGGTTCAATTTAATTACTAAAGGTTTTCATGGTGCAGGCATGGATGATCATAACTACTCAGCGGGTTATACAAAATTTTATGACATGAAGAAACTTACTAAAATAGCAAATGATACATATTATCTGCGTGATGATGACTATTATACTATCACAAATTCAGATAACTATGCAGGCACATCTGCTTGTGTGAAAGTCACGATGTTCGCGGCAGGTGCTCCTTATGCATTGTTATCTCCACTACCCAAAGCATATCTTATCAAGGCAACTAACACTGCTAGTCCTGGCATGTATACTTATTTTGATGGATTTTCAAATGGCGAACCTCAGTGGAAAACAAATAACTTTTTGTCAGTATGGCATGATGACACAGAAGCAGGTGCAGAAAGCCAGATGAGTACATTGTATAGAGATTATGCTTCATATATGCCTTATGGAATAACTACTAAGCTGGAAGTCGTGTATGATTACTATGCAAGTACATACAAGCCTATATGTGATGGCAGAGATTTCCCAGAATCAATGAACATCTATGCTATGAATTATCACTTTAGACCTGCATAATAAATAAAAGAAAAGGTTTTAACATGCTTAATGAAGAATTCTACAAGATCGTTGACGAAATCGCCAAAATAAACGAGGACGAAGATATTCCTATCTCCGCCCCAGATGAAGTGCCTGTAGAACATGAAGAATCTACTGAGCCTTCAGATCCTCGTGCAGCCGTTCGTCAAGCAATAGAACCGCAGCTAGAAGTGGCAACCTCAATCATTGAGTCTGCTTCCGCTGCATTCCAGAACAAATGCGATGAGACAAAGCGCTATAAGCAAGTTAAGGAACAGATTAAGAACTGGGAAAAGACTCTTCGTGGTGCTTGTCAGCAAATCGTCGCTGTGGTCCAGGCTAAGAACTTTATTCCTGAACCGACGAACTCTTCTCCTATTGCCTTCAAGACAATTCGAGAATGCAGCTCTCGTGATGTATCTGTTCTTGATCTTGCTGCGGCAATTATTACCTTCTATAATTCGTTAGGCGCCTAATCTAATTCTGCCTGCACAAGGCGTAAAAGTCAACTCGCTGAATTTAGGTTCTCCATTGATAGAATACAAATCTACACGGACGAACTTGAAAGGTTCAGCGAGTTTTTTGACGTATGGCTTCATCTTCTCAAGAATTTCTTTTTGAGATTTTGACAAGAAAAACTGTGAAGGTCTTGCGATAATGAAAGGAGGCTTGTCTCCGTTCTCATCAACCCAAGCGACATTGTCTTCACGGTTCTTGTTTACCTTGCGGACAAGATTGACCGCGACGATCTTACCTTCTTCGCACCAGAATTCCCAGTTCATCAATTCTCCTAAGTCAGGTTGAATGACAAACCCAGGCTGGATCTTATCATAATGCCATTCCCATCCAGCGATGTAAGCGAAGTTTAGGTGATACCATTCCCAGACTTTTTGCTGTAAGTATGTCGGGTCAAAGTCATCAGACTGTGTGAACCGCATGTTCCAGCCAGATCCGTGGTTCATCTTCAAAATGTACTTACCTGGAGGAGCAGCATTCTTGATGTTGTAAGACCAGTCATAATCAGTCAAGTAGCAGTGTGTATAGTAGACAGGTTCAATGGCAAGTTCTTCCATACCTGCTTCATACAAGTTCCAGTGAGAGCATATCTTATCAGCCCACTTAGGTTTCAGTGGGTTCATATCATACAGCTTGCAGTTAGCGATACGGTCGGCGATGTTCTTAGGATTGTCAAAGTTTATCCAAGGAGCATAACGCCTGAACCACTGCTTGCCGTATTCAAGTTTGTCTTTAGCAAAGCGGCAGGAGTTATAGTCAGACTGATGCTGACCAGCCTCCCACTGCTTCTTGTATTCTTCTTCTGGAAGTTCTTTAGGTATTTGGAACATAGTCGAGAATTCCGCTGCAAGGTGTAAATGTTGCTTCGCCGAAATAGTTCTTTCCGTCAACTCGATACATATCCACTCTTACGAAATGGAACTGTGAAGCGACATAACGGACGAACGGTTTCATTGAGTTGACTGCATTCTGCTGTGCTTTATTCAAGACATACATTTCAGGCGGAGTGCCGATAATGTAGTCAGCCTTCTGTCCATTTTCATCAGTGAATGCTACATACTCTTCAAAGTTCTTTCCCAATTTTCTGGTTAGACCGATGTACTTAATCTCACCGTTCAAACACCAGAATGACCAGTCAAGAATCTCGTCACACATTAACTCCTGAATGAGATACCCAGGCATGATTGCTTTATACTGCAGTTCATAACCTGAGACGTAAGCATAGTTCAACGAGAGCCACTTGTCAATTTGTTCCTTCGTTTTCTGTGGGTCAGAAACACCAGGAATGTATTTCAAGTTCCAGCCAGAACCGTGATTGGTCTTGATGATGTACTTCTTACCTTCCTGCAGACCCTTAAGATCTTCCAAGTCAAATGTCTTCGAGTATTTTCTACAGACACAAGGAACAGGCAACGCCTTAAGCGTTGAGTTGCTCATCACATCATTATATTCCTTAAGCATGTCATAGACACGGATCTTGTCAGCCCAGCAAACCTTCTTATAGAGAGTATGAGGGTCTGCTGTAATGAGCTTAATCTTGTCAGCACAGATTTCATCAACGATATTACGAGGATGGTCAAAGTCAACATCTCTGCCTTTGATTTTTGTCAGCCAGTCCTTCGCATACTGCACTTTGTCTTTTGCGTAACGGCAGTCATCGTAGGAGTTCTGAGGAATCTCTCCTCTCAAGTATTTCTCTTTGTATTCGTTAATCATATTTTACGGTCCAACATTAAAAGTCTATTTGTCTGAAGCATAGTCGGTTCAAATCTTGTGTAATTTCCATAAGCAAGATTCTCTCTAACATCCTTCGGTTTCCACTGTTCGCGGTGAGATACCGAGCCTCGCTTCCACTTCTTTTCATAATCGTCAACGGATCTTAGGTGATAATGATATAGACGAACACAGGCGTTCGGGTCAAGGTCACCGTAAGTAGTCGTAGATATTGCTGCTTTATTTACAAGCGCTTTTCTTTCACCGTTTATCGCAGGAACATGCCCATACTCTTCGCCGCTCTTAACGGTAAAGTCATACTTGACGTTCGAGTTATAGATGATAAGAGCCTTTCCTTGTGAGGACTTATCATTACGAGCAAAGAGCTTTCTGTCAATTACTGGAATGGATCTCCAGTCACTCCAAGGCAATACTCTGTCAGACATCAAAGTCTGAGGAACAAGCAACGGCAACTTATCTGGGTTTCCGTTCAAGCAGTATTCCTCAATCGTTTCATAAGTTTTGCCTTCTGCAATAGGAGTGTTCTTTTCTGCAAGCTTCCAGTAGTCCATATAGAACCACAAATACTCGTCATCATCAATGAAGGTGACTATATCGTCATTTTTCACGCCGTAGTTGCCCGCAGATTCGTTCAAAATTCTGTTGAATAGATTCCACTGGTCTGGCCAGCCCTCAAGATTCTCGTAGCTATCTCGAGGATCTGCTCTATAGATATGATTTGCTCGGTCTATTGTGTGACGGAGCTGATAATCAAACAGACACTCGCCTTTTAGGTCAGTATTAGCGATGACATGAATGATCCAACCCATCGCCTTGTGATAGCAATACCAGTTGAAGAATTCTTCACTGTCATAAGGTTTGGTAAGTAAGAAAATGTGTTTGCTCATTAGTAGTTTCCTTGCATAATGCTTTCTTGTATCTTGTTCAAAATTGCCATTGATAGTAAGTGAGCCTTTGCTTCGTCGGGCGACTCAAGACAAAGAAGTTCAGATGCCTCAAGTTTTTCTTCTGTAATCGCATAGTAGAGATCATCGAGATTTTCATCAAGGTTGTATTCGGTGATGTAGTCAATGATATCGTCCCAACGATAATCGCTTTCTTCTTTCAGAATGTCAAATGCTCTTTTAAAGATCTCATCCTTCGTCATGTTCAACTCCTAGTTTAGCGATAATTGCTTCAACGATAGCGTCATATCCTTCTTCAGTTCCATCAGCAACTGTGTAAGGCAGATCGTTGTCATCAAGCCAGTTCATCAACTTAACATCAATCGCTCTGGCCTCTTCTTCAGTCTGATTTCTGCCATTAGGATTATACTTCTTGTGTCGCTGAATAAAAATGTTGAATGTATTCTTATACTTCTTGCCTTCATACAAGCAGACATCTTGATAAGGTTTCTCATCGGTATACATTGCGCCGATGGCGATAGGCGAGTCAGTCACGATGACATCAACTTTACCAAGCAGACGAGCAATCTTCAATGACTGCTTGCCAGTTACGTAAAGTTGACAGTACTTCAATGGGAACTGGTCATCTTGCCAGACACGGTCCTTCGCATATTCCGAAACATATTCAGAGTCAATTCCTTTCATCTTCAATTTAGCAAAGATGTAAGCAGCGCCAGTAGACTTACCAGCGCCGGGACCTGCATAAAGATTAACTAACAATGTATTTTTGTTTCTTTCCATTAAAACCCTTCTTTTAACTTTTTGAGAATTTCTTTATCTATTTCATTTGCCAGTTCGTTCTGCAAATTTTTGAGAAGATCTTTTCCTTCTGGCGTTCCGAAGATGCTCATGCCGTCAGTTTCAACGGTGACTTTATAGCCAGTATCAGTAAAAGTCTTGACAAACATTTCATCGTCAGACATGTGAAATTTTGCTTCCATCACCACCTCCCATCTCTGAACTTAGGCACCGCTTTCCAAGCACGCTCAATAGCGTTAAGTTCATCTTTTGAGAAGTGAGCACCACCGTAGTTGATAAGATCATACAGCAGTTCTGGACTAGGACAAGGGCCAAATGTTTCTACCTTTGTTCCCTTGTCGCCTACAGTCTTTACGAAGAATTGCGGAATGACATTTTCATCGATGTTCATAACTTACTCCAGATATTTTGCTATCGTCATCATCGCTTTTTGTTGCTTTATGAATTCTTCATAAGCCTTTGCTAATGCTTTATTTTGATCTTCTTCTGTTATGCGAACTTCATTTGTGTCCACGACAGTAGTCTTACGCGGATCATCACTTATTGTCTTCACTATCATCGTCTACCTTCATCGGAACATACTGGTCTTCAAACATTTTAGCGATTGACAAAGCAACTGGTTCCCAAGTACTGCGAGGCAAAGTGCCCATCATATCAGGCATGTGCTTCAGGAATTCTTGGTAAGTCTCAATGGAATCAGCCGCTGTTATCTTCCGGACATCATAACCTTTATCGCCAACTGTCTTAACGATATCTGGCAAGCGGTCCTTGCTTGTCTTTTTCATCATGAGTTTGCTCCCTTGAACATATCATAGAGTTTAATAAGTTCATCATATAGTTCTTTCTTGTCAAGATTTGTCTCGATCTGCTCAATGTATGACTGGAACAGACTTATCAAGTTGAATTGGTCAACGTCAATAGTGATGTTGTCATCTGTGTTAGGAGGATCTCCATAGTAAGTGTTCACAGGGTAAGCAGGACCAAGAGCATTCAGTTCATTTACGAGGTCATAGATCTTCTTTGTCTCGTTCTGCATGCTATACGGAATCTCGATGTCAACCTGGTTGCCGGCAATCTTTGAGCGGTCAATCACAGGGTAGACATACTTCGTGAATAGCATTGACTTCGTGTTGTTCTTCCATTCAAATTCTGCATTGTCCAAGTCAAGAATCATGTAGCCGCGATGCTCGCCTCTATCAGCACGAGTAATCTGATAGGGAGAACCGATGTATGTGACCTCATGTTCTTCATCAAACATCTTCGTTGAGCGTGTATGATAGTGACCTGTGAATGTATGCTTAATCTTCTTGATTACTTTATTTACATCAAGGCCATCAGTTGCCATTTGACGGCAGCCCATGTTGAAACCGATGACGTCCAAGTGAGCGAAAGCATAGTCATATTCATTCAGAACGATCTCATCAAAGTCTTCATACTTCGTAATCCAAGGCAACATCAATGTCTTGACACCACCAAGTTCAACCTCAGTTGGTTTTTCATAAACAGTGACGTTAGGCAGAAGGTTCAATGACTTCAACGAGTTGACCTCAGTCGTAGTTGTGTGATAGATGTCGTGGTTACCAACGATGACATGAACCTTAAGATCCTTGAATGTGTTCTTAAACAAATCAAGAACGACGTTTTCAGTATGAACGTTGATAGACTGACGAGTATCATAAACGTCGCCGCAAACGACAACAGTGTCAATGCCTTCATCAAGAAGTTCAGGAACGAACTGCTCCTTGAAGAACCTCAATTGAGAAGCTTGGAATGTTTGGTCACTCTTCTTAACACCAATATGTAAATCAGCTAGCAGCGCTATCTTCATTTGCTTCCTTCTCTTCGTTCAAAATTGCTTCACTTACCTTAGGCGGAATACAAAGAATAAGTTTGTCTCCTTCATCACGTGCCCACATTGGAACGATGACAGGAGCAAGAGCTTTGTCCATAACAACCTTCATATAGAAGAGGCAATTCCACTTTTGTCCACCATAGTCAATTGGGTAAGGAAGTTTAAGAATAGCGCCTTTATCATTCCACGCTTTATTTGCTTCATAAAGCTCTTCCCAAGTCAACATTCGGTCTTTTGCTTTTTCATAAAGCGCATCATTTTCTTCTTTAGTCAATGTTTTCATTATTCACCTACCTTTAGTTCGGAGAACATACTCTTCTTTTCAACTTTGATTACGTTCGTCCAGTTAATCTGCACATCGGACAACTTGTGTGAAATGATATAGATGCCGATGTTCTTATCTTGTTCAGTCACAAGGCTGTAGAATGTGCCGAGGAACTGCTCAATACCATTATTGTCTACGCCACCGTCCATAACTTCATCAACGAATAGCAACGAACATGACCAGTTAGAGATCATCTTTGAAATGTCAAAGAATGATAGCAAGATAGCCATGTCAATTCTTGCCTTCTCACCACCAGAGAAGTTGTTGTAGGACTGTTCAAAGCGACCTGTCATAATTGTTTCATTCATTGATGGGTCAAGCTCAAGTGTTGCAGACAACTCAAACTTC
>Ga0265298_10001249_pt1 | contig 37668 bp, 29 predicted proteins | sample AusTroGonzalo_MG_3_FD_193486 | JGI IMG/M metagenome (GOLD analysis project Ga0265298, IMG submission 193486) | Bovine rumen microbial communities from tropical cattle in Woodstock, Queensland, Australia - Gonzalo_01 | ecosystem: Host-associated > Mammals > Digestive system > Stomach > Rumen ...
ATATCATATCGGAACACCGCTTCAGGATGTTCCGGAGAAATTATCGTATCATCCTCAGGGATCAGCCGGATCTGCCGCACCGGCTTTCGGGTCAACGGTTTTCCGGAAACGGGAACAGGCTGAAAGCTGCCGATTCCCTGCTCTGTTTTGCCGAAAACAGTTTTCAGAATGAGTTTGGCGCCTTCACAGGTTCCGCTTTCCGCCACAATCACCGTGTCCTCCGCAAGACCGTTGGAAGCGATGATTGCCAGCAGTTTCCCGCTGAACAGATGACGCGTATCGGATTTGTAGCTATCCGGATCTGAAGAGTCACCGTTATCTGTCCCAACCAGCACACCTCCGCCGGTTACGGTGATTTTCACCTGGTCTCTTGCGTTTTCAACAGGGCGTCCTTCGTCATCTTCCGCTGAAATCTCAATGAAGGCCAGGTCATGTCCATCGCTCTTCAGCGTATTCTCCTCTGCACGCAGGCAAAGGCGGACGCTGTTTCCGAAAGAACGTTTGGTGTCTTCAGCGGCGATCATGCCTTCCCGGTCATATCCGACAGCAGTCAGAATGCCATCCTGATATGGAATGGTCCATACCGGCTTGCATGCTTTCGGGTGATTCAGATTTACGTTTTTCCGTCCAAGGCTTTCCCCGTTCAGAAATAGTTCTGCCTGAGCACAGTTCGTCATGACGGGGACATCAATCATCTGTCCGGGATTCCAGTTCCATATAACCCCGATGTGGATCATCGGCTCATCCTGCCACAGGCTCCTGAAAAGATAGTAGGAATCTTTGGGAAAGCAGGCCGTGTCCGCCTGTCCGAAATAGCAGTTTCTGGTATGGTATGGCGTTGGCTCCCCAATGTAGTCGATGCCGCTCCAGATAAACTGCCCCAAGGAAAAGGGTGTCTGAAGATCCTCCACAATCATCTGTTCCAGATTCTGTGCACCCCAGCTGGTGTTGCTGTTTCCCAGTGCACTGCATTGCAGATCCACTTCACTCATGATCGATTCGCTGATTGGAAAATGGTAGATTCCTCTGCTGGCCAAAACGCTGGCGGTTTCGCTTCCGTAGATAACCCAGTCGGGATGCTTTCTGTGGTGCTCTTCATAATACTTTTCCCCGTAATTGTATCCGGGTACTTTAACCACCTCTGCGCATCGCTGCCCGCCCTCCCATGGCATGTAGTTGCACCCGAATGTCACTTCCGCATGGTGCTTCGGATCGTGCCGGTGCACCTGTTCCGTCAGCATCCGCGTTACTTCCGTGCCGCGAAGGTCGGCGTGCATATCGTAGATTTCGTTCCCGATGGACCACATGATGACGCTTGGATGGTTTCGGTCTCTTCGGATCCAGAGCGCAACATCCTCCTCCTCACATGCATCGAAAAAACGTGCATAATCATAGGTAGTTTTGCATCTTTCCCACATATCAAAGGCTTCGTCGATCACAAGAATCCCCATCTCGTCACAGAGATCCAGCATTTTTTCCGCAGGCGGATTATGGCTGGTTCTCAGGGCGTTCACTCCCATGCCGCGCATCAGTTCCAGCTGCCTTCTCGCCGCCTTTTCGTGGAAGGCTGCGCCCAAAGCACCCAGATCGTGATGCAGGCATACGCCCTTCATTTTCAGCCGGTGCCCATTAATACTGAATCCACAGTCCGGATTGAATTCAAGATCCCTGAATCCAATTCGTTTTATCCCCTGCTCTTCTCCATATTCCCATTCCAGCCGGTACAGGGCCGGATGATCCGGCTCCCATAATTCTGCATTTTCTACCTCCACAGTCAGGAAGATATGATGGTTTTCCGACAGGACCGTACCCTCCCGGATAGCCTTTCCATCCGGAGAAAAGATCATGGCTCGGAAAGAAATCTCATCGTTTCCGGCAGTTTCGGCTTCAATGGTCACTTTTCTCGTGCCGGCATCTCCGCAGTCCGTAATATACATGCTGTCAGGAACCACATGGTCCCGGGGATAGATTTCAAGATGAACATCCCGATAAATGCCGCTGCCGGAATACCAGCGGCTGTTGGGGCTTTGGTGGCGGATATGCACAAGGAGCTCGTTATCTCCCTGTTCAACGGCACCACTCAGGTCAGCCCGGAAGGCGGTATATCCGTAGGCATGGCTTTTGACAATTTTCCCGTTCAGAAAAATGTCACAGTCCATATAGACACCGTCAAAATGGACCATTACCTTTTCCTGTGGTTTTGCATCCGTATGAATCATGCGGCGGTACCATGCATCAGCAGTCTCATAAAGGTCATCCTGCCCGATCAGCCAGTCATGCGGCAGGCTGACCCGCGTTTTTTCAGCCTTCTGAAAGTCTTCGATTGTACTGCCGAAAGGTAGTTTCGCAAATTCCCATTGGTCATTGATCAGGTACCGCATCACCGAACTCCTTTATTCTTCTTTGAGTTTTCTGCTCATCAGTTCACGAACAATATCATCCGGCCGCGCACCATCCTGTACAATTGCGCGGACCGCGCTGATGATCGGCATTTCCATGCCGGTTTTCCTGCACAGTTCAACTGCAGCCGGCAATGTATTGAGCCCTTCTACTACCATGCCGACCTCACGGACAGCTTCCTGAACCGGTTTCCCCGATCCGATCAGCATGCCGCACCGGTTGTTTCTTGAATGCAGACTGGTTGCTGTCACGATCAGGTCTCCGATCCCGGCCAGTCCGAAAAAAGTTCTTTCCTGGCAACCCATTGCCAATCCAAGCCTTCTGATTTCTTCCATGCCGCGGGTCATCAGCGCGGCGGCGGTATTATCACCATACCCTAATCCTCTGGCTACGCCGACAGCCAGTGCCTCGACATTCTTCAGTGCGCCGCATATCTCAACTCCCCGCAGATCAGTATTGGTATACGGTCTGATACAGCTCCCGTCGAAAAGGTGCTGTATTTCCTCAGCAACAGTTTCATCCTCACAGGCGGAAACAATCAGGGTCGGCAGGCTCCGTGCCACCTCTTCCGCATGGGTAGGCCCGCTGAGCGCGGTGATTCCGCGCACAGAAACCATTTGACTGGCCAGTTCGTCAGCAATTACTTCCGAAAGCAGCTTCAGGCTGTTTGCTTCAATCCCCTTGGATGCGCAAGTCACGATAGAATCCGGGCTGATAAACGGTGCTGTATACTGAATGGTGGATCTGACATAAACAGAAGGAACAACCACCAGAACATATTCTGCCCCTGCGAGTGCCTCCAATGGGTCTGCCGTCATCAAAACCGTTTCCGGAAGCACCATTTCCGGCAGGTTTTTATTTGTCCTGGAGCATTTCATTTCCAGAATTTCATTTTCAAACCGGCTCCACAGCCGGACTTCATGGTTGTTCCTGGCAAGACAGTGCGCCAGCGCGGAACCCCAGGTGCCAGCACCCAGAATCGCAATTGTACTCAATATTTTTCTCCTTATTCGGCGTGGTATTCCATATGAAGCTCGTTGGAGGATGAATAATTTCCGTGAATATCCAGCTGATATTTCAGATGAATGGCGCCCTTCTTTTCCCCGATATTGCATTCAACCTTCCTGGCTGTAACCGCAAGCCCCATATTTCCGTATGGCGTCTGGTATTCCCCCTCGTAACGCACACCGTTGACAAAAACCATCGTACTGGCATAGTCACCTTTCCGTTCCATGGTTACGCGTTTCTCTGAAAAATTCAGGATAATATCGGACTTGATGATTTCTCCGCTATCCTCGTCCTGCTGGGTTTCCGTGTAACTGAGCTCCGCGTCTCCTTCATGCCTGAAATGCAATATTCCTTTTGTCATAAACTGAATCGGATAGTCCGGCATCTGGTCATATTTGGCAATCGCCAGAAGATTGATCAGAACCGGTGTTTTCTTTCCGTCATCCATTCCCCGGTCATCCTCCTCCGTTTACTGTTCATATTAGTATACATCGGTTTCACATCCATGGCAATTGAATTCAATACGGGTTTTCCTCTTGCGTTTTGCCGGTACAGGGTATATGATTCACGAAGCAACACCATTGGAGGCTGTATATGGTTATTGACGCTTTTGCCAAAATCAACTGGACGCTGATGATTACCGGAATTCGCGAGGACGGATATCATTTGCTGGATATGCTGATGCAGCCGGTTTCCCTTCGTGACAAGATCATCCTTGGCCGTTCCGATGAGCTGTCTCTTACGCTGGAAAGTCCTTATCCCGTGGCTTCAGGTGAAAATAATCTGGTAATGAAGGCCGCCCGTCTTTTGCAGCAAAAGACGGGGACCCGTTTCGGCGCTGCCATTCGTCTTGAAAAAAGTATCCCGGTACAGGCTGGAATGGGCGGTGGCAGTTCGGATGCAGCAGCCGTTCTGAAAGGGCTGAACATTCTCTGGCATACCGGGCTGTCGGATGATGACCTGGAAATCCTCGGGCTGTCCCTCGGGGCTGACGTTCCTTTCTTTATCCGCGGCGGGCTCGCCCGATCCAGCGGAATCGGGGAAAAGCTGGAACCTCTTCCCTGCAGCAGGTTTTATCCTCTCCTCGTCCTGCAGCCGGAAAGCGGCTTAAGCACCGGTGCCGTATTCAAAGCTTATCACGAAAAAGAATGCACGGTGGGACCGTCCAATGAACTGGCGCAGCAGGCAATCTTTTCCGGCCAGGTTGCCGAGCTTTCTGCTTCATTTAAAAATGTACTGGAGCCTGTCTCCCGAACCCTTTGTCCGGAAATCGGCCAAATGGTTGAATCCCTGTCCCGTTGCGGCGCATGCCTTGCCATGATGACCGGCAGCGGAAGTGCGGTTTTCGGAGTCTTTCCCTCGCTTGCATCCAGGGATGCGGCCTGGCAGGAATTATCCGCTGTGTATCCCAGGTCCTGGAAGTGTGAAACCCAGAACGAAAGCATGCTGATCAGGGAGGATCTATGAAAACTACGCTTGGATGCCTTCGGAAGGCGGATACAGATTTCCATCTGATTGAGGACGGGGATCAGATTGCTGTCGGCGTATCCGGCGGAAAAGATTCCCTTTTGCTCCTGCATGCACTTTCCCTTTACAGAAAGTTTTCGCATAAAAACTTTTCTATTACTGCTGTTACTGTCAGCCTCGGTCTGGAGCCCTTCGATCTTTCACCTGTCAGAAGCCTTTGCAATGATTTGGATGTGCCGTTTGTGGTAAAGGACACTCAGATCGGCGAAATCATCTTTGATTACAGAAAAGAAAAAAATCCCTGCGCCCTCTGTGCCAAAATGCGCCGTGCCGTGCTGGCAGATACCTGCCGGGAACTGGGATGTGGGAAACTTGCGCTCGGCCATCACCGGGAGGATGTAATTGTCACCCTGATGATGAGCCTTCTGAATGAAGGCCGTTTCCATACATTTCACCCGAAAACCTATATGAGCCGGACAGGAATTACTGTTATCCGCCCCCTGGTATACCTTCCTGAAAGCCATGTCATCCATATGAGCAAGGTCCTTGACCTGCCTGTGGTAAAATCTCCCTGCCCGGCTGATGGCTCCACGAACCGTGAAAACATGGCAGATTTGCTGCGTTCCCTGAAGCAGCTTTATCCGGATGCGCCGGACCGGATTCTGCACGCGCTCCGCCAGGATCATTATGACCTGTGGCAAAAAGAGGAAGTGAAAAATTCTTAATGTCTCTTTAATGTGATTTTTCTTTTCTTTATTTCATTTTTGTGATATAATTTTACGGTATGATGATTTGAGGAGTCTGAGGATTGTGAGCAAGAGAAAGAACCCCAACAGTAACAAAAAATCAGGCAGCGCCGGCTTTATCATCACCCTTCTTCTGCTTTCCTGGGTAACGGGTTTCTCCTTCCCCGGAATTCTTGCCGGGATTTTTGTCGGTCTCGGCATAGGCAAGATTACGAGCATCATGGGCAGCGGCCTGGATACTACGACCCATAACAAGCAGGATGAGGAGCGTCGCCGCAAGGAGGAAGAGGAGCGCCGTGCCGCTGAGGAGCAGCAGGCCCGTGCCAGAGCCCTTGAAATCGAGAAAAAGAAGCGGGAGGAAGCTTCCAGAATCCCGCTGACCGGCGATGCGACTGCCGATGCTGTCATCACCAAGGGGCAGGAAATGGTCGATACCATCCGACGTGAAAATGCGGCAATCCCCGATGAAACGCTGACCGAGCAGATGAATTCCGTCTGTGAAAAATGTGAACAAATTTTCCGCACAGTCTCAGAATCCCCTGCCAAAGCGCCTCAGGTGCGGAAATTCATGAATTATTATCTGCCGACAACGCTGAAAATCCTCGCAAATTACCGCACGATGGAGCAGCGTGGCGTTTCTTATCAGGATTTGCAGCAGGCCCGGGAAACCACAATCCGCGGTATGAACATGATTTTGACCGCCTGCCAGAAGCAGATTGATAATCTTCATAAGGAAAATATGCTGGATATCTCCACCGATATTGATGTCCTGGAACAGATGCTGAAGCGGGATGGTTATACGGAAAATGAGATTACCGGCAACAAGGGTTTAACCTTCGGTGCCAGAACCGCGGCCGAAGCCCAGCGCCGTTCTTCCTCCGCCCCGGTAATGGAATTCCCGGAGGAGGATGACTCTTCCGTCTCAGGATCTGAACATTCCGCCTATCGTGCGAACTGACCAAATTCATTGTATTTCTTAGAAGGAGGTTCTCATCATGTCAGAAAACAATGCGTTGCCCCAGCTTTCTCTTGCCCCATCCGCTCCTGTTCCCGAAGCAGCTGCGGAGCCCGTCTCCAGCATTCAGCAAGCCCCTGCCGCCCCGGTTGAAAAGCAGACTGTGGAAACGGCTCCCGGTCTGGATGAAAGCCAGCTGACCGATGCTGAAAAGAGAGCGATCGAGGATTTCATTGCAAAAGTGGATGTGACCAATCCTGATCATGTGCTTTTATTCGGTGCGGATGCCCAAAAGAAGATTTCTGATTTTTCCCAGACTGCGCTGGATGCTGTCAAGACCCAGGACACCGGCGAGGTCGGAAATATGCTTGTCAATCTGGTATCAGAGCTGAAGGGCTTCCAGCGGGATACCGAGGAACCCAAAGGCCTGGCCAAGCTGTTTTCCAAGGCGGAAGATAAAGTTACCCGCATGAAAGCAAGGTATAATAAAGTCTCTGCCAATGTGGACAGCATTGCCGGTTCCCTGGAAGGATATCAGACCCAGCTGCTGAAGGACGTCGCAATGTTTGACCGTCTTTATGACCAGAATACGGATTATTTCCATCAGTTGACGCTGTATATCATTGCCGGTGACAAGAAACTGAAGCAAATCCGCGAAACGGAGCTGAAAGAGCTGCGTGAAAAAGCCGCCGCCAGCGGAGATGCCATGGATGCCCAGAAAGCCAACGATCTGGCTGCCCAGTGTGACCGGTTTGAGAAGAAGCTCCATGACCTGAAGCTGACCCGCCAGGTATCGATCCAGATGGCGCCGCAAATCCGCCTGCTCCAGAATAATGACAGTCTCCTGGTGGAGCGCATTCAGTCTACCCTTTCCAATACCCTTCCTCTCTGGAAAAGCCAGATGGTGCTTGCTCTCGGCCTGCATCATTCCCAGGAAGCCCTGAAAGCACAGACGGCCGTCACGGATATGACCAATGAGCTCCTGCGTAAGAATGCTGAAGCCCTGAAGATCGGTACCATCCAGACCGCCAAGGAAGCTGAGCGTGGAATCATCGATATTGAGACCCTGATCCAGACCAATCAGGATCTGATCGATACAATTAACGAAGTAATGCAGATCCAGTCCGAAGGCCATCAGAAGCGAATTGAAGCGGAAAAGACGCTTTATTCCATGGAAAACGAGTTGAAGCAAAAGCTCCTTTCCACCCATCTGTGATTCTTGTTTTTCCTTTCGCCCGGCCGGATTATTCGTCCGCCGGGCATCTTTTCAAATGGAGGTTCCTGTATGAGAGTGATCGGATTGACCGGTTCCATTGCCTGTGGAAAATCGACTGTCAGTCGCTTTCTCTCTGAACATGGATGTACCATCATAGACGGCGATGAGCTTTCTCACCGGTTGACTTCCGCAGGAGGAGCTGCCATTCCCGCGCTCCGTCAGGCTTTCGGTTCCTCTTTCATTTTGGCGGATGGCAGTCTGGACCGAAAAAAGCTCGGTGCTCTCGTTTTTTCTGATGAATCCGCGCTTCGTAAGCTGGATGCCCTGATGGCTCCCTTTCTCCGGGAGGCAACTCAGCAGGAGATGCTTCTTGCCGAAGAAAGCGGTGCAGATCTCTGTTTCCTGGATATGCCACTTTTATTTGAAAAGGGCTACGATTCTCTCTGCCGTTCTGTCTGGTGTGTTTACCTGCCGCTTCCACTTCAGTTGGAGCGTCTGATGGCCCGGGATCACCTGACCCGGGAAGAAGCAATGTCCCGGATCCGGACCGTCATGTCTTCCGATGAAAAAGCCGCCCGTTCCAATGTTGTCATTGACAACTCCGGCACTGTCGAAGAAACGCTTTCGCAGATACCGTCACTGTTACAGGCTGAACGGAATGCTGCCAAAGCGGTTCCCCGCAGGCGGAGGTCCGACCGCTGGCAGCAGGCGGATGAAGGCTCTCCTGCGGAAGAAATGGAAATGCCGACTGCAGACCGGCCTGTCCCTTCATCGCCTGCCACTCCGATACTTCCGGATAATCCTGGCCGTTCGGTATCTGCCCCCAGGATTCCCGATCCTGATGAAGGAGTCGACCGTCCCAAGGCAGCAAGGCGAAATCCTTCAAAAAGAAAGGTTGCCTGGAAGCTTCCTGTCTGGCTGCAGGCAGTGCTGATTTCTCTCGCTGCTGTCCTTGCAGTAGCTTTCACCGCCCAATGCCTGATGAATGCTTATTTAGCCCGCCGCCAGGAAGAACACCTCCGGGAGCAGGCAGCGATTAATGAGAATTATCCGATTGCTTATCAGGACCTGATTAAGCAATATGCTGCAGAATTCAATCTGAATCCCGCTTATGTCACCGCGATTATCCGTAACGAAAGCTCTTTTCGTCCAAAGGCAGAATCCGATGCCGGTGCCCGCGGTCTGATGCAGCTGATGCCGGACACAGCGGAATGGATCGCTCAGAAACTGAAAATCAGCGGCTATGCCTTTGAGCGGATGAATGATCCCGCCTCCAATATCCGGTTCGGTTGCTGGTACCTGAATTACCTTGCCCGTCTTTTCAATGGTGACGTTGCCTGTGTCACCTGTGCCTATCATGCCGGCCAGGGAACAATTGTCTCCTGGCTGTCCGATTCCCGCTACAGTGATGACGGTATCCATCTTGTTCCGGAGCGCCTTCCGGAAGGCCCGACGAAACAGTATGAAGAAAGGGTGTCCAGAGATTATGGGATTTACCAGAAAAAAGTCTATTCCGTTGCTGATCCTTCTGACAGTGGTGTTTCTGCTATTTCCCTGGTCCGGTCAGGCTTCCTCTCCGCTGAATAATATTGTTGTTGGAATTCAGAGCACAAAAACGCTGACAATCCGCCCTTTCGAGCCGGTGGAAAGAGACATGCTTTCTATATATAATGTCATCTATGAAAGCATGGTCACCATTGACGACAGCTATCTCCCCCAGGGCTGCCTTGCCGAAAGCTGGGAGTATTCTTCCGGTGGCAAAACCTGGACTTTTCATATTCGAAAGGATGTCTCTTTTTCGGACGGGACTCCGCTGACAGCGAATGACATCGTCGCCTCAGCGCGGTATATTCTTGATAAAGCCAATGATGAAAACATAACCGACCATGGTTTCTATGCGAATCTGAAATACTACGTTTCCTCCATTTCTGCCAAGGATGATTATACCGTGCTGGTTAAAGCCGCCAGAAAATGTTATGGTTTGCTGTATCAAATGACCTTCCCCGTCGTGCCTGCTTCGCAGGTCAATGCCGACTTTCCCCTTGGTTCCGGTCCGTATCGGTTAATGGATTTCAGTTCGGGCGACTATATGTGGCTTCAGGCCAATACGAATTGGTGGAAAGCCCAGCCACAGGTCAGGGAAATCATGGTTTCCTTTCATGAAACGCCAGCCGCTGTCATTGAAAGCTATGAGTATGCCAGAGTGAGTACCATCTTCACCCGGTCCATCGCAGGCGCACAGTACAAGACAGGTACCGCTTCCCTGACAATACCCTACCGGACAAATCAGTTGGAATGCCTGTATATGAACAACAGCGCCAGTGAACTGACGCCGGAAGTCCGGAAAGCCATCCGGATGGTGATTGATAAAAGCAAAATCATTTCCAACGTCTATTCCGGGCTTGCCACCGAAACCAATCTCCCGTTTTATCCGGGAACCTGGATGTACAATACCGATCTGGATGCCTCCTTCTCCCGAAATCTGGATGAAGCCCGGCGGCTGCTGGCCGAAGCAGGATGGGAGGATTCAGATGAAAACGGAATTCTGGACCGAACCAACAGTGAGGGAAAGCTTCGCAACCTGAGCCTGCGGTTTTATGTCTATGAAGAGCCCGATAATGATGTTCGGACAGAAACAGCCAACCAGATTGCTTCCCAGCTCGCGGAAGTCGGCATTTCGTGCAAAGTGGAATCCATGACGATGGGCGATATGCAGGTGAAGCTCAAAGCCGGAAGCTATGATCTGGCACTGGTGGCTTTCGCCATGGATCCAAGTCCGGATCCCGGTTTTATGCTGATGCCCGGCAATACCGGGAATTACTGCCGCTACAAAAGCACGAAAATGAATGACCTTTTCAAGGAACTCCGAACAAAGCTCACTCAGGAGGAATACCGTCAGAAACTGATGGAAATCCAGAAGCTTTATGTGGAAGACTGCCCGTTTATCTGTCTTTTCTACAGGACAGGCAACGTTATTTCCCGCCAAATGTATACCACATGCCGGGATGTCCGTGAATACGAACTGCTCCGCGGGATTGAATCCTATAATGAATAAGCAGGAGGAACAGGCAAAATGGAATGGGTTGAACTGATTGTACACACAACGACAGAAGGCAGCGATGAGGTTTCTTCCCTTCTGATGGACGGCGGCGCCGCCGGAACCATGATTGAAGATCGCGCGGATATTCCGGATCCCAATAAACCCCATGGCATTTGGGAGATTATTGATCCGAAACTGCTGGAAAACATGCCGGAGGATGTGCTTGTCCATGCCTGGCTGGAGCCGGATGAAAGGCTTCCTGTCCGCCTGGAGCAATTCCGCCTTCAGCTGGAAAAGCTGAAAGCTTCCACGGATGGTTTCGGTTCTCTGTCCATGGACTGCCAGTCAGTGAATGATGAGCAGTGGAAAGATGTCTGGAAAAAATATTATAAACCTTTTTATGCCTGCGATCATTTGGCAATCAAACCAACCTGGGAGGCGTTTTCCCCGGCGCCGGGGGACCGTGTCATCGAAATCGACCCGGGAATGGCCTTTGGCAGCGGCACGCACGAAACTACCGGCATGTGCATGTCATTGCTGTATGAAGTGATTCATGGCGGCGAATCTGTCATTGATGTCGGAACAGGAAGCGGAATCCTGGCCATCGGTGCCGCCCTGTTCGGAGCCTCCCGGGTGTTGGCTATTGATATTGATCCGGATGCTGTACGCGTAGCCGCTCAAAACGTTGCCCATAATAAAGTTGGCCAGACAGTCACCGTTCAGCAGGGCGATTTGCTGAAGCAGACAGATGCCGTATGCGACATCTGTGTAGCGAATATCATTTCTGATATCATCATTATGTTTGCAGGTGCGTTGCGGGATCATATCGTTGAAAACGGCCTGTTTATCTGTTCAGGCATCGTTCGGGAACGGGGACCGGAAGTCCGCGAAGCGCTCCTGAAGGCAGGGTATACGATTCGGAAAGAAGTGCAGCGCGGCGAATGGCTGGCGTTTCTGTCAGAGAGGTGACGGTGCATGCATCGGTTTTTTGTTTCTCCTCCATCCATCTCCGATTCTTTGTGGTCTCTTTCTGAGGAGGATTCCCGCCATGCGCTGAAAGTCCTTCGCCTGAAATGCGGGGATCAGGTGGAAGCTTTTTCCGATGATGGCAGGTTCCTTGCGGAAATTTCCTCCATTCAGGAAAATCGTATTCTTGTTCGTGTGCTTTCTCCCCTCTCTGTTACTGAGCCATCATTAAAAATCACACTCTTCCAGGGGCTTCCCAAGTCTGATAAAATGGATTGGATTGTACAGAAAGCAGTGGAACTGGGCGTAACCAGGATCGTCCCGGTCCGGATGTCCCGCTGTGTGGTCAGACTGGACGAAAAAGATACTGCAAGGAAAGTGGAACGCTGGCAGAAAATTGCCAGGGAAGCCTGTAAACAGTCAGGCCGGTGTACTGTTCCGGAAATTACCCTTCCCGTCTCCGTTTCTGATCTTTGTAAGGAAGTGGCCGACCTGTCCCTTTGTGTTGTTCCCTGGGAGGGCTGTGCTTCCGGCGGTCCCCTCGCCGTGTTTCGTAATCATCCCTCGCTTTCCTCTCTTGGAATCGTAATCGGTCCCGAAGGCGGAATCAGTTCTGAAGAGATGGCGCTTTTCCGGGAAGCGGCGTGCGTTCCTATCACGCTCGGAAAGCGAATCCTTCGCACCGAAACCGCTGGGCTTAGCGCCGTCTCCGCATTTATGGCGCTTTATGGCGAGATGGAGGAATAGAAATGCCGACCATTGCTTATCATACACTGGGCTGCAAAGTAAACCAGTATGATACCCAAGCCATGTTGGAACTGTTTCTGGCTGCGGGATATACGGCTGTTTCGATGGAGGAAAATGCTGATGTCTATCTGGTGAATACCTGCACGGTCACCGGTACGGGAGATAAAAAATCTCTCCAGTTAGCCCGTCGTATCCGTCGGGAGCATCCCGATTCCCGCCTGATCCTCTGTGGATGCATGGCCCAGAAAGAAGGTGCTTCCCTGCTTTCCACAGGCGCAGATCTGATTCTTGGCACCCAGAATCGGGCTGAAGTGGTATCTCTTCTCGATCGCGTCATAGCATCCGGCCAGCCGCTTTGTGCAGTGGAACCATTGTCCGGCAATGTTCCTTTCGAATCTCTTTGCATCAGTTCCCAGGACGAACATACCCGCGCTGTCCTGAAAATCCAGGAAGGATGTGAAAACCGCTGTACCTATTGCATCATACCCTCCGTTCGCGGTCCCGTTCGTTCCCGTCCGCTAAGTGAAATCGAGCAGGAAGCTGCCCGCTTATGCCGGAACGGCTACCGGGAAATCGTCCTGACCGGCATTCATCTTTCCTCATACGGGCGGGATCTTCCTGGCCGGCCTTCACTCCTGGATGTAATCCGGATCCTTCAGAAAACAGATGGAATCCTTCGGATCCGGCTTGGTTCCCTGGAGCCAAATGTTGCTACAGTTGATTTTGCCCGCGCGCTCTCCGAAATGGACAAGATCTGTCCCCAATTCCATTTGGCGCTCCAGTCCGGCAGCGATGCTGTTCTTCGGAGGATGAAAAGGAGATACAATATCTCTCAGTATTGGAACGGAATCCGAAATCTGCGTTCATTTTTCCCCCATGCGGCGTTTACCACAGACATCATGACAGGCTTTCCGGAAGAAACGGAAGAAGAATTTCACGAGTCCTGCCGGCTGGTGGAGGAGGTCGGATTTGCCCGCATTCATGTTTTTCCTTATTCTCCCCGTCCGGATACGCCGGCTGCCGTCATGAATGGCCAGGTACCGAAAGCAGTGAAAGAAGCTCGCTCCCGGGAGCTGATTCGTGTTGGAAAAAAAGCAGCCGGGCGCTATCTGCAAAGCTGGGTTGGTCTGGAATCCGTTCTTCTTCCGGAAGAGCAGGTGGAAGGTTGCTGGGAAGGCTATACTCCGGAATATATTCGTGTCCGTCTTTCTGCCGGCGTTTCCTGTTCCTGCGGTATCCCCGTCCGTGTCCGGCTCTGTTCGGTTTCCTCCGGCCTGATGGCCGGTGAAATAATAAAATAAAATAAAGGAGATTATTATGGAAAACTGTCTTTTCTGCAAAATCATGAAAGGTGAAATTCCTTCCACAAAAGTCTATGAAAACGATGATGTCTTCGCTTTCCGCGATATCAATCCTCAGGCACCGGTTCATGTCCTTGTCATTCCGAAAAAGCACGTTTCTTCCCTGTCTGAAGTGGATGGTCTGGCCGATACCCAGATTGCTGCCTGCATGCGCGCGATCAGTGCCATTGCAGCACAGGAAAACCTGGCTGAAGGCTATCGCGTCGTGTCCAACTGCGGTCCGCATGCCTGCCAGTCTGTCCCTCACCTGCATTTCCATATCCTGGGCGGAGTCCAGATGGCTGATCGTATGGCCTGAGCATTCCTGACACCTGAAGCAGCTGAGCTACTGAACGAGCTGCTGAACTCCTTTTGAATTTTTCGAAAATTCTTGACGCTTGTTTAATTTGGTTGTATAATCTATACAGGTTTTGCCCTCCGTCCGTCTGGCCGGTTGATGGCAAGGCGTTGAATGAGCGAGGGGAGGGATAACAGTGTCCGAGGTACGTATCCGCGAAAATGAGTCCCTGGAAAGTGCGCTCAAACGGTTTAAGCGGCAGTGCGCCCGCAGTGGCGTTCTCCAGGAAGTTCGTAAACGCGAGCATTACGAAAAGCCCAGCGTAAAGCGTAAGAAAAAGGCTGAAGCCGCCCGTAAGCGCAAGTGGTAATGTAAGCCGTTTCCCCTCCGTATGGAGGGGATTTTTTTGTTTTCCCTTCATGAATCCCTTGAAAATAAATAATTGCTCTGGTATAATAGTATTAGTTTTTCTAATGAAAAGAGGATGGCATGGTTTTTTCCTTTGAGCTGATCAGGCACCCCAATATTCGTTATCGTGAATCGCTCAGCCGTTTGGCTCGTTGTGAGCTGATCAGCTTGTTACGTGCCCTTCACCTTGATTGTGATGTTGTCCCGGAAACAATCGGTAATGCATCCTTTCTGACCTTTAAGTGCCGGATCTTGTCTGCCCGGGAATTGCAGTTTCTTGCACGTCATAGTGCAGTAACCCTGCTCACCGAAAAGCGGGAAGATGGCCTTCTTCGCCCATTATTTGCCGACCGTCGTTCTTTTCTTGATGAAGACTGCGCAGAGATACTGAAATACAAGGGCAAGACCGGTGTCACTTTCACGAAAATGATGCTGAACATGGCCGGTTCGCTTGTCTCTCGCCCTTCAGCGGATTTTGGTCCACTTCTTGTTGCTGATCCCCTCTGCGGTAAGGGAACCTCACTTTTCTGTGCGTTGGAAAATGGTGATAATGCTGTCGGCCTGGAAGCTAATAACGGGTACATCAGGGAAACCAGGGAATATTTTAAAAAATATCTCGAATTTCACAGGCTGAAACACCAGGTTCGTTCATTGTCAGAAACAGCAGAAAGCACCGCTGTCCCTGTATGGGAATATACCTTCTCCAAGGATTTCGGGGATGGAAGGGAGCCTCAATCCAGATCCCTTCGCCTGGCTTGCGGGGATACTTCGCTGCTTCCTGTTTTGACGAGGAAAAAGAAAGCGGATCTTTTGATCGGGGATCTGCCATATGGGATTCAGCATGCTCCCCGATCGGGTGGTAAAACCGAGTCCTTCCGCCAGCTTCTTCACCGTTCACTTCCTCGCTGGAATCAAGCGCTCCGAGATGGAGGCGTCGTTGCCTTAAGCTATAATACACTGACGCTGAGCCCTGCGGCAATCAGAGACGAGTTGCTATCCGCCGGTTTTTCAGTCAGGGAAGAAGAACCATTTGCATTCCTCAGGCATGAAGTGGAACATGCCGTTGTACGTGATATTGCTTTTGCTGTAAAAACACAAGGAGGATCCTTTTCATGACAGAGAACGAACTGAAATCAATGACAGTTGTCCAGCTAAAACAATATGCCAAGGAAAATCATATCGTTTTGGGAGCCGGTTTGGATAAAGCTGGGATTATCAGCAAAATTCTGCTCTCGGAACAGAATCAGACTGTTTCCGTTCCCACCGTTCCACCTTCTCCCTCTGCTACCTCTGCTCCTTCCTTGCCTGAGCAGGAGCCGCAGCTGGCTGAGCCGAAATTTCAGGCTGCCTGGCATAATACGGACAGTCCCCGTTACAGTGCCAAGCCTTCCTATCAGACACCGGCTGCTTTCGGTCCCCGTCCAGCCTGGCAGAACACCACACCTTCCGGCCGCCAGCTGACAACAGACCAGCAGCATATTCAGCCAAAGCGCCCCGGAAGCTTTACTCCGCGCTTCGGTCCCGCGGCTGTCCCTCAAGCTCCTTCCGCCGCCCCGGTGGAAGAACACCCCCAGCCTGAAAATCCCATTGCATTTCAGACGGCTTCCTCTCCTCTGCCTGAAAAACGCTTTTCTCATCCTGGGGATTCAGGCTTCGGTCCCCGCCCCGGAGCCGTTGTGGCTTCCTATTCTCCCCAACAGAAAACCTACGAGTTTTCACCCATCCAACCCCAGGAAACAGGAATTAATGCCCCTACGCTCGAAGAATTGCTCGCCTCTGGTGATTATGAAGAAGGTGGCGGTGTTCTGGAATTACATCCCGATGGATATGGATTCCTTCGGGCGGCATCTTTCCTCCCTTCCTCGAAAGATGTATATGTTTCCATGGCTCAGATCCGCCGTTTCGGTCTTCGGACAGGGGACATGGTTTGCGGAAAAATCCGCCCGCAGCGGGAAGGTGACAAGTATGCTGCCCTCTTGTATATTACAACAGTAAACGGTGTGTCAGAGGCCAACGCCTTCACCCGGCCTTTATTTGATGAACTGACACCGGTCTATCCGTCCCGCAGGATTTCTCTGGAAAGCAAAGATGGCCATTCTATGGTGGATATGCGTCTAGTCGATCTCATCGCACCACTTGGCTTTGGCCAGCGTGCTCTGCTCCTGTGTCCTCCGGACACCGGAAAAATTGAGTTGATGCGGGACTATGCCAAGATTATTTCCGAAAACTATCCGGACGTCAGTATTTTGATGCTCCTGATCGATGTCACACCTGAAGATGCTACGATGATTCGGGATTCCGTCCCCTGCCCGGTGCTTTCTTCGACTTTTGACCAGTCTCCCGAAGCGCACCTTCGCCTGTCTGAAATCGTTCTGGAACGGGCGATGCGCCTGGTGGAACAGCAAAAAGATGTAGTCCTGTTGGTGGACAGCCTGACCCGGCTCGCCAAGATTTACACCACGGCAGCCGCCCAGCAGGGACGCAGCCTGCCCGGTATGGTAAATCCTGCAAGCCTGTTCCGTGCCAAGCGACTTTTTGGTGCTGCAAGGTCCTGTAAGGAAGGCGGCAGCCTGACGGTGATCGCTTCCATGGATATTTCCACCGGTTCCAAAGTGGATGATTCTGTGGTTGAGGAATTCAAGGGAACAGCTAATATGGAACTGACTTTGGATCAGTCTGTAGCCCGGGCAGGAATTTCGCCTGCCCTGAATCTACAGCACAGTTATACCAAAAATGCTGATATTCTTCTGAATGACAGCCAGAAGGAAGGTCTTGCCCTGATCCGTACCATGTTGGGAAACACTTCTTCTGCTGTGGCAATTCCCCAATTGCTCTCTATGATGGAAAAAGCGGATACCAATGCTGAACTGCTTCTTAAAATCAAGGACTGGTTTGCGTTGATGAACCGATAATACACGGGGGAGACTGAAGGAATGGATTCTGTCTATGTTTTAGGCCATAAAAACCCGGATACAGATTCTGTTGTATCTGCGATGGCTTATGCTGCACTCAATAATGCGCTTGGTGAAAACAATTATATTGCAGGCCGGGCTGGCCATTTGAATACGGAAACAGCGTTTCTCCTGAACCGCTTTGGCTTCACGCCTCCGTTGTATATTCGCTCTGTCCGGACGCAGGTATCGGATATTGATTATGATATGCCGCCCGCTCTTGGCGAAGCCGTTCCTGTCTCCCATGCCTGGAAAGTCCTGCATGACCAGGGGGACAGCGTCTCCGCTCTTCCGATTATCCATGAGAATGGGACACTGTACGGGCTTGTTACTTCAGGCGGCATCGCAGAAAATGATATGGAGTCTGTCAACAATCCGTTGGTGCAGTCAGTACCTGTCTGTAATCTTCTCAGTGCGTTGGAAGGCCATATCCTTAATGAGGATCAGGATGTTTTTGCCGAAATCACCGGCGAAGTTGTCATCGCCCTGCCTGGTTCCCATCAGTCTTTTCATCAGGGAAGTATTGTCCTTTGCGGTAATGACAGCCAAATTGCCGATCAGGCGATTTCCAGCGGTGCGTCATGCGTGATCTTCTGCCAGAGCGATGTTGCTGAGAATTATCGAAATCATTCCTGCGATACATGCCTTGTTGTTACCCCATTGGATGCATATCGTGCTTCCAGGCTTCTTTTCCAATCCGTTCCTGTCGGAAGAATCGCCTGCACGAATGACCTGGTGTTTTTTCATCTGAATGATTATCTTGATGATGTCCGCGATGCGGTGCTGAAAAGCCGTTTTCGTTCTTATCCAGTTTTGAATGAAGAAGAAAAAGTAGTCGGTACCCTGTCCAGGTATCATCTGATCCGTCCCCGCCGCAAAAAAGTCGTTTTGGTGGATCATAATGAATTGAGTCAGGCGGTATCAGGGCTCGAGCAGGCGGAAATCATCGGTATTATCGACCACCACAGACTTGCGGATGTACAGACAGGAAAACCCGTTTATGTCCGTAATGAGCCAGTCGGTTCAACCACCTCGATTGTCGCTGAAATGTATCAGGAACGCGGCCTTCTTCCCTCTCCGAATCTCGCCGGATTGATGGCTGCAGCCATCATCTCGGATACCGTGCTCTTCAAGAGCCCCACCTGTACACCTCACGACCGTGTTTTGGCTGAACGCCTGGCCCGTCATGCCGGCATTGATCTGGAAGAACTTGGGAAGGCCATGTTCTCCAGAGGCGTTTCCTTTGACAAACCGGCGCCGGATCTGATCCGCGGCGACCTGAAAGAATACCATCTTGGCAGCCATTCCCTTGCAATCTCCCAGATCACCTGTGTGGAAACCGCTCCTTTTCTCAGCCGTCTGCCTGAGATCGTGGACGCGCTGGAGGAATATCGGTCCGAGCACCATTATGATCTGATGCTGATGATGATTACCAATGTTTTGAAAGAAGGCACGGAACTGGTCTTCTCAGGGGATCCGGAAATCATTCAAAATGCCTTCGGCGTGGAAGAAATCCGCAATCATCACGTTTTCCTTCCGCATGTCCTTTCCAGAAAGAAACAGATTGTTCCCGCCCTTTCCCAGCTCTGGGGATAAGAAAAACTGCTTCCGATTTAGAATGGAAGCAGTTTTTCTTCTCTTTATAAACGCTTCGTCGTGCTGCTGTTATGCATCCGCGTCCCGGATTCCGATGATTTCGCCCGTATACTCCAGATCCAGAATCTGATGGCGGTTATCTTCCGTTTCGTACCGAACGGAAATATCGTCAGCATTCAGAATAATCTCCACAGGATACCCAAGTTCGGTTCCCGGATCCTCCGATACCCAGAGTACCCGGCCGTCTCTTGAAATCGCCACAGGAGTTTTTCCGACCGTACCGGTAATGTACATTGTCCCGTCTTCAGCGATGGCCATCACGCCCGCATCGCCAAGATCGCAAATTGTTTTAAGCAGGGACCATTTTTCTTTTCCGCTCAGCAGGTCGATCATAATCAGGCCATACTCTGCATCGTACACCATCACCTGCGGCTCATCGATATCGCCGCCGATGAAAGCCTTGAGCAAGTCTGTGGTCCCTTTGTTTTCCACTTTTTCAATATATCCCCACGCCGCAACGTCATCAATAAAGCATCCGACCCGAAGCTCTTCCATGTTCTCGTTGCCCGCTGCCGGTTTGATATGCGTTGCGATTACGGATACGTTGAATTCTTTCCATTCCAGGATGGTTTCCGCCCCATCCAGAATCTCTTCCTTGGTCATCGTTTTGGATTCTGCGCTGGTTTCCGGCGGTTCATATTCAGGAGCTTTTTCAAGAAAGGCCATCATGATGTAGCCTTCTTCCCCCTGATATTCGCACTTGACAAATCCCTTCTTGGCATAGGTGCAGTTCATCACGATTGCACCCAGCGGCACCTTCATAATACGCCTGTAGGTCTTTCTGGGGCCTTCACGCAGGGAAACCCATTCCTTGCACTTGGTAACCCGCATGGCGCCGATATAGTTGCTGTCTTTTTCAACAGGCGCTCTGTCCGCCTGAACAGAAAAGACAACCGTCATACAGCAGATAACCACGAGCAGAAAGCATATGGCTTTTTTCACGGACGGTCATCTCCTCTCGTTTTTTATTATATTACAGCATTCTTGTAATTTTCTCAAGTTAAAACAATAAAAATACTGTAATTTTCTTGTTTCATTCAGGTGAAATCATTATAATGAATGCAGTTTTTGTATACAGTATGTAAGGGAGTTGGGTTGCATGAACGTTGAACTGGTCATTTTTATCCTGTATTTGGTTTGCATGCTGGGGATCGGCGTGTATTTTTTCCTGCGTTCCCGCGGCAGCGGCGAAAAGGAGTATTTCCTCGGTGGCAGAAAAATGGGGCCCTGGGTTTCTGCCTTGTCCGCCGGTGCTTCCGATATGAGCGCCTGGGTGCTGATGGGGCTCCCCGCTTCGATCTATGCCGCCGGAATCGGCCAGGCATGGATCGCTATCGGTCTGGCCATCGGTTATGCTCTCAGCTGGGTTTTTGAGGCACCCCGTCTCCGCCGTTTTTCAATTGTTGCGGATGACGCCATCACGATCCCGCAGTACCTGACAAACCGCTTCAAATCTTCCCATAAAGCTTTGCAGGTCATCTGTGCAATCATCTTTCTGGTGGCGTATACCATTTATGCCGCCTCCAGTGTCAAGGCCTGCGGCACGCTGTTTAACACGGTGATTGGGATTGACGCCAACGTCGCCATGTACCTGGCAGCGGCGATTATCATCGGCTACACCTTCCTGGGCGGTTTCAACGCCGTCTGCTGGACAGATTTTTTCCAGGGGCTGCTGATGCTGGGTGCACTGCTGATTGCTCCGATTTTTGCCCTTTCCCTGGTGAATTCCGGCAAGGCAGTCGCTTCCGGCGATGCACTTCCGGAAAACTTCTGGAATCTGTTCGCGGACTGGAAATCCATTGTTTCCGGCCTCGGCTGGGGCCTGGGGTATTTCGGCATGCCCCATATTATCATCCGGTTTATGTCCGTCCGCAGCGATAAGGACCTGAAAAAGAGTGCAAAGATCGGTATCGCCTGGAACGTGCTGATTATCGGTTTTTCCGTGGCTGCCGGCTGCATCGGCCGTCTTTACATGGGGGAACTGGAAGACAGTTCGACGGTCTTTATCCAGATGGTGCGTAACATCTTCCCGCCCGTTATTTCCGGCATTCTCCTTTCCGCGATTCTGGCTGCTTCCATGTCCACAGCTGATTCCCAGCTATTGTCCGCTTCCTCCGCTTTTGCGTCTGACTTCTACAAGCCGGTCATTCGGAAAGGGAAGTCTTCTGAAAAGGAAATGTTCTGGGCAGGCCGTCTTGTTGTATTGATCATCGCTCTCCTGGCGGTTATTATCGCTGCCAATCCCAACAGCGGTTCCATTATGGGCCTCGTGGAAAACGCCTGGGGCATTTTCGGTGCAGCCTTCGGCCCCGCGATCCTGTTGAGCATCTTCTGGCGCCGCTTTACCCTGAAAGGCGCGATTGCCGGCATCCTGTGCGGCGCAGCGGGCGATCTGATTTGGCTTTATTGCATCGGCCTTGGAATTTACGAAATCATTCCCGGATTCCTCTTTGGCCTTCTGGCGGCTGTTGTAGTAACGCTGCTTGACCGTGAGCCGGAAAAAGAAGTCCTGGATCTTTTCGATAAAGCCACTGATGCTTCCATTGAAATCTGACAAGCTTTTCTCTCGCAAAGAGCCGGTTCTCCCGGCTCTTTTTTATCCATGCTTTCCCTGAAAAAAACGAATGAAGCTTTTTCTTGATGAACATGCTTCCGTAACATCGGGAAAGCTTATGAAAGATTCTGTGTATTATATTGTAGTTTGTTTTTCGTTGTGCTACAATATTTAGATCTGGATACTATTTATCAACTGATTCAGGAGGTTTGCACAATGAAACTGAAATTGCGTATTCTGGCGGTCATGGTATGTGTTTCCATGCTTCTTGGCGTGGTTTCCGCTTCAGCGGAAGCCTGGACCGTTCCCGAAGACCTGAAAAAAGTGGAAGGTTTACCGGAGAACCCTGTGGTTCCTTCCATGAAAACCCTGAATGATGGGGTTACGGAAGTGGTCACTGTATCAGGTGAGCTGGTTTCGCTTCATGCCAACTGGGATAATGAATTGTTTCCGCTGGAACTGAAGAACGGCACTGCAACCTTTGATATCACCGGGAAAAAGGTACAGCTTGGTATGGAAGGAAAACATGCGCGCCTTGTCTGGGATGAATATGAGATCGTCGTTGTGGAAGATGATGATGAGTTCGAGCATGAACATTATGATAACGGCAAAGACGATGATGATGACGACGATGACGACGATGATGACGACGACGATGACGACGACGATGATGAAATCGAATACGGCCACCATCGGATTAAACCGTATAATGCCGATGTTACGCTTCCGTCTTCCTATAAGGTAACCCATACCAACAGCGATTTCACCTCGATCCTGTATTACTGGCCCTTTGCCCAGGTACAGAAACCCGGCTATCATTTCTATGTCGCTGTCGGATTTGATGATAATCATCACGTGGTCTATGAGGACAGGTTCATTGAATCCGATGATCAGGAAAAAAATGATGACACTGTGAAATCCATTCAGGAGGAGATTGCCGCCGCCGCAAAAGCCCTTGGCGTCGATCCCAGGCTGGATGACTGGATGCTGGACACAAATGGCTGGGTGGACATCATGCTTCACGTAACAGCAAATTATTTCTGGGCTGCTGACATCAATTTCTACGGTTTTGCCTTTGAGGGAGTCCTTCCGAACGGGATCGTTGCCCGTTATAACCGGAAAGGTGAATGCTGTGAAAAGGAAATCACGCTGTCCGGCGTTGACTTCTTCCAGAGCCAGACTGCTCCGTCTCAGGTAAAAGTTATTTGGAACAGCGGCCTGAACATGTATGATCAGACCGTATGGTATATCAGTGCCATCCGCCAGACGTATGGGGACACAACCGTAACGGCTTCTTATTCTCAGGGCGGTAAACTAATCCGCACAAAAGCAGACAGGAATTAATCCTTTTCCGTTATATAGCGAAGCCCGGGCCGCTCAGGCCCGGGTTTCGCCATTTCTTATCTACAGATTCCCGCCCATAGTATTGACGGCTCATTCCTGTCCTTTAGGACTGGCATGCTGTCCAATATACAACTCATAGACATTCATGATCTCTGCATTTCCCTGCAGATCGGCGTAAATATAGACCAGCGCCCACGTCGGAACAGGATCAGGTACAACGGGGGAAATCTGGCAAAGAATACAATAGTTCGTCCCTGCCACAATCTGCGTGCTCAGCAGGGCGACAGGCGTATATTTTGCTCCGACGAGCTTTTCAAGAGCCTTGTCAAATGCTGCCTGGGCTTTTTCCGGCAGCTGAACAGCTTCTGACGGTACATTTTCCCACCCGCCGGTTGTTCTTTCCGCCCCTGCTCCGGCAGCGCAGAAAAGGCTCGCCAGAACCATAAACAGTATGATAATCTTTTTCATGATGTCATCCTCCTTTTCGATTATTCCATCTGTATATGAATTCTCTCTACGGCATTAAACTCCTCCATGTATGGAATCCCACCGGGATTGCTCCGTGTGCCGATAATGGAAATAACAAAGAGGCGTGAGATTCACGCCTCCCGGATTCATTATTCCATGTTGAAACGCTTCTTGAAGCGATCCACACGTCCGCCGGTATCAACCAGCTTCTGTTTCCCCGTGTAGAAAGGATGGCATTTGGAGCAAATATCAACCTTCATCTCTTTCTTGGTAGAGCCCGTCTCAAACGTTTCACCGCACACGCAGCGAACGATGCACTTACCGTACTGGGGATGGATTTTTTCCTTCATTGCTGTTTCACCTCATTTCGCGTATGCAATGGCGGATAAACCGCAAGGAATATATTATCATATCTGTTTTCTTTTTGCAAGGCTTTTTCTGCCCGTTTGTGAAATTTAAGTGAAGCAAAAGGAAACTGACTGATTCTGTCGAATTCTGTTTCCTGTATGATTGTTTGAAATCGGAGGGATTATCCGTTTATGGACGAGAAAGAAAAAGACAGGAACGAAAAAAAGTTTGATGTAGGCGGCCAGGCGGTCATGGAAGGCGTAATGATGCGCTCTCCGAATGCTACTGCTGTCACGGTCCGTCGTCCCGATGGGACGATGGTGACCAAGCTGACGCCGTTCACCCCCCTGAAAGAGAAGCATCCCTGGATGGGCAAGCCGTTCATTCGCGGCATCATTAATATGGGAACCATGCTTTACTATGGCATGAACACCCTGCAGGATTCAACAAAGATGCTCGGCATCCTGGACGAGGAGCCCACGAAGTTCGAGCTCTGGCTGTCAAAAAAACTCGGCAAGGGCATTGATAAAATTGTTATGGCCGTGGCTATCATTCTGGCTGTCCTGTTTTCCGTCGGCCTTTTCATTGCGATCCCGGCGGGGATTGAGTCCCTGCTGAAGAATTCCGGCATGTCCCCCATCGGTTTCACGCTGATCGGCGGTCTGGTCAAAATCCTGATTCTTGTTGGGTATATGTATGCGGTTTCCTTTGTACCGGATATCCGCCGTACATTCCAGTATCACGGGGCAGAGCATAAATCAGTCCACTGCCAGGAGTCGGATCTGCCGCTGACGCCGGAAAACGCAAAGACTTTTTCCCGCCTTCATCCCCGTTGCGGAACCGCATTCCTGCTGATTGTTTTTTCCATTAGCATCATCCTGTTCCTGATCCTGAACATTCTGGTTCCGATCAGCAACTACTTCCTGCGCCTGCTCTTTCATTTGGCCATGTTGCCCCTGGTCGCCGGTGTCAGTTATGAGGTTCTGATGGGCCTGGCCCATTCCAACAGCAAAGGCGCCTGTATCCTTCGCTGGCCGGGGATGCAGATGCAGCGTCTGACCACCCGGGAACCGGATGAATCCATGCTGGAGTGTGCAATTGTTTCCGTGAATGTTGTTCTGAATGGATTCCCGGAAGGCTGCCCGAAAACCCCGGAAGGATGGGGCATTTTTCACTCTTACCAGGAATCCGAACCCGGCCATGTCTTCCCTGCCCCTTCTTTTGAGGAGAAAAGCGAAGACGCTGAGTCGCCTTCCGAGGCGGCCCCGAAGCAATGACTTCCCCCCGAACGCTGATCCGTGAAGCCGCTTCCCGTCTCCGGCTTGCCGGTGTACCCGATCCGGAGAATGATGCGGCTTTACTGCTTTCTTTCCTCTGTTCCCGGCCTGCCCTGGAGCTGCGCCTGGATCAGGAAACAGCGTTAGATGCCGACTGTTTGGCCAGTTATGAATCGCTGCTTCTTCGCCGCATGAATCGGGAACCGCTGCAGTATCTTCTGGAAGAGGTTCCGTTCTGTGGGTTTTCCTTTGCCGTTGATTCCCGAGCCTTGATTCCGCGGCCTGAGACTGAGCTGCTTTGTTTATGGGCTTCCGAATTCATTGCTGCGAAGCCGGATGGTCGCCTGCTGGATCTATGCTGCGGTTCCGGCTGTATAGGCCTCACCCTGAAAAAGCGTTTCCCGTCTCTTTCCCTTACATGTTCCGATCTATCTCCGTCAGCGCTTTCCCTGGCTCGGGAAAATGCCGAAAGGCTTTCCTGTGAAGCGGAATTCATCTGTTCCGACCTTTTTACGCTGTTGCCTTCCCGCCGATATGACTGGATCTGTTCCAATCCTCCGTATATCCCTACGTCGGCCTGTTCTTCACTTCAGCCTGAAGTGCTCGCTGAACCGTTCATGGCGCTGGATGGAGGCTCTGACGGGCTTGATTTTTACCGGCGGATCGCTGCTGATGCTCCGGCATTCTTGCTGCCTGGAGGCCGTCTGCTGATGGAGCTTGGCTTCGGCGAAGCGGAAATGGTCAGTGAGCTGCTTTCATCACAGGGGTTTGATGATATTCAGTTTCGGAAAGATGATCGTATGATTGACAGGATGATTTCAGCCAGATGTCCGAATAATCTGTCTCCGTATTCTGATGGAGGAAAATGATGTTCCAGAAACTTGATGAGCTCACGGATCGTTACCGTGAGCTTTCCGAAGCAATCGCCCAACCGGAAATCATCCGGGATTTTCCCCGATACCAGCAGTTTCTGAAAGAACGTGCGGAACTGGAGCCGATTGTCCTTCGTTACGGGGAGGTTTGTGCCCTCGCACGTCAGATGGATGAAGCTCAGCAGCTGCTGCAGGATCCTGATTTTGCTGAAGAAGCCAAAAATGAGCTGATGGATCTGCGGCTTCGAAAGGACGCTTTGACGGATGAAATCAAGCTTTTGCTGATTCCGCCGGATCCGATGGATTCCCGGAATGTTATCATGGAAATCCGTGCAGGTGTCGGCGGGGAGGAAGCCGCCCTTTTTGCGGCAGACCTTCTGCGCATGTATCAGAAGTATACGGAAAAAGCCGGGCTCAAGGCATCCGTCCTTTCTCTCAGTGATACGGATCTGGGCGGAATCAATGAAGCCTTGGTGATGATTACCGGCCCGGATGCTTATGCCAGGATGAAATATGAAAGCGGCGTCCATTGCGTTAAGCGTGTACCTGTTACAGAGAGCGGCGGCCGGATTCATACATCCACCGTGACCGTAGCCGTATTGCCGGAAGCAGAAGATGTGGAATTTGAACTCAATCCGGCCGATCTCCGGATTGATGTATTTCATGCCTCGGGTCATGGCGGCCAGGGAGTGAATACGACGGACAGCGCCGTGCGTGTGACCCACCTGCCTACCGGCACCGTGGTTTCCTGCCAGGATGAACGCAGCCAGCTGGAAAACAAAGCCAGGGCAATCAAAGTACTTCGTTCCCGTTTGCTGGACCAGCTTCGCCAGGAGCAAATCCGCTCCCATGCTGAAAGCAGAAAAAGCCAAATCGGCAGCGGCGACCGCAGTGAACGCATCCGCACGTATTACTTTAACCACGATTATGTGGTGGATCATCGTATTGCCATGACGGTCAACCGAACCGCTAACGTCATGAATGGTGAGATCGGGAGCTTTATTGATGCCCTTCGGCTCGCCGATAAAACCAGTCAGTTGAATGGATGAGGTCCTCGAACCATGATTACACAAGTTCTTCCTGCTTCTCCGGAATCTTTTGCGCTGGCTTCCGATTTGCTTCGAAAAGGGCAGCTGGTTGCTTTTCCGACCGAAACGGTTTATGGCCTGGGCGCCGATGCCCTGAATGAATCTGCGGTTCGGGCGATTTTTGAGGCCAAGGGGCGTCCGGCGGACAATCCGTTGATTGTGCATATCGCCGACCGCAGCCAGCTTTCTCCCCTCTGTGAAATGTCGGATGTCTCCTGCCGCCTGATGGATGCTTTTTGGCCGGGGCCGCTGACCATGCTTTTCCCGAAGAAGCCTGCCGTCCCCGCTGTCGTCACAGCCGGCTTGCCGACTGTAGCCATTCGCATGCCTTCCCATCCCGATGCTGCTGCCCTGCTGAGGGTCTGCGGTTTGCCGATCGCTGCCCCGTCTGCCAATCGTTCCGGCCGCCCGAGCCCAACCACAGCAGCCCATGTGCTGGAGGATATGGATAGACGGATTCCTTTGATTCTTGACGGCGGTCCATGCGAAGTTGGTGTGGAATCAACCGTGCTGGATCTCACCCACGGCGAGCCGACCATCCTTCGTCCGGGTGGAATAACCAGGAATATGCTGGAATCGGTTCTTGGAACTCCGGTACGGCTGGCCGACAGTATCCTTCGTCCTCTCGGAAAGGATGAAAAGGCGCTGTCTCCCGGTATGCGCTATCAGCATTATGCGCCCGAAGCGGTTCTGACGCTGGTGGAAGGCCCGGAGGACCGGGTGCTTGCCCTGATGCGAAAAAAATGTTCAGAAGCTCTCTCCATGGGGAAAAAGGCCTGCGTGTTGTGCTTTTCGGAGCATTGTGCCTTGCTCTCCGACTGTTTTCCGCATGATATCGGATCCCTGTCCCGTCCCGAGGAAACCGCGCGCCGCCTTTTCCGGGTTCTGCGGAAACTGGATGAGGAAGGCATGGAAGTCGTCTTCACGGAAGTGCTCCCACCGGAGGAAATCGGCCTGGCAGTCATGAACCGCCTTGGACGTGCCGCAGCCTTCCGGACGCTCCGTGCTGATCAGGAATGACTCCCGAAATCAAGGCCCCGGTTCATTCGAACCGGGGCCTGCTTGATTTTTCTGTTAAATACCAAGCCAGTCGCTCAGCGCCTTCAACGCGCCTTCTGTCTGATGCGCCAGAACCTTTTTTGCCAGCACCTTGCCCAGTTGTACGCCTTCCTGGTCGAAACTGTTCAGGTTCCAGCAGAATCCCTGGAACATCACCTTATTCTCAAAATGGGCCAGCAGCGCACCCAGGGCTTCCGGGGTCAGCTGTTCGCCGATAATGATGCTGGACGGGCGATTGCCCTCAAAATTTTTGTTGGCATTCTCGTCCTGTTTTCCGCATGCAAAAGCGATAATTTGCGCTGCAACGTTGGCACAGAGCTTCTGCTGGCTGGTGCTGCCCTGAATCACAACATCCATGCCGGCCTGGTTGTTTTTAAAGCCGATAAACTGCAGCGGAATGATGTCGGTTCCCTGATGCAGCAGCTGGTAGAAGGAATGCTGCCCGTTGGTTCCGGGTTCACCGAAGATGACCGGCCCGGTAGGATAGTTCACTTTTTCTCCGAAGCGGTTGACGGATTTTCCGTTCGATTCCATGTCCAGTTGCTGCAGATGAGCCGGGAAACGGTTCAGCGCCTGGGAATACGGCAGCACAGCGGTGGACGGATAGCCGAGAACATTCCGCTCATATACGCCGATCAGGGCGTCGAGCATGGCCGGGTTTTTCATGATATCGGTTTCCTTGCCCAGCTTGTCTTCTTCCGCCGCCCCCTGCAGGAAACGGTCGAATACGTCCGGTCCGAAAGCCAGGGACAGCACAGCCCCGCCGACAGCGGATGTGGAGGAGTACCGCCCGCCAATATAGTCATCCATAAAGAAAGCTGCCAGGTAGTCGCTGGATTTAGCCAGGGGCGAAGTTTCGCTCGTAACCGCGATCATGTGATGCGCAGCATCCAGCCCAGCCTTTTTCAGCGCATCCTTGACGAAGGATTCATTGGTCAGGGTCTCCAACGTTGTTCCGGACTTGGACACCAGGATAAACAGGCTGTGCGCAATGTCAATGCTGTTCAGCACCCCGGCCGCGTCGTCCGGATCCACATTGCTGATGAACCGGGCTTCCATCCTGAAGCATCCGTTTTTCCTGGCCCAGTTTTCCAGTGCCAGATACATAGCCCGGGGACCCAGGTCACTTCCGCCGATACCGATCTGCACCGCGGTGGTGAACTTTTCTCCTTTTTCATTGGTCAGGCTTCCGTCGTGGACTTTTCCTGCGAATTCAGCGATTTTTTTCTGCTGTTCATTATAGAAAGCCCGCTTGTTGGTTCCGTCCGCAACCACATCCTTGCCGAGCTGGCCCCGTGTCAGCTGATGCAGCACCAGCCGGTTTTCGCCCGTATTGATCCTTTCCCCTTCATAGAGTGCCCGGTATTTCTCCGTCAGCTGTGCTTCGTCCGCCAGTGCCTGCAACTTTTTCAGCACGTTGTCGTCCACCTGCTTCGCGGCAAAGGAATACGCAAGGCCTGCCGCCATGGGAACCTGATATTCGGCAACGCGCTTGGCGCCTTCTGCGCCATCCATCGCCTTGGTCAGGTCAGTTCTGGCGGCCTCGTTCTTCAACTTTTGAAAAGCGGTAAGGGTATCCAGGTTCTTCCACTCAAGCATTTGTAGTTTCCTCCGTTCATTTGGGGCATATCAGCGAATATTGTTCGCAGCGTATTAGATCGCCCCGGAGCGAAGTCACTCGCCCCGGGGTTTTCAGGAATTACTGCCAGGGTGCATAGAAGCGTTCGACGGTGGTTGCTTCTCCGTTTTCGTTAAATGTGATGCGGATATTTTCGGAGTTGAATCCAACGCCGTCATTCTTTGCCGCTTCCAGCGCGGTAAACAGGTCCGCAGCTGTCATGGTTTTGTTTTCGTCCAGGATTTCACCTGTTTCCGGATTGATCTCTTCAATAAATACCAGGCTGTCCGTCACGGGAATGGTCAGGGTTTTCGCTTCTTCCAGCACGGGGCTCTCATAGAAATAGGCGTGATAAATTCCGTCCTCATTCCGCCGCAGATAATACTCGTCATTGATGATTGCATCATAGCCGTCGTATTCCAGCGTCCCAATGAGAACGTCTGTCGTCCCAATCCGGATGGTGTCGCCTGCATGAATGGAAATCGCCTGCCACTCAGTCAGCGTCACGGGAACCAGCAGTGTTGCTTCGATGGTCTTTGCTTCAGCGTCAAATCCGGTAATATTGGCCGTAAAAGTCTTCCCGGCAATGGTAACTTCCGCTTCTTCCGCGCCTTCAATGAAGTCCAGTTCGGAAAGGAAGGTGTTGCAGCTTGCCACTTCCTCATCCGTCAGCCTTTGCTCTGCGGCTTCATGCCCGGGAATCATAACGAATTCCACGAAATATCCCTTATAGATGGTAAGAAGCGTCAGGTAATCATAAATGTCCGTCTGGGTTCGGCAAACCAGCAGCCGGGTGCCGTATGCCGTTTCGTCATACGTAATGCTGGCAACAGGGTCTGTGTCTGTAAAGGTCTTTTCGAGAACAGCCATGGCCTCGTCATCCAGTTCGTTCATCCGGTCCACATGTGCATAGGTTTCGTCAAAAGCGATGGACAGCACCATAATCGGGGCCGTGGGATCGTCGCTCAGGATCCGGGAAAGGATGGTATCGTCTGTCAGTTCGAAGGGAACAATCTTGTATCCCTCCGGCAAAATGCCCTTGAGGGTGAATTCGCCGTTGGCGCGGATCGTCCCGAATGTCTGCTTTTCCGTGGTTTCCGCCAGCCCGGCGGCGCAGCCCAGCAGCATTGCAAGGCTCAGCAGGATGGCAATGATCTTTTTCATGATGGGATTTCCTCCTTCTGTCATTTCATTCCGCAGCCGTTATTTGGCAGCAAACTTCTTATGGATATAGCCGACATCTCCGGTATCCGGATCCTGAACCTGCAGGTAATGGTCCAGTTCCTTGAGAACCACCAGTTCCTCCCCGGCTTTGTAGTGGCCGAGAATCATACCGGTTTCACTTGGAACCCACCGCATGTTGACCCAGCTGGTAACCCGTGCGGGGCGCATCTTGACCTTGTATTGAGTCACGGTCTTGGCGCTTTTGAATTCTGCGTTGATATCCGTGATGGGATCCCCGGTGATGGTTGCCTGCTCTTCTTCAATGATATTTTTCAGGGCTTCCGGTTCAACGTTGATCAGGAACCGGGTATTCACGTAAGCGATCTGGTCCTGGAATAGGATGGCGGCCCAGTTCTCGTTGATAAAGGAAATAACCTGTACCTTCGTTCCGAAAGGCAGCTCGCCGATGATTTCCCCGCCCGGTTCCTTGCGAACGTTCAGGGCCAATCCGTTTTCAGTGTAAACATAATAGGTTTTATCCTCCTGAATCTCCTCGGCAGCTGCAGGAAGGAAAACCGCCAGCACAAGAACCGCGGCCAGCATAAGGGAAAGAATCCTTTTTGTCATATTGATGAACCTCCTCATTGTCATGCAGTCAAAATGTGTTTTGCTCCGGATCAGTTCCATTCCTTATGGGGCCGGCGTGCTTTCCGAATGGTCTTAATCCAGTCGCCGTCAATCTGATAGCTGTAAACAGTAATCTGTCCGCGGGTCATGTCCATCCCGCAGGAAGGCGTTTTAAAATTCACCATCTTCCAGTGTGCCTTTCCTGTTGTGCTGCCGGGAGGCAGTGTGCCGGACCAGACGACATCCACCTTGTTGGATCCGTTCTTGGTGTTGATCTCGGCAGCTTTCACCTCGTCCGTGCAATCCCAGAGCTCGACCTGCGCCTTGATCTGGGTAATGGTGAAGTCTGAATCATTCCGCACTGCAAGCCAGACATTGCCAGCGTTGTCGTAATCGTAATTCAGGAAGGTCAGCATATTGTCGAAATTGCCGACCGTCACTTCCAGGGTATCCTGGAAATTACCGTCCTCTGTTGTGGCTATAACGATGGCGTTGCCGTATCCGACGCCGGTCAGCTTCATCTTGTGGTTGGTATGGCCGTCGCACGTCACAACGCTCGTGTCGGAGCTCTCCCAGAATACATTTTTGTTGATGGCATCCGAGGGATAAATGTCCGCGCCTGCTGTAGCTGTTTCACCATAGTCGATGTACGCATGCCTCCGGACCATTTTCAGGCCTCTGACGTGCGCGCCGATCTGAACAGTAATGGTCGCGCTCCGCTTGGATCCGTCCGTCGTGGTGGCGGTAATCTTTGTTTTCCCGGACTTAATGCCGGTAACCACGCCGTTTTCATCCACCGTGGCGATTCTCTCGTTGGCGGATTTGAAAACGAGCCTGGAATTGGTCGCGGTGGCGGGTTCCACCATCCAGCTGAGCTGTGTCTGCTCGCCGTCGTATGCAAAGGCAGTCTTATCGCTGAAAGCCACTTTTTTGACCGGCTGCTGAACATGGACGTTAACCGTGGCAGTCACGCTGCCCAGCGCCGCACTGGTGCAGGTCACGGTACAGTCGCCGATACTGATTCCCTTGATCCGGCCGTTCTTGTCCACCCTGGCAATGCTTTCATCCGATGAGGACCAGATCACCTTTTTGTTGTCAGTGTTCTGGGGCATCACAGTCACCTTGCAGGGGGTGTCGCGTCCCACGTCGACAGTGATGTCGTTCGGAGAAAGGGAGAGGCTTTCCGGGCTCTGCGTTACTTTGACATTGATGTTCGCCCGGGCTCCATTTCCGTCCATGGCGGTAACAACAACGCGGCCGTTTCCTTTTTTCACGCCCGTAACCGTGCCGTTTTCATCAATGGTCAGGAACTTCCCGTCTCCGGAAGACCATATCACGTCCTTCATGGTGGCATTCTCAGGAAACACCTTCGCAGTCAGGGTAATCTGGCCGCCGACGGCCACCGAGGGTGAGGATATTTCAAATGATATTTTGGTAACCGGCTGTACCACAAGCACCCTGAAACTTGTCCTGACTTCCGGATTTGCTTCGCTGGCCACGGTCAGAATCGCTTCTCCGGGAGCGACGCCTGTCATCACGTTCTTGGCGGTGGTGAACACGGTGCTGTCACTGCTCGCGAAAGTCACATTTCGGTTGCTGGCGTCCTTCGGCTCAACGGCTGCAGTCAGCTGCAGCTTCTTTTTGACAGACAGAACCAGCACGGGCAGGCTGTTTTCTTCCGTATTCTCCCGCACAGTCAGATACGGAGCGACCCGATCGTCCGCCGCATCGTATACAGGGAGTTTCTGCGTGTTGATGGAGATGGTGGCCACCGGCCGGAGCACCGTCAACTTCATCTGCGCCCTGTAGCTCTTTTTATCGGTTTTCACCTGGGCTGTAATAATCGTACGCCCTTTTTTCAGTGCAGTCACGTTTCCGTTTTCGTCGACAGTCGCCGCCTTCGGGTCAGAGGAAGTGTATGTCACTACACCACCGGCGGCATCGCCTTCGCGGATCAGCGCAATCTGAAAGGTCTCCCCCTCGTTGACTGCTTTCTCAGCCGCGTCAAAAGCGATCCTGTCCCCGTCCGCCAAGGCAGCACAGGATATGAAAACCAGTGCCGCAATGGCCAGAAGAACAATCAGTTTCTTCATTGCATCAGCCTCCCTGAAATATAGTTTGCAATTGATGTTTTTATTGTACCACTTTTTCCCGGTGAAATAAACTGCTTTTTCACATTCCCATGCAGCCGATGCAAACTTTTTCGCAGATGCGCTTTCATTTCCCGCTTTTTTGCAACCGTCGGGGTGTCCTCAGGCGGAATCACACCCGGTTGCCGGCGAAAAAAACGTCATGCAGACCAAGTCCCTCAGGTATAATGATGATTGAAGTCTGCCCTCCTTTTAGGTAAAATATATGCAGATTCATTATTCAGCTTCCCGGCAGCAGGGAAATCCGGAAGGAGAAAGCATCATGCGCCGTATGAAAGCGGTTTTTCCCCTTTTTATCTATCTGCTTGTATTGGTTTTCTTCCCCGCTTTTTCCGTATCTGATGCCATGCCGAGGAAGCTGACACTGATGGTTTATATGTGCGGCAGCAATCTCGAATCCCAGTACGGGTCTGCCTCGGCAGATTATCTGGAAATGACTTCCGTACCGCTGGACCCGGATGTTACAGTCCTCGTAATGATGGGCGGAACCTCCGGGTGGCATCTTGAGCTCGGCGCGGATAGCTTCGCCGTCATGGAAATCAGCCATCGCGGAGCAAGAAAAGTACGATCTCTGGAAAAAATGAACATGGGAGATGGTGAAACCCTTGCCTCCTTTTTGCGTTTCGGAATGGATTATGCCCCGGCGGAGGAATACGCCCTGATTCTCTGGGACCACGGCGGCGGCCCCCTGGACGGGTTATGCTGGGATGAGCAATACGCTGCGGATCATCTGAGCCTTCCGGAACTGGCCGGGGCGCTGGATGCATGCAGCCTGAAAGATCGCAGGCTTGGCTGGATCGGTTTTGATGCGTGTCTGATGAGTTCCATGGAAGTTGCCTTCGCCATGTCCCCTTTTGCGGACTATATTGTTTCTTCGCAGGCGGAGGAGCCTGCTTCCGGCTGGAACTATGCTTTTCTTCAGGGTTTGGGTCAGGACGCTTCACCGGAGGAAACCGGCCGAAGGATTGTGGATGCCTATTTCGAGGTACAGCCGGATGCCGCCCGGGATCTGACGCTTGCATGCCTGGATCTTTCTGCTGTAAATGCCCTTTCCGACCGGATTAACATCTTTTTTGCCGATTTCTCCGGAAGCCTTACTGTGGATACTTTCGCGGATATATCCCGGCTCCGGCTCCATGCCACAGGGTTTGGAAAGTCCTTTGAAATCGGGCCTGGCCAAAGTGGATATGATTTGGTGGATCTGGTCTCCCTTGTGGAGTGTTATGCTTCCCGGAGTCCAGAGAAAGCGGACCGGGTGATCAGTGCTGTTCATCAGGCCGTCGTCTATCAGAAATCGAATCTGGCGCAGAGCTGCGGAATCTCGGTCTATCATCCCTGGCGAAACCGGGATAAGTTTCGTTCCGCCTGGCATCAGGCTTATCCTGCCCTGGGCTTTTGCGAAGAATATACCCGTTATGTGGCTTACTATGGCAGCATCATGTCAGGCGAATCCCTGGTACGCTGGGATGGCCTGGACCGAATTTCAGCGTGGCTGGATGCTGAATCCCAAACCTCCCGGATCACTGCGGAACTGTCTCCTGAGCAGGCGGAAAACCTTGCCGGAGCCAGGCTTGTCATTCTCGCCCGTAATCTCTATGATGCAGCGGATGAATCCTTCAGTCTGGTCTATCGCTCCCCTGAAGCAGTCCTGGAAGGCACATGGCTGCTGTCAACCTATGATGAACGCCATCTGAGGGCGATGGATATCTCCGGATTCACTTCCCTGACCGGGGCTTTGTCCTATCGTGTTACGGAAGACGGCACATATCTCCTTCCCCTCTGGCCTTATGACGCCGGGGGAAACCGGGACGATGCTCCTGTCTGGGCGGAGTACACACGGGATGGAAATCAGCTTCGCCTGAAACATTATCTGGTTTTTGATGAAATGACCCAGGCCTGGACCTCCCGTACCGATATGAATCTGAGGCAGTACGCCGGTGTAACCTTTCGGAATGAATACCGTATTCCGACTACCAATACCCGTGGTGAAATGCTGTCCTTTGATCAGTGGGAGGTTGATGCCCATATGGATACGCATATGAAAGCCAGATACGACGTAAATCATCCGGATTTCAAACTCGTGTTCGGCAACAGCAGCCTTTTGCGGGCGGAATCGCTGTATGCTGCTTTTGAAATCACGGATACCCAGGGATATCAGTATATGACCGCGATGGTGCCTCTGGAGGAAAGCCAGGCAAAAGAATATGCATTCAGCCTGCAAACACCGGAAGAACCTGTGTTATTGGGGGAAGATCCCTTGCAGTTGGACTGCAGACTGATCGAACTTCCTTCCGCCGATCCGTCGAATTCCCGCATCCTGCTGAATGTTTCCCTCCGGAACACTTCATCCCGGAATCTGGTTTTCAAGGTCAGTAATGTACAGCTGAACGGAATGGATTGCAGCGCCTTTGCCCTGTCTTCACAGGGAACTGGGAGTTTGTTCAGTTCTGACTGGCGTTCTCTGGCTCCCGGAGAAATCGGTTCCGCCAGCCTGATCCTGCAGGAACAGGAAATCGAACCGCTGGTACCGGATGTGGTATTGCAGCAGATCTTCTTCAGGCTCTGTATGTGGGAGTATGCGGATGGAGGGGAAATATTCGAGCATGAAATCCCCTGCACGCTGGAAACAGGCATTCCACTCACTGCTTTCTATTGGGAAACGGATATTCTTCCGCCTTCTTGGCTGGTGGAGGAAGGAAGAAAAGCAGGCGCTCTGGAGAAAACTGCTGAAAAGGTTTTGATTGATCAGGACGGCTTACTGATTGCGCTGCGAGGCGTTTATCTCTATGAACGGAACATGATTCTGCATCTGCATTATGAAAACAGTTCGTCCAAGGATTTCAATTTTTTTCTCGGCCGGGCACAACTGGACGACCAGGAAGCTTCCATCGGTCAGACCAGGGATATTCGGGCCGTTGCCCGCAATAACCGCATCATGACCTATAGTCTGGATCTTCCCCTCTGGAAAATTCCGACAGGCGTTTATCAGATTCTCCACCAGGAAACATTTCTGGATGAGTATGTAGTCATCAAACCGTCCGGTAATGCCCAGGTTGACTCACACAAGCTTTCTTTCCAGGTATACTGCTATGACCTGAACCAGCCAACGGTTGGCACGCTTTTCAGTGATGTGGTAATTGCTTCTTCTGAGCCGCTCCCTCTGGCGGAAGATACGGCATTGTTCGTTCCTGCATCGGATTTTAGTATTTCTCCTGGGAAACCGCTCCCCGCAGTCACAGGAATTTCTCTGCTGCGGAAAGATATCCCGTATGTCCCGGCCTTTTCGCCGCGCGTTTTATCAGTCAAAGATCCGGAAAATGAAATCATCTCCGGCGGATTCTATATTTTGTTCCGGAAGGTGTCCTCAGACGCGGAACTGGCAGCCATGAATATAACGAATCTCATCTCTGATGATCGCGGCGAAATGTCCCTGTCCTTCCCGGACGGACAGTTCTGGCTTCTCTATGAAGCAATCGGTGATCTGGCTCCCGGTGAGAATGGCAGCGCTTCCGCCCTTTTCCCGGATATGCTTCCTGTGATCCGCAGCAGCGCGGATACCCTGTGTCCCGGCCCTTTCTATGTGCAGATAAATGACCGCGGACAGTTTCAGTTTGACCAGATTGAAACGCATCTGATCTTTGGGTCTGCTTCCTTTCCCGGGGCTGTGCTGGATACTGCCATTGGATCCCTTTCCATTGAATTGGATCCGGCTTCCGGGAAAGCTTCTCTCCTGGATTATTATCAGATAGACGGCGCCAACCCTGCACTGGCCCAAATACTCACACAGCAGGTATTCCTGGTTTCCTCTGATATGGATGCCGCCGGCCTGCTTCAGTTTCTGACCGGTGATCTCGCAAAAGATCCTCATACGCTCAAGCAAAGCCAGCTCCTGACTGAAAAC
>Ga0265298_10001250_pt1 | contig 37657 bp, 30 predicted proteins | sample AusTroGonzalo_MG_3_FD_193486 | JGI IMG/M metagenome (GOLD analysis project Ga0265298, IMG submission 193486) | Bovine rumen microbial communities from tropical cattle in Woodstock, Queensland, Australia - Gonzalo_01 | ecosystem: Host-associated > Mammals > Digestive system > Stomach > Rumen ...
GGAAGAAGAAATTCCTGATGTTCCTTTCGAAGTATTCGATATAGGTCTGCTGCTTGCCGGACATGGTGAGAATGGGATTGCCGTTGCCGTCGACGGCCACCTCGTCCCATTTACCGGCTAGCTGCGGAAATAGTTCCCGGATAACCCGCTTGGTTTTGTGGGTGGCCAACGAAGCGACATCCTCGAACAATGCCTCGTATGCCTCGGTAAGCGCGTGGCACATCCGGTAATTTTCCGGTATTTCGGATAATATGTTATTCAGCACATCCATGGCGATTTCCTAGGCATCCTTGACCAATCTGACAGACAACGCCTCCGTCATACGCGGAGATGATTTAATAATGGCATTGTCCTGGGCAAAAACTTGCATAGCGTGTGCCCAACCTTCACTTCTATTATGGGATGACGACCACAGGTCGCAATACATTCCCGCATGCACCCCATGATGCTCTCTCACATGATAGCCACCGGGAAGTCTGCTATCAAACTCAGCAGTGACAGTCAACGGCTTTCTGCTGACGGTAAATGCCTTGAAGGTGTGGCCAGCCACTTCATAACCCCCGCAGTATTCAGCAAACTTGTCCCAATCCGCATCAGACGGCAAACGCCATCCATCACCGTACGATGCGGCCAGCATAGCGGCTTTCCACGTAAAGAATGTTTCGCCGTTCGCCTTGTATATTCCCTGCTCGGGATATTCACCGGGCATCTGCAGGTTGCTGGTCATCCATATCTGGTCGCCTACCTTTACCGAATCTTCATCGACTCGCTCGACCTTAACTTCCTTGGGTTCAATCGGGTCATCTTCTATTGAAAGTGTATCCGGGAAGGGGCCATCATAGTCCCGTGGCACACCATACAATCTACCCCATTCATAGGATTCACATATAGAGGTTCCAGCGAAGATGGTGTTAAAACCGCCGGCTACGGCCTGTCCAAAGGTACTGGCCTGTGGAATGTTGCCAAGTATTTCTGTCAATATGTCCATATGACTATCCCGTATCAATACATGCAGTTTATATGGGTAGCGCGGCTCGAGTTCCTGAATGCATAGGATTCCTGCATGCCATAAAAGGAAGGCGATGGATTTTCACAGCCTTTTATGCTATTTATCATTTGGGTTATAGGTACATACAACATTGTACCCGTACTGTTCAACGTCAAATCCAAGTTTTTTGGCGAGTCCAATCATCGCCACGTTACTCCTCTGTGTATGCAACGCCAGACCATTTGGCGAGTCATCCATACAACGTTTCAATAGTCTCGCCGCTATTCCGGTGCCACGCGCCTCCGGATTTACATATGCAAGAGAAAGGTAGTTTCTACCATCAGTAGTCTGGCGCGGCTTCTCTAGCATAAAGCATTGTTTCCCATCTATCGTGTATGTATGAATGGCATGTTTCCAGTGTTTAATGTACATGTCGACATAAACACGGTATGTATTGGCAATTTCATTTCTGTCAATTAGCCCAGCCTTGGATACATCATGGCAGGCCTGTACGACTGAACACAGCATCTCCTTGAATACATCATGGCAGGCCAGTACGACTGAACGCACCATCTCATCTCGTGTGCATTCCCTAATCGGCATATCGGCTAGAGATGACTCAAGTATTGCGATGTAACCCGCTACCAGCGATTCTCGAAGCGGTTTCGATTCAATGTCCATAAGCGTATCGTACAAATATTCCATCATGCCGCTCCGACGGTTCCTCCTTCGCCACCCCCGGCATAACCGACGTCCGTCCCCTGGTAGTTCAGCGGGTTGGTAATCGTGTACCCGCAGCGCATGGGCATGGCCGAATTTGGAACGCCCATGAACAGGCGGTCCTGCTGGTTCTTCTTGCCGTTCTTCTTCAGTTCCTCGTTCACCGTGCCGTTGTACTTCCCGAAGTTGGCCGGAACCGGCGTCCCGGCCGTCCTTCCGTGCAGCAACGCGCCGTTCAGCTTCGCCTTCTGGAACTGGGCAAAATCCGGGACGGTCCAGTGTTCATTCGCTGTCTCGACCCCGATGTCGCGCGTAGCGCCGGAGTTGATGATTGTGTTCACCTGGGCAGGACACACATCCGGCTGGTTGGTGCCGGAAGCGGCATGCGGGACTATGTGCATCATCCCCTTGTAGTCTATCGCGGGTGTCTGCCGGGTAGCCGACTTCGGCATGAACTGTTCCGGGAATATGGACTGATACGTCCTGGCCGCTTCCAGGAGCTCGGGGCATCCGGTCTTGTCGTACAGCCCCTTGATGAACCCCATGACTACGTTAGGCTGGCGTTCCTGCATTGGGGTCCTCCGGCTGGTCCTGGGAAGCTATCGCCAGCGTGTCCCGCAAGGTGTCCACCTGCTGTTCGGCGGTCTGCTTGAGCTCGTTCAGCTTGTTCTGCTCGTCCTCCACTGCCTTGGCGGTGGCCTGGGCCGTAGTGAGCTGCGCCGGGATGCTCTTGGCCGCCTCACTGTTGACTACGTTCCCGGCGTCAACGGGAACCAACTCGTTCTCGTCGACTTCGGTACTGAGCGACGACTCGAACAGCCTAGCGCAAGCCATCCGGACGCTTTCCTGCATGCGCCCCGTGCGGTCGGTGCAATCCTTTACAATATAATCGGCAATGGTCATATCGTTCCTCGGGCTAATACAACCAGTTTATGCACATGCAAAAAAGACGGCGCTACGCGCCGCCAGTTCTTTTGTCGCTGCAATCAGTTGAACACGGTGAACAGTATCATCGCCACGGACATCGCCATCCCGCCGACACCGCATATCACGGCTCGTTTCGCCCACCGGATGCATGAGGCGTTGTCATTTACTAGCGTGGCTATCTGTTCAGTAATCCCAGAAAACCGACGTTCATCGTAGTCATCCATACTCATTTCCTTGCTCTCCCTTTCACGGATGAACTCGGCGAGCCTCGCGGAATCCTCCTTGGCATTCGCTTCCAGGGCGTTTGTCCTCCCGGCCAGCTTGCCCACGGCATCGTTGGTCTTCACTAGCATGCCGGACATTTGGTTAATCGTGTTCGCCATCAGCTGGACCACCCGGAGCGATGCGGGAGCATTGAGCTCCTCCCCATGATGGCCTGTTATCTGCCGACGGAAGTCTTGGTCGAGACCGGTGACCGATGCAGACGTCGTATCTCCGTCTCCCACCTTTATATCCCCCTCCTCGCATTCGCCATCTGTCGAGGAAAGATACTTCGTCATGTCGGCGCCAAACGACTCGAACGATTCCCAACGTTCGATAATGCTACTGACGAGGTGCTCCATCTCATCCCTGCTGCTGGGGAGGATATCGGCATCGGATGGCATCGACAACTCCTTCTCCAGGTCCGAAATCTCGTCGTTGATGAAATCGTCCGTAATCTCGTCCTGCGTCATGCGCACCATTTCCACCAGGGTAAGGCCGTCGAACGCATCATCGGCCCGCGGAGGCCGAGCCCACACGGATGGGCCAGGCTTCCACCCTCTGAACGATGGAAGCGCTGCCGGGGCTTCTTCCGGCGAACAGTCGGTGACGACGAATATGCGGGATATGCATTCTTCCGCTATGACGGATTTGTACTCGTTCCCTCCGGCGAACACCGTCACGCGAATAGTGTCGCTTTCACTGGCAATCCGTTTGGCCAGCGCCTTGACAAGCCACCCGCCATCGATAGGTACTACGGTCGGGCACAGGGACAACAATCCCGGATTGCCCCCGTTCTTGAACATGTGCATAGTGAGGAGGGAGACCGTCCCGTAAAACAGGGAGACAATCGGGTCGACGCTCCATATTGCCGGAATCTCAAATATATTTTCCGTCGAAAACTCATGCGTCGCCGAGTCGTATTTCAAAATTGCCGTCACTTCTGACATCTGGCTGCTCCAAATGATATGTAATTGAGTTGGAATTCGTTGATTGTGCCGTCATTTCCCGGGTTCACAGTACACGCCGGGAAACACTGCATGTCGCCCGTCTCGAAAGCCTTACACAGGAAGTCCCGTGCACGGTCGTCCGTCACCTCGAAGATTACCGCCGTACTATCGCCCGCCATAGCGGTTTTGACAGATTCGGCTACCGGGGAAACATTCATTTCCATGGGAAAAATCCTGCCCAAGAGTGCCGAACCGTGGCGGATACCGTCCGTAGCCTTCCTGAGCGCCTCTTCCGTGTACACGACGTGGTTGCGGTACGGTACTCCCGCCTCCATCAACGGGACGGCAATCCTAGTGACTGTCTTCGTGCTTCTTGGCATCCGCCCTCCACGATACCAGCAGGTCATTCATGCCAAGCAACTCCATCGAGCGCTCGAGCGCCAGACGACGGCGGCTCCAGTAGTCCGTGGAGGCCTTCATGAGAACGAGCCGGACTTCCGGACCGGTCTCGGGGGACCTGATTACCTTCTGGGCATTCGCGTACATGGTACTGCACAACGTCCACTCGTGGTGAATCTTCTCCGGGTCGCCGAGAAGAACGTTATATAGTTCGCGCTGCTCGTCGGTAAACGACTTCTTGATGGCCTCCAGCTTCTTCAAGTCCATGCTAGAACACGCTCCCCTGGTCTATGAGACCGAGTTCCTTGGCCCGCGCCTCCATCATCTGGTCAATTTCCCGGGAGAAATCCTTCACGGGGAACAGCTTCTGGGTCGGATTGTCGCTGGAGAACCAGCAGATGTAGCACTGCCCGATAGGAATTCCCGTAGCTTCCATGAACATCTTCTTGTACATGCAAATCTGCAACGAATACTTGTGGTAGTCGCAGTGCGAAATGTGCCCGAACGGGTCCTTGTACATGAAGCCTGATTCCAGGTCGAGCTTCTCGTTCGTCTTCCAGTCCCAAATCTGGAACTCGTTTGCCTTCTTGTTCCAGAAAATCTGGTCGATGATTCCGCACACCATGTACTTCGTCGAACCGACAATCTGCTCCGACGCCACCGGGATGAGCCTGCCGCGGATGGATTCGCGGAACGTGTTGACCTGCAGTATGATTCTGTTGTACCGGTCTACAATGGGGTCGGTCTCGTCGTCCGGGAACTCAGTCATTACGGCATGGCTGTCGTAGCGCCCGAACTTGTTCGCCATCACCGCTTCGAGATAGTGGTGAACCTCGTTTCCGAGAACCGTGGCGAGCTTCCCCTTGCGCTTCCACATGGCCTTCACTTCCTCCGCGGTCACGAGTTTCCCGGTCTGGTTGGTCATCTTCTCGGCAGTCTTCGGCGCCTGAGCATCTGCGTTGAACGGCTCCTCGAACCGCTGTATCAGTTTGTTCACGCCGAGCATCTTCTGGTTATCGAACATGAAGTTGCCCCACTTGGGGTCGGCCTTAATCATGCCGAAAGCGGATTCGATTCTTTCAAAGAATTCTTGCATTATTTCCTCGTTTAAAATACTATTGTACCACTGACCACTTGACCAGGTTGATAAACCTCGTACCCTTCCGGTAGCCTTCAGGGATTTCCGGGGAGGCGTTGAGTTGCGCCTCCAGCGTTTTGTCCCACAGCGTTTCGAGGGAATCCTTGATTGCATCCTCAAGCGTGCACCCTATGGCGGAGTCGATTATCATATCGGGCTTGGTGCTCGGTATGAAGGAATCCGGGTAGTCCCGGATAAGGATGTCCTTCCATTTCTTGACGGTCTCCCGCGGAGCGTTGTATTCCGGGATAATCCTGGCTTCGGCGGCTTCCGGGTCTGTCCCGCTGAATCCTTTAATGTACGCCGGCACAAACGGTGCAAGTTCGTCAGGAATTTCCAGGTTGAGCTCGACAGAATACGGGGTCAGCGGCAGCATGAGTGGAGTATCCAGGTCGATACTCTTCAGCATGTACTGTACGGTAAACTTGTCTACCTTTATGTTGATACTTGCCATCCGATTACCCGCCCTTCGCGAGAGACTTCAACATCTTGGCCGTAATGGGGGATGTGGCCAGCATGGTATTGAACGAGTCTATCATGCCGTTAAAGCGCTCGAGTGTAACAGGATGGGTTTCGAACATCCTAGGCTTCTTCACTTCCTGCTCGGTGGTGGCGTAATTGTGCTTACCAAACAACCACAGGTACCCGACGAACATGATTGCGGACGCAACTGCCCCGGCGAATCCATTCCCGATGGACTGGGTTACCGAGGACGAGAACATGTCGGCGCAGCGTTCGTCGTTTCGGGTAATGGAATTCTGGGAATTCCTGTTGATGCCGCCGCAGTGTCCAAGACATGCGTGACCCATCTCGTGGCCAATGATGGCGATTAGGGTGGCAAGGGCGTACATGCGCACCACCTCGTCCCGGCGGCCGTCCCGAGTCACCTTGAACTCGTCAAGGAACCGCTGCACGAAATCGCTCCCGGCCTCGTACGAGGTCAGGCGTTCGGTGGCCATCTTCAGCATGGCCTTGGCCTCGCGGAGATTCTTGGTCCGGTCAATATACTCGCATACATGGGCAAGGACTGTAACCCAGCGGAGCATCCCGGTGCTGACCTCAATCAAGTGCGTGTATTCGCCCCAGTCGACCGGTTCCGGATATGTCGTCCGAAGGGTCTTGCGCCACTTGTCGTTCAGGGCGAGCATATAGGCGTTCACCTCGTCACCCTCGGCTACGGTAAGGAAAATACCTTCCGATACCTCCTTGTATGTCGGATTCTTAGATACGAACGGACACGCCCGGCATTGCTCGAACGCGTTCTCGCAGTCTTCCTCGGTTACAATATAGGACGTTCCTGGTTTATAAGGCATTTCTGTATCCCCTTTTCCTCAAGTGCAGCAATTACACGGCCGACAATATCCTTGGTTCTCGGCGCCCGCCCGATTGCTTCCTTAATTTCTGGCGTTGTCCTGATTCGGTTCCAGACGGCCCATTCCTTGTCGGTCATGTCGCCTTTGTCGACATTCCTTACGCCGAATCCACCATCCGTGAACGCCGGTATGACAACATAATCCCCGGCAAATTCTTCAATCTTCGCGTTCATAGCAAGTCCTTTTTCATAAATATAGCACAAAACTATTTAAAACGTACCGTCACGGCGGATATAAACTTGCAAAAAAGTGAATTTTGGTCGTATGTATACACTGGATGACATAAAGGCGATGTGCGGAGATGGCGATTGCTTCCTCGCGGAAACACTGCTGGGCGGTCTAGCAGCGATATGCGAAAGCACCAATAATACGCCCGTCAAGGACAAACCAGTGAAGCAGTGCACTGACGCATGCGTCCGTAAGTCGGTACAGGCCTTGGTAAAGGAGCAGTTTAATCGCGGTATTCTCGGTACGAATGACCTAAATGACGCCAAGGAAAACTACTCGCGACTAATAGACTCCATGCTGCGAAAACCGCATAGTGCATACACCATTGACGGAAAGCAATGCTTCTTCTGCTTTCCGGTGGACCAAGGAAAGGCCAGCTACCTGGCGTTCGCATTCGTCAACCCGGCCGGCAGGGGTACAGGTGCAGGCAAACGCCTGCTGAACACATGTATATCCCAGGCCCCCGGGCACTGTCTTATATTAGATACCCACGAGAAAAACACGGAGATGCGCAGGTGCGCCGAAGCGTGCGGCATGATTGCCGTACAGCCGAGCTCCATCGGGATGCCAAATAACCTCGGAATACTCCCGTACGTGACCAAGGAGTACGCCAACACGTTCGACGTACCGCAGGAGGGAATGAAATGAGTGAACTCTTCGACGATATCAGCAAGATGGATGCCGCCCGTACACTGTGCGAGGCAATCGGAAGCGACCCGGAAATCCCGGACCAGCAGCCTAAGCTCGACCCGAACAGGTTCAAGGCCTTCGCCAAGTCCCCGTCCGACATCGACGAGAACACCCTGCGCGACATAGCAGCAGTTATAGACGGCAAGACCGACATCACTCCGCCCCCGGACAATCACGTACCGGTGGCTACCCCAAGCACACTCGACAGGCTCCTCAACTCGGTCACCATCATCTACATCACCGACAAGGACTTCCCGGTGGCTGCCGCCAACCTGATAGACCCCACCCGCAAGGATTACCGCGGGGTCGTGCCCATCAGGTACTACAGCCTCCTCAGCGGCTATAACCTGGACGGCAGGGTCCAGCAGGAATTCTTCGCCGTTGCCGAGGAATACCGAAACCACGGCCTAGGCGAGGAGCTCCGCGCACAAATCAACGCGCTAGACACCCCGACATTCATAGTAGCCGACAGCACCGACATCGACTGCATCAAGGGCCTAGCCCGAAGCGGGTACCAGTTCATAGCCCAGCTGAACGACGAGACTGCCGAATACCCGGTGCAACTGTGGGTGGACAACGCGGGAACGACCGAATCTGCCCAAGTCAAAACGCCATAGTTTTATGGTATGATTACAAGAGTAAGGGACGACCAATATCTCAACATATTCGAAGTCGCTTGGCTATTCCTGACGGCCGAGTTAGTCATAGCCATGAACTGTCTCAAGCTGTACGACATCGAAACCGACGAATGGCATCTCAGGCGCATATTCTGGACCGTTGTCGGCATAGTGCTCTCCATTCCGCTAATAGGGGCACTGGCACTGTGCGCCGGTGCGTCATTCAAGTACCTGTGGTGATACGATGAGCCCCGAAGAACTTCTCGAAATGAACCCCAACCTAGCATCGGTGGCCGAGTATATGCAGTCGCATCCCGGAACCCCCGTTAGATTCTGGGAAAACGGCACGGTGGACATCACTCTACCGGCATCATCCCAGCTTGTTCCGTTCATCGAAAAGTTCGTCTGTCCCTCGTGCAATAATCCAACCGCCGGCCCGGAGCTTGAATCCGGAAGCCTGGACATCAAGGGGACGTTCCGCACGTGCTCGGCGTGCGGAATCCAGTTCTTCATTCACAATTCAGTTAAGTTCGGCGGTACTCACTAGTCTTCCGCAATCGATATGTTCGGCGAAGTTCTGTCCGGATACTGATACTTCGGCACCACCTGCCCGCTTACCTTCTTCGGGTAGTTGTACATTCCCCACAGTATGTCGTTCGAGCGTTCGCACGGGGCGCCTCCGGTGGCCGGACGCAGATTCTTCCTGACTGACCAGAAGTTGGCATGTGGAAGGTCACCCGTCGCCAGCTCCGGCTTAGACAGACCGAGGCCCCCTTTGTCGACAGGAAGATACGGTACCGCAATACGGCGTAGCGGGCCAGCCATGACTTCTCCAATCAATTCACTGTTGATGTGCTGTGGCTCGTATTCCTCGTAGAGGTGCTGGGTAGCGTCCCACCAATCGAATCCCCTGCACGGAGGGTCGACCCATACACGCTTTCCGTTGATGGTCCGTTCCAGTGCCCTCGCGCCATAAAGAGGTTCCAGGTATGCCACCGGAGCCTGACGATAGTCGGTACAGTACCATCGGCCGGCATCCTCGGAGAACGTGAACTTCATGTATACGCGAACGTAGCCATCCTGCACGTTATTCGCACTGGTGTAAGGAGGCTTGCTGCACCCGTGCGGAGCATTCGTCATCGCCGCCTCGCGGTCGAAAAACACTATGCGGTTCAGGTTCGGGTCACAGAACGAATTCGCTATCGCGAACGCATCCGCCACATACTGGGCGCGGAGGTCGGCATTGCACGCCGTATCGTTCCACGCCATGCGTGTCAGGTATTCGACACTTTTCTTCCTCACATCGTCGACATATAGCGAATCGGACACACGAATACGATATCCATCCCAGTTGCGCATGGGCAACCGGGCGCCGTAAGACGGCACGTAATCCTTCAAGAACATGGCCAGCGAAGATGCGACCGGCATAGCCGTCGCTATCACCTCGGGATATCCGTTCGCGCCGTATGCGGCGATGCGGCGATAATACCCGTAAGCGTCGGATGCTATGAATGCACACTGGTCGGTTGATACCCCGGTTGCTTCCTCGAACACATCGGGGTTACCGATGACCGGGACCGGGATTCCATCCGGCGAAACAATCTTGGTAAACGCATCAATCGTTTCCAGCCAACCGTTTCCGCCACGAAGTCCATGCGGTATCAGCAAATCATCCGCCACATCGGACATGTCTACATATTCCAGCTCGGCTGAGCGCATCAAGTCCTCGATGTTCAGCGTACTGTACATCCACCGGAGATTGGCCTCCCGGCAGGCATTCACCACACTATTCATCAGAGAGTACGCTTCCGTGCCAACCGTATCGGTTATTTCGCAGGGAACATCTTCGGTTCTCGTGGTCGTGTCGTACGACCCATAGCCATACGGATTCCCGTAATATGGCGAGTAATCCTCGGACACGCCATTACGTGGATACGGGTAACACTGCAGATTCACCGACCACGGGTCACCGCTAACATTCGACCCGGCACCGGCCACGAATTTGGGCAAGTGCCGAAGGCGTATCGCGTTTGCCATGTACTCGTAGTCGTTCCTCCACTGCATCTTGATAGTTGAACCGTAACTGTCGTAGTTGTTGATAGGATGCACCTTTGCCGGAGCATCCGGATTTTCCGGGTCTCGTTCGCCAGCAATGAGTTCCGGGTATCCCGCAAGAACCAGGTCGAACCCGCGGGAAACCCTGCCGTTACGGTAGTCGGACGCGAGCATCCCGGCGGCCTTCAATGCCTGCCGCACAGGCTGATGGGTCGAATCCGTGCTGTCGCCATCCACGTCGGTAATGGCCAGAACGGCACCTATCAGGGACAGCGAATCCGCCTGCGTTCCGGCGGCAGCCTCCAGTTCGGCGAGGTCCTTGCCCAGTTCCATCGGGTAGTCTTCCGGTCCGAGCCGGTCGGCATCGGTCAAAGTATTCACGCCCATGGGCTCCAGGATGTGCGACATGATACGGGAATTCATCCCGTAGACCCTTGCGAATATGCCACCCGTTCCGGCATCCGCATCCATGGTCATCATCTTGTCCATGTTGGCCATCTTGCGCCTGCCCGTAATTGCCCACGGGAACGTGTTCGTCGTGGTCGGGTATACCGTGGCCACAATCTGCCGCTGGTCATCCTTCGGGGTACCGTCGTACTCGTACAGGACCGCATAGCGGTTCACCTTGTGCCCGTTACACCTCGGGCACGTGGAACCTTCATTGGCCGGGTCCTCGCCCGTCCCATTGCACAGCGGGCACGGCGACTTGTTCGCGGAAAAGAACTTGTTAAATTCGTCAAGGGCTCCTTGCCCTCCCTTGCCCATGTCCGTGTCGAGCGCCCCGACCGGCACGACCGTGTTCGACGGCCCCATTTCAGAATGCCGTACCGCGTTCATTCCAATATGGGTCCGCGTATCATCCGGGACAGAACCGGCAGTGTTATTTTTTACGTAGGCCGCTCCGCATATGCTTCCATCCCATTCTTCCTTTCCATGGTTAGGTACCGTAACGGTAATGGAACGCCCGGTATCGTCGGTAATGCGAATAAGATTGCTGCTGGTCATATACCCGCGAAACGCGGTCATCTTTCTTGAGCCGTTAAACCTGGCCTTGAACCTGATATCCATCCCGTACAGTGTATCGCCATTCTCATCCAGGAACGGTGTATCAAGTTTGAAGTAGCTAGCCTCCCTGTCATCGGCCCTGAACTTCACCTTGGTATTGCTGAAGTCCCATGTCCCGCTGACGACATAGGCCCTCGGCTGGGACACGTAGGCATAATATGCGCTGAGATTCTTCTTGTCGTCGTCAGACGTGAATGCGTCTTCCGTAATGATTGGAAGGGATACGGTAACTTCGAATTCCTCCCCGTCGTTGACATCAATCGGTGCGGCAAGATGTATGAATGTCTTTTTGGCGATTATCGTATCCGCTGTGTATGTATCGCTTCCACTCTTCGGTTGGAACTCGTTGAATAGGCAGACATGGACCCGATTCATGAGATACGGGAAATCGGGGGAGTCATAATTATACCTCAACTGTCCGGTCATGCTATTGTTGACCTTTATACCAGGCAAGGACAGCGTAATGTTATTCTCCGAGTATTTGTTGGCAAAGGCGGATTCGTTGGATGCCACCGCCGAACTGTCCGCCGGAATTTTAAACGGCCAGTCCTGCGCCAGCGCTGGAACATTATTGCCTCCTACGGAGAATTCCCGCTCCGAGTCGCTAGAGAGCCCGAAGACCAGACGGTGCCGGATTTTTCCGGCCAACCGGTCTTCCTTATGAACGGCACGCGAACCAAAGGCGCACCCTTCCCCATAGCCGGTACCAAGTCCAAATCCGGGAATGCGAACGGCATTGTGGCCGACAGCGCCGGAAATGTCCACTTCGGCGCAATTAGCAAACCACTGCACGAAAGCCCCGGCGCTCCCGAGGTTACCGGATGTAGAAGACGGATGCAACGCATGGCGAATGAGGCCGGACAGTTTCCCGTCGACCCATTCGGCAACTTCAGTATCGCTGTAACCGTTGCTGTTATGACACTTGATTTCTTTCTTGTTCGTTATGTTGAAAAACCACATAAAGATGTCATCCGGTGGGTTACCTGGATAACTCCATGGGTCTGACATTTCAAAATAAATCTCTCCCGGAGACAACTGTTCGGGAACCGGCTGGATAACTTCCGACGGCCCACAATATTGTGCCCGGTTAAATTCTGTGCTACCGGAATCCACTTTCTTTACGGCCAACGGATACGGACTACCGTCAAGCGAAGACAGATATGGCCCAAACCAGTCATCGTGATGATAACATCTAATGCGTATCAGGGGAACGCGCACCGTTTTATCCGGATAGCTGATGTCATCATCCACCATAAGTACATTGTCAAAATGTTGTACGTAATTATCGACTCCTATCTGGCCACCGACATCGTAGCTGTAGCATCCGTCTGGGCACTCAAACGCTCCGCAACTATTCTTGCATTCAATGGGTTCAAATGTCCCATCGACATGAGCAATCTCGAGATATATGCGTGCAGCCGCGCAAACTCCGACCATCAAGTCAAGCGAGCATCCTTCATTACCGTGCGTAATTGATTCGTAATTGTACGCCTTCCGGGGAACATCACCGGAAGACAGTAAATAAATACCGCTCTCCTCGGATGATGTTTCATCGGCAACGGTCAAATAGTCCTTGCGGAGGTCCGGGTCGTCCCATTCGATGCACAATATCAGTTTCCCGGAATTTACCGAGCCCGTGAACGCCGGGATGGTTCCCGAGGATATTTCAATAGTGATTACGGAATGCTCCCCGTCGTGCACTATCGGATTGGCCGCGCTGTCATACGGGAACATCACGCCGTCGCCTACCAGCCCAGTCGAGGCATAGTCGTCGCTCGTCGCGTTCTTGAATGCAAAACATTGGTTTTCCTCTATCGGAAGCAACCCGTTGACTATCACCTCGTACTTGCGGTAGCCGTCATGAAATTCCTTGGTCTCGATGGAAAGTACGGGAAATGCTATACAGTCAATGTCGAACATGTAGTATTTCCCGACTACCACGTATGATTTCAGGTATGCCTGTTCCGCCGTATCGTCCACCGGATACTTCACGAAACCGACAGTGTTCCCCGCCGGTTCCAGCGTAGTCCCGTCCTCCTTCATGAGGAACCCGATTGGCGACACCGGATATATCCCGTGTTCATCCGGGCGCATCTCTTCCGGAGTCAACGGTTTTCCCGTGACAAACTGCTGTATCGTGTATGCCTCACCGGGCTGCTCTTTGACGATATGTGGATTCATTGTAACCTGTCAACCACTAGTTGTTTTCTATCCTGTTTAGTCTGATGCGGTTCAAGTCCATGCCCCCGAACGGGTCCTGCATGAGCGGGAAACCTGCAGTCTGAACGCCGGTATACGGTTCCGACGTTCCGTAAGTATCGCCTTCCGCGTCGTTTCTCACGGTAGGGTCAACGAAACCCTTCGGTGAAAGGAACACGTGGTCCGGTACCTGATAGAAGTCGGAAACGAGCCATGTCTCGAGTTCCTCGGAATATTCGAACTTTGCCTTGATGAACACCGGACGGTTAGGAACGGCGATGTTCTCGGCCCATACGTAGAAGTTGGTTAGCCTGGCCATGCTGATTTTCGCTATCGGTTCAGCATTTTCGAGGTCGTCAGACACATCCGCGCTGTACACGTAGACCTGGGCCTTGTTAAGGATAAGGTCGGGACTTTCCGCTCCGTTCAGAGACGTGTCCGGCCAAATGCGGAACATGAACTCGAACGTCATGCCGTCCTGCGGCTTGACATATGCGGTCTCGCCGGCATCTCCCCGGACAAGGTCGTTTACCGGGAGATAGATTGCAAGCCCCCTATCCAGGTCCGGTCCGTCATAGTTGATGTAGTTCACCATCTTGGTTTCTTCATCGGCATGGTGGAAGACCATCTTCGCGGTATAGTCAACCGACGTAGAATAGTTCTTCCCGCGAGACCATATAGGCGCTTCCGAGGCTGGCCATGAGACATAGTTGGACGTGTCGAATACCTTCATACCGCGATGCGGTTCAGAAGTACCTTCCTTGACGGCGACATTGCCGACAACGCTAACCTTTCCCGGTTCTCCCGACCTGGAACGCGCGATGTAGCCACGGATGCTAGTCGAAGGAGAACGTCTCAGCACCGTGGACTGGTCAAAGTCAATCGCCGGAACGAAAGCTACAGGACCATACCAGTTCTCCGTGTCCACTTCTCCCGTTTCGCTGACCGGAACGAGAGAATCGGCATCGGCCGTCTTGTATGCCGGTTCCCCGGTGAACATGTATAGGGCGGCATCCCCAAAATCGGCATCCCTTGCATAGATGTAAAGCGAACCCTTGGAGAACACCTCGCCCGGCTCCATCAGTTCAATGGAAGTGGCGACCTGTTCCCATTCGCTGCCTGCGTCCCATGGGGCGACGGAATCCAGGCTTCCTCCCCTGAGCATGTACGCGTTTCCCAGTTTACCGGACACCACACGATACACCACTATTCCCGGGAAGGCCGCATACGTGCCCGCCTCGGTTGGTTTCCATGCGCGGACCATCTTGTGCGTATTTATCGCATTGAGCGCACCCCCTTCCGCAACCGTGTTGGTAGTCGCGACGATGGAGTAGGTGTTGCCGGAACCGCGGCGCAACCGGATGAAGTCGCCGGACGCGTACTCCCGGGAAGCCTCCGATTCCTCCTCGACATAGACTATGGCATCCTCGTACAGCGACCAGCGGTTCCCCGTCCTGGATTCCACGCCGAGCCGAAGCGTGGTCACGTCATCCTTCGTGGCAACCATCAATAGCTCGTTGTCAATGTCGAAAGCTCCTTCCGGCACATCCGTAGAACCCAGAATACTGGACGAGCCGCGGTACATGGCCCTTGAAGGGAACGTATAGTCGACGAAGAACGGATATTCGTCCGCCGCAAGGCGGACGGTGACGTTTGGGTTGTCAGTCGTGCTCCATGTCACCAGGCCGTTCATGATGGCCTTGTAGTTAGTGAGGGCCTTGGCGAGGTCGCTCGTGATGTGACCGAGGGCATTTATGTCACGCAGGTTCACCCTTCTTGTTTCGCACTCACCCATCTATGCAGTCTCCTTAATTGTCGTTGTCATAGTATTCAAGTATCGTCTTCAGCGTGTCGTAGTCAAGCGACTGCGCCCGGTAATTCTGTATCAGCGTCTGCCCGGCGAACGCATCGACCTCAGACCCGCGGAAAGCCTGGCCGGGTTCGAACAGGACCTCCCCAGACAGGTTATAGCGGATGTACTTGGCGGATTCGTATTGCGTCGTTATCGGTATATCGATAATCACCAGGCCTGTATCCATGGCGATGGCCTTGATATACGGCAGACGGGCAGAACCCTTTGCAGCGGCACCCGTATCCGGAGCGACGGCCTCGGGGAGCTTCACCTGTCCGTACGGTGTAGCAGCCATCATCGCGGAGCCGCGGCAGGAGTAGCTGCCGAACTGGCGCGGGACGAGTTCCACGTACGAATGGAATCCGATGTTTGCGGCCGTAAAATTGCTCGTGTCGGGCACGCAGCCCAGGAATACCGGCACCCTGATATGGGTATGCGGCACACCGCTACTGTATGTACGGAGGGCCGCCATGTTATTCCCGGGAACTACTTCGATGGCAAGATGCAGCATGTTACCGCACATTACATGCGACAGATTGATGCGGGCGTAGGTGTCGACGCTCGAATCTTCCCTCACGCCGTCACCGTCCACCGAGTATATCGCGAAGTTCCGTATCCACGGGGAATTCGCCGTGCCGGCATCATACACCGCACCGAATGCATACCCGCTCATGACTGACCAGTCATCTCCATGACGTCCCCGCGCGATGGGCATCTGCATCTTCCCGGTGTTGTCCAGGTAGAAGTCGCTCGCCCCGGCCGGCTTGACAAAGCCGACCTGCGACATGGCACCGGTGAACCACCTCCCGGAAAGCATGACATCGGACATGAGCGCAATAGGCTCGGTCCTGTAGTTGCCTGCCGTGTTGGAATTGCCGATACCGTCGTAACGGGACACCGTGACAAGAGGCCTGATTGAAGTGGCCGAAAGCGGGTCGGCATCCGGCACGGCGAGCGTGACGGAATGGAACTTCCCGGCCGAGTCCTTCACCGTGGAATTGAACACGTGGGAACCGGTTGCGTTCCAATCGCCTGGCTGCCCGGGTATGGAAGACCCGTTCCCGCTGGAGCTGGCATAGTAGAAACCGCTATGGCCCGCCGTGTTGGCGAACTTGATGTCGTCGGCCTTCCCGGTGTCCCCTCGACCGCCAGTGCGCTGTTCGAGGACGTGCGACCGGGACATGTCAGTGGCCGAAAGCGTCCCGAAGGTATCACCCTTCAAGAGCAGGCCCTTGAACCTCTGGCTGAGGTAGGCGCAGGTCTCGATGTTGATGCCGCGTCCCCTCGGGTTTGCGCTGTTCCTGATGTCGATGCCGTCCTCGGCATAAATTGCTATGCCATGGTCTTCCGGCCAGATTGCCCTGTGCTCGTCGAGGAACGTGTCGACCAGGTTGAGCTTCTCGGCGTTCGGGTCGCTCTGCCTGACATACGAGCCGCTAGCTATGACGGCCGTTCCCTCGACACTCTTCAGGATGGACGTGACGTAATCCTTGGTCGTTCCCGGAAGGTTCTTGTCGCCGACAGAGACAAACGAGACCGACTCCCCGCCGGGCCCGTACGCATGGAGCGAGGCATGTTCCGGGGAAACAAGCGCAAGCGACATCAGAGAATCGTCGTCCATAGAACCGGAGCGCATGAACGCCCCCTTGTACATCAGTGTCTTCTCCGCATCCGGAACTGGGTACAGGCCGGACGAAACGCCCATGTAGGACTGACCGTCCTCCAGCTTCATGTAGCTGTAGTTCGGGGAAACAAGCAGGCCATTTGCCCGGTACGCATCGAGGTCGTAGATGTACGAAGAACCGACACCGACTATGAAATTGGCGGCATCGTTCGGTACGTTCATGCTGCCAACAGCCGCCTGCCCGCGGCCTCGGGCTACCGTGTAATGGCCGAACGAGGCCGAGTCGGTACCCAGGTAATGACGCTCGGCAGACGGAACCCCGTTCTTGTTGTAGACGTTTAACGTACGGAGAGCGGAAACTATGCGGCCACCAACGAAAGCGCCGTATTTAGGCGCCTCGACCGGAATGGCCTCCTTCAAGGTAATTTCGTATGAATCCAGCACCTGCCCGACGACCGTCTCCCGGTAAACAGGGACAATGCCGGTAACCAGCGTGCCGAACTTCCTGTTGGCGTACCCGGCATCGTCGTTAGGGGCAACTGCGTTACCGTCCGGTCCGCGATACGACACGTCGTAGATGTAGACATAATCCCCGGCCTTTATGTCGAGAACGTCCGGGGTCAGCTCGGCGCCCGGCTTCGCGAACTTCGGCCGGCGTACCTCGGCAGCGCTCACCCGGATGACCTTGTAGTTCGCCGAGAGTGCGCTAGCCTCCTCCGGGATGGCCAGAACGCAAGTATTGGTCGATTCGACCCGGTACGCTTCGCAATCTACCTGCTTGGGGTCGGATGCCGGCGACGCCATGGTGAACCGGTAACTCCACGCCCCCGCAACTGTACCCGTGTTGGCGGCGAAAGACGAATCCCCGGCGGCAAGGGTTTGCTTGTTGCTGGCGAACGTGTCGTCGCCTATCGTGAAGTCTTTCTCTCCACCCGCGATGAACCCGCCGTCGCCGTACCCGGAACAGCGCGTTCCGAAAGTTAACGCCCGGTCAGCCACGGAAAGCGAATGGTCGCCGAACGCCGCGGCAATGTCGGCCAGCGCATAGCTCTCGGTACCCCAGCTCAGCGTGTTGTGACTGTCCCCGTAGTTTAGGAGCCGGTTTTCCGGGTCGGATATGTCACCCAGGGTGATGTGGTTCCCCGAAAGCAGAAGACGGTCCGTCGCCTCGATAGACCAGTTCTCGCCACCGGCAACGTATGATTCCCCATTGCCCGGAACACCCAGAATCTCGGCCCGGTGGTAACCCATCGGGAACAGGTACGTTTCGAACTGGCTGAACGACTTTGTCGACAGGTTCTCGTCGTACAGGGGGGTCCTCAGGTTCAACGGGATTGGCGCCGTGGAGGTTACGGCCTTCGGCGTCCCTGACGTGCGGATACGGTCAATCCAGTAGTCCCTGTCCGACTCGGATGTACGGCTGGAATTGGACTTGTCCATGTAAAGAATCTGAGCGTGCTTCACCAGCACGTCGGAGGCGAGCGTAGTGGTCTCGCCCGGCTTCCTCCACATCTCGTCGGCCATGGTGAGGAGCTTTCCAAATTCCACCGGGTCCGAGGGGAAGAACTCCTCCTCCCATTCCTGATAGAAGTTGTACAGGCGGTATATGTCCGCCCTGTCGAGCACTATGTCATGGCCGTACTTCGTAACCTTGTATCCGCTGGACGAGCCGGATGCTATACACGAGCGTATCAGCGCGTTAAGCACCTGCTGGGCGTTAGCGGTCAGCGCATCGATGCGCCGGGTCAAATCGTGTAGATGGTTCATATGGACAAATACCTGGGCCGTCAGTTTTCCGTAGTTTATGTATCGAGGGGCAAGCGAAAGGGCGGCTCCCGCCGCCCGTCGTTACATTATCTCGTCGTAGCCCGGAATCGTGTTCCCGAAATTCATGTGCGCGGGCATGCCACCGTAGCCTCCGTATCCGTACCCGGCGTCAATCATGTCAGGCGCCATCGGTTCGGCAGTAAGCAGGCTGGATGACTCGTCCTTCTGAATCTCCTCCTTCACGCGGAAGATAATCGAGCGGAGGTAATCCTTGTCGTATATCTTCGGGTCAATCCAGAGGTTGTGCTGCTTCGGCGAAGCTATCGTCACTAGCTTGTCGAGGCATTTCAGTGCATAGTCGTAAGAACCAATCTCGAAATTGTACCTGGCGCGGTAGAAATACCCCTCTCCACGGGTCGGGAATTCCTCGATGAGCTGCAGCGAGCGGACGCCGAGCTCGTTCAGGTCGGTACGGGTCATGACAATCAGAGCACATATCTGTTCAAGCGACTTGAGGCGGTCCTCGTTATGCTCCTGTGGGAAGCAGTCGACCGCCACCGTGTACCACTCGTAGGCGTGAGCGTAATCCTTCATGTCGCTGTACGAATTGCCGAAGTAGAACGCGGTCCTCTGCGTTCGCTCGACCTTCCATGCCTTCTCCAGCCCGCGGATATTCCGGACGATATCGCGCTCGGACTTGTAGTTCTCGAACATCAGCGACGTTTGAATGGTCGGTGCGCTAGTGTTCTTGTTGTATGCCAGTTCGTGAATGATACCCTTGAACCCGGCAGTCTCCCTCGGAAGTATCCTGAGGCGAGGAAACGACGTTGTCGGCGTGACCTTCGTCCTCATGCTGATGCTGGCCGTCGGGTACTTCACGACCAACTTGTCGAATAACGCCCTGGCATGCTTGCCGTCGAGCAGGATGTCGTTCACATCCACCCACATGACATAGTTGGACGTTGCCCGAGTGAACGCATAGCCCTTGGCCGCGCCGAAATCGAATATCCCGTCAGAATCATGGAACCGTCCACCTACCTTCTCGAAAAGCACCCGCTGCCTAGGATGCCTTTTCTGCCAGGCGTCTATCAGCTCGAGGGTCCCGTCAGTAGAGCCGGTGTCGATGATGACGTACTCGTTCGCCATCGGAAGCAGCGCGTCAAGACACCGGAGAATGCTTCCCTTGCCGTTCTTGACGACAAGGCATGCGCTCAGCGTAGCCATCGGCTAAACCTCCTGCCCGGCAACCGGTTCCCGGATGATGCCGTTCCCGTCGTTGAACATTGTATCCCAGACTTTCCAGGCGTTCATGCCCCTGATGTGGACGTCGCTCGGCAAAACAGGGTAAAGCTCGACCTCGATGTCCTCGTTCATGGTCTTTTTGCGCTCTTCCTCGAGCGCATTGTGCTTTTCGATGACTTCCTTGTATTTGGCGTCGATGTCGGCAAGTTTCTTGGAAATCTCGGCACGCTGCTCCGGGGAGCGTTTGTTGAGGTCAGTCACAGTGGCGATTCCGGCTTCCTGCAGCACTGCATCGTGCTCGATGGCGTACTTGTTCCATGCCGGGTCTTCCGGGAATGCCTGGGCATAGCTTTCGGCATACGTCTTGGCGACGCTGCGGTTCATGTAAATCTTGTACGCCACGGTGCCCGAGCAATCACCCTTGAATACCATGGCCGGCCTGGCCAAGATATTGTAGAGTTCAATGAGATAGCCGTGCTTCACCTTCATTTTCATGCAAAACCTCGCGATGAATAATTCCAGTGAAGTAAACTATATCAAAAGATGCCGAAACTAGCTATTATGGGAGGTCATATCAAGCAGATGCCCCTTGCGATAGTACGACAATTCCTTTCGTCAGGCCATCCGCGCTCAGCGGAACCATCTTCAAGTGCAGCGGAGCATGCAAAACTTCGCCCAATTCCACCTGGTGCGTACTGTCCGTTTCCAGGTAATCCGGAGCTACGAGCCCCGTTGATAGAATTCTGAATGGACCCGAGGATTTCACCCAGAATTCGTCGCCTATTTGCATACCATACGCCGTGTCGATGACCAGGTCAGTATATTCAGATGCCGCCGCGCTGTCTGCCCGTTCAATCGTATACACATAATTGGGGAGAGCGTTCAACTTTGCCGTGTATCCGTTAACCAGATTGTATTCCGTTGGCGATTGTGCAGATGGGTCAATGGTGACCGTACGATTCCATTGCTTATTAATCAGACCGTCTACACCAATTATACGATGCGTATCAGTGTAGATATTTTCGGGAACCCCGTACTGGACAATGTCATTGTACATATATTCATCTATGCACTGGTTCGAAGGTATGTGTTCCAGTCGCAACGGAATATCGCCTACATTGCTCAATACCCTCCCATCCGGAAGTCGGTAATTTACGGCCGACGCACGATAGATGCCATGCAGCATCACTGGTGCCATTACCTTAACTGCTTCCAGCTTTCTACTTGACCAGTAGTTCCACTCCATATCGTGTACACCCGGCTGTGTACTGTATTCGGTCGAAACTCCAGTAAACTTTACTAGCGCATTGTCATGCTTGTATAGAGTGCAATTCAGGTCAAGGAACACGTTCGTGTCAGTGATATTGGAACAATTTCGCAACTCGATAATCGGTTCCACCCGGTCGGCGAACTTGTGCGATGGTGGAGCATGCGATGTTCCCCCATTAAACGAATAGTAATTCGGCTTGTTCGTCGATAGCGATATTTTAAGCGAGTCAATGACTACGTCATATTTATAATTATTGCCAGTACCCATTTCACGGTGCCAATGATACCAGAATGACAATTCAACATCACTGAAACCATCCTTCAATGGTTGTCCTGGAGCAACAAGTTCCAGTTCAGTCGATTTCGTGTCCGGGTTAATGTACTCGAGTCCACCTTTGTAATACTCTGCCTCTACGGACACGGTATTATCATTTTCGTCAAACGTACCATTGGCGGGATTATCATTCGCCCATGATGCCTCCAGAACGGAGTTATGGTTCTTGTTGTACTGAATTGTCAACCTGAAAGCGCCGCCCCAAGGGTTCCCATTTGGGTCGCTCACTGTGTCGGTGTGAGCATCAATGTATGCCGAATAGATTGCGGTAACACCCGAATTACCATATCGGGTATCCTGCCCAAGACCTATATGCAAAGTTCCATCCATTTCTTGGGTCTCGGCCACAACCAACGGTTTACCGGCATGAGGTGAGTGAGCAACAAAATGATTCTGATTGTCCCTCAATGGATTGCGATACAGGCAAATGGGGCTGTTTTCCTCCGCGAATTCTGGGTCAACTGGATTATATTCGATAGTTCGTGGACCAGTGCCCTTTTCGGAAAGGTATAGAATGAACTTTTGGGTACTCGGCGCAATCGATACATTAGTCGCCCTTGTATTGGTATAGAGGGCCGCGTTGGACGCTCCCCACTGATTATCATTAATGGCGCCTTCGGTACCACCCAATTTCAGCAAACCATAACTGCCGGGCCGATAATAATCGATGTATTCACGCAGGAATTCACTTTCTACAGGGGTTCCCGCTTCAGCAGTCACAGCCTTCACGGGAATATGCCCGCCTAATGCCAAGCCACCCGTGAAAATGGTCGGTGCCGAATACGGCTGGCCGGCACAAATGGTCGTGTCAAGCGCGTTCGACAAGACATTGGACATTTGCTTCATGTAAGCACCACGTCCAAGCCATTTTCCCATATTATGTGAATCATTGTCACCGGCCACGGCCTCGTTTTGATACATATCACCCAGGAACACCAACGCATCATGCAATGGTTCCATGTAATAGGAATCATCCGATTCTTCCCCCACCAAACGTTTCGCCATCTCGTTCAACGGGAAAGTCGAGCCAATCCACACCACGTTATCCAACTCAGACGGATACGTGTACGCGGCATCGTCCACTATATCGGAATCACCAAAGTGTATAAAGGAATTCTTGAACTTAGTTGTCTTCCCAAGTTTCCCGGAATTGAACAGGAGCGACCCGTCCGCCCCGGAAACTTCCCACTTGTAGCAGTCACCGCCACCATGCATGACTATGCTGTTGGACACATCATTGTACGAGCCATGCCCGCTTATGATAAAACTGTACTGCGAATCCTTCACTGATATGCGCGGGACATATTCGGAATCGTCATCCGGTTCATCCTCGCCGCCCATCAGGAGCACGCTCCGGCTGGAAGAATCGATTGCACCGCGAAGCGTCATGTTGAGGGAATAGTCGCCGAGCGTAGCGTTTTCCTCGCCAACGGTCAATGAAGCTCGCCCGCATTCCCAACCCGGTGAAGTAATCCCGAGCTGCGGAACCCCGGCCGACATGTTGTCCAACGACAGTATATCCCGGACGGACCCCTCATCGCCCACGTCATCCACGAGATTTTTCAGACCGGTGCGGACGTTAAACTGATTCCCCTTGTTGACCCTGCTGCAGTCCCCCGTTCCCGACTTGGCGCGGGCCATGAGGTGGGCGACATCGATACCTATTCCAGTCACTGCCTCCGAAAGGCTCGCCGTGGCGAGGAGCTGGTTCTGGTACCAGGTAATCGCCTTGTTCTCCACCATGTTGTAATAGACTTCCGGGTTCACGCATATGCTCGTCTCGTCCTCGTGGAACGTTTCGAGATTCAGAACGAAATCCGTGCTGAACCAGTTCTGCCCAAACGACGCGTCGTCGGACATGGAAATCTCGTCGAGGCGCATTATGGCGAAAAGCTTCGGGTCGGCATCGGGCGATATTTCCACCTGGTAGTGGCTCGCTCGGCAGCCGGCATCACCTTCCTTGTAGAAGTGCCGGATGGCGGCCTTCACCGCATATATGCCGATTCGGTTGAACTTGAGGGAGTTCGGCCCGGGATTGGAGTAAATTTCGTCGCTGGAATTCCGGGCCGCGTTGTCCGCAGGAGCCTTGTATTCCAGTATTGAGTTATACGTCTGGATTTCCTGATACGCATCGCGAAGGTTGAGCTCGATATGGTACTTGATGCTCTTGGCGTTTCCACGGTCGCTGCCCTGGGCAATCACCGTTTCCGCATCGTTGGACCTGACGGACGTAGTACCGTCCGACTTCTTTGCCGGGCCAGAAGCCATCAACTCGTAGCTCGATATGGGGAACAGCTTCGTGACCCTGCTCATGTTGTGGCAGGATTCCTGCATGTTCATCCCGTATCCTTCCGAGGACACGAAGCCGTGCCTCTTGTTGAACTCGGACACGAGAGATAATTCATCCGGGTCGTCCAGGCAATCTTCCCCGTTATCCCGGGTAGTATTTGCCGGATAGTAACGCATGTCCGGGGTAACGAACGGCATCTCGTCCTTGTACGGCCAGTCGCTACCGCCATAATCGTTCTTATTGATGTAAATCAGCGGAGCGGGGCACGGGAGACCCGGACCGGTAGATTCCACGTCGGAATTGTTGTTTCCGTCGCCTAGCGTAACGCCGTCGTAGATATGGTATCCCTTCCTGACGTAGGCGGGGATTTCCGCACCGGAGCGGCCCATCGAGTTGTCGTCGGTCGTCCACGTGACCAGCCGGTTGTTACCGTTTTCCTGGTCGAAAACATACCTGAAATTGGAAGTCAGGTTACGGTCGTACAGGGTAATCCCGTTGAGCCCCATGTCGGAAATGGCGCTTCCGGCATTGAGCAGGTCGCCCTGCCACAAGTTGTAGATATAGTCACCGGCCTCGTTTCCGCCGACCAGGGTCGTCTTGGACGAATCCTCGGACGCGTCGTCTGGAGACGGCACATAGGCCAGGCCAAAGTACCCGACCCAGTAAACCTCGTCGCCCTGGAGGGTGTTGCTAGCGAGAATTTCCTTTCCCCAGTTAGTAAGAGTAATCCTGTTCATTCGGCGTTTCCGGCTAATTCCGTTCGAAAAACTAGTTTATATCGCCAAAGGGCCCCGGACAACACCCGGACCCCTAAAACGCGCAGTTGCTCAGTTCCGGGTCGCTCTCGTCAATTTCCAGGTTGCAACACCCGCTGGTGACGGCACCGCAGTCGTTCGACCCGGAAATCCCGGCGATTGCTATGCAGGAATTCACCTTCAGGTTGTCCACCACCCGGAACACGAAATCCCGGAAGACCACGTTTATCGGCTTGAACACCCTAATCTGTTCCCGAAGCCTCTCCACGTCGCTCTGCCTGACGGAGAACTGCGGAAGCCCGGCGACATTCGTGACCGCCATGTCTATGAAGGTCGTGGGGACCCAGTTTCCTGGCATCCCGCTCTCGGTACGGTATACAGCCTCATCCTGGCTGACAAGCTCCTTGTACGGGTTACGCGCATCAGTCCATAGCGTGATGACTTCCGAAATGACCCCGAACGTGTGCATGAGCATGTTCAGGCCGGTCTTCGTCCCGCCGAGGGAGTAGTAGTACGGCAGGCTGGCGACGGTTTCCCGTATTGCCTCTTCCCGTTCCCGTTTCGTCCTGTACAGGCTGCTCTCGGTAACGTCGTCACCTAGCGGGGTTATGTCGTAGCCAAGGAACCTGGCCAGGTACTCGATAAGGTCGTAGTCGATTACCCTCGCGTCGCGAAGATAGCAGAGCCTCTCAATCTTCTCCACGAGCGGATACTTCATCGATGGGACGCCCTTGAAGGACTTCGACATGTGTGTTCTAGGGGCGACATTGGAGAAATCCTCCCCGGAAGAATATTCGGCCATCGCGCCGCGCGTCGTATCCATCCCTTCGAGAGAAGGGAGGGCGAAGTTCGCCTTCGATATGCACCGGAACCCGGCCATGTACACGTCGCCATCGAACCCGGCAATATCCACATCGCTGTAGGTCTCGTACTTGTCCGGCGCCTCCCCGGAATCAACGTCGGTCCCGTCGTACTTACCGTTCGGATAGCTGTACACCCCGAGCGACCTAATCTTCATGGAGCGCTTCGCCCTCACGGGCTGCCATTCGGAACCCGAGACTACCTTCCATGTCTTGACCTCGCATGGGTTCTGCTGCGCGAGAGCCACCACTATATCCCCGGCACGGAACCGGTAAGCCGCCCCGTCCAGCGACGCGAGGGCCCTAGTGTATTCTCCCCGGAGAGAGCCGATATCGTCCATCGGGTCGGACAACACCACGCCACGGGCGATGGCCTTCCCGGTAAGCCCCGACACGGGCGAACCGTCCAAGTTTTCAAGCCGAACCCCGGTTGAGCCAGACAGGGCAGAAACCCGGTAACACCCGATTACCCCGGACATGCTGCCCGCGTTAGAACTGTCGACCTCTACTACCTTGGAATAGTCACCGGCAATCACGTAGTCGCCCTTGGACAATCCATGCGGAAACTCGGTAATCGCTATGCCGGTTTCGACATTTTCGGAAGACACCTTGTTGGATAGCGAGTAGGTCACCCGGTTGCTCACCTTGTCCCACTCGACTTCCTTGACGGCGAACGCATACCATCGTCCCTCGTTCAGATACATCTGGCCGCCGTTCACTCCGGCGCCCGGTGCCATCAGCTCTTCCGGGATGCGAACGGTGATGCGGAACACCCTCGGTGAAACCACCTGCGTAACGGTATGCCATCCGTTATACTGCGACGGGCTGACGTTACGGATTTTCACCATGGTACGCCCCTCGATGATACCGGCGTTATCGGCATTGAAATGAGGAATCATGTCCTTCAATCGCACCAACGCCTGGGAAGGCCCTTCCGGCTCGATGCTCTCGATTCGCAAGTCGTCGCCCAGTGCAAACTGCGGGTTCGTCAATGACACGTCACACAGATTTTCCTTGGATACGAGAACGGACGGAACGACAATGTCCTTGTCCTCGGTCTTTACCCACATTCCATCGGTAACATGGAACACACTATCTCCACAGGTGACGTAGTCCCCCGCCTTGATAGTTTTCGTTAGAACTAGCCGACCGCTGGTGTATTCATCGAAAAATTCCGGCGATACCGTTCCGTACAGGTCGGTTATCCCGACAGACCCCCGTACCACGTCGGTAACGGTAAATGCGTATGTCCCATAAGAATCGCCATCTGTCATGTCGGCATCCAGGTCGCATATACTCAGCTGGTCCCCCGTCTTGGCGACCACTACGCCCTCGGGTACAGCTACCCGTATCCCGTTCGTCGATTCACGGGACACCGATGTTATACCGGCCCTGTAGTCAGCCACGTATTCCACCTTCCCGGTAGCGGTAATCGGTTCATACCTGGACGTCACTCCCGTAACGGGTACCGCGGTCGGGATGTCGAAGGAGAACGAATCCCCTCCATGAACGTCGACCGAGAAGTACCCGTTTATGTTGACAGTAGAATCCGGCGAGTTGAAACCGGAAACACGCACCAATGCGCCATCAACCAGTCCATGGCCCGCACTGTCTACGGTGACACGCCACGCGTTCCCCGTATATTCCACCGGAATAACGCCATGGTTGTCCACGTCTACCCGCTGATACGACACGCTCCCGTGCCTGACGACCGGGTATCCGATATGCCACGCTGCCTTCCGCCCTATAGTGGCGGTTACCACATCCATCGAGGTTTCCAGTCCATTTCCGCCATCAGAGAGCGCACAGCTGAAAATGTCCACTGAACCGTTGCGGTCTCGCCCGTTCATGTCCATCATCGTCCCGTAATTCAGGAATTCCCTGTGCTCCCACCCGTACTTGAGACGGTTCTCGACGACCTTCGTAATATAGAGCGGAGTAGTGGTAACGTCCATGTCGCCCGAATAGTCGACACCCTCGCCGAAACCCAACGCCTTTACCTGTCCATAGTACGGCATGAAACGGTTGTACGCGGTGCCGTATGACAACCGATACCCGGCAACCCTGTCCAGCCTGAACTCTCCCATCGCCGATGGCCGGTCACCGGTTACCGGCGTACAGCCAATTACACATGTGTACAGGTCGCCCCTCATCTGTCCGGGCTCGAGATAGAATACCAGGTCGTTGGGTGAATAGCTCTCCCCTACGGCAAATTTCCTCACCGGGCGGTCCTGGTTTCCGACCAACGCATAGGCTATGTTTCCCGATTTGTCGGTTATCCGGAAAATCCCCGTACTGAACACGTCGTACTTGTACCGGTCGCATACGGCATGCCAGTAGCCGGCATCATCCAGCGACGGTTCCGTCAAGCTGTCGGCATATCCCGTATCGGGTGCCGCCCGGAGGGTGGCGCAGGCATATATACCTTCCGGCAATTCCCGGTCCAGCTTAACCGCGTAAGTGGCCCCGTCGTACCCGGTTACTGTCGCGGCGACTACCGAGCCGTCCTCCCCATACCCGACGAGGAAGTACGCCCCCGTACCGGCCATGAACCCAAGCAGGTTGGATGTCGATGGTTCCAGCCACGTGCAGGAGCCGTCCGGGTCCACCCGCATGGCACCCACGTACCCGGTAGACAGCGTCACGCTGTCAGTCGAAGGGGCCCGGATTCCCGCGGCCATCGTGACCAGAGCCCCTCCGTTTCCGGTACGGGATATGCGGCGCACCTTGAGCAGGCCGTCCCACATAGTCCCACCGCAGAATAGCTCCGGCAATACCCCGTCCACCACCATGCGTTCCGCAACTTCAGACGGAACCTCGAACGAACGGCTGTCTCGCACTTCAACCGGAGTCTCGCCGATTATTCGGACACCCTCGGTTCCGGACGGTACGCACCTCTCGAACCGGGCCGACGTCCAGTCAATAATGGAAGAGTCGGTGACCTTCCAGGTTATCAGCGGGCGGCTCGTCTCGTAATCCGGTATTCCCCTGTTGAAATACAAAGGAAACGCTACGAGGAATGTATTTGCCTTGTCAAGCGTATCGGAATAGTCACACCATGTAGCTCTTGCCCTGACCGTATAACCACCATCCGACGTGGCCGAACCAATCTGCACAAACTCGCCAACGCAGCGTCCCGAATTCCGCTCTATCGCATACAGCCGTCCCCCGTCGACTTGCGGGATGGCCATCGCCGTGGAGAACACCCACGTACCAGTATTCGCGTTGAACGTGCCGTCGCTAGACAATGCGTACCTGACGGATTTCAGTGAAAGCGTAGGGTCTTCCGGCATCTCGCCCATTCCGATTCCATCCAGAGGAACCAGCTTGGCCGAAGACGTATCCTTCAGGTAGAAAATTCCGGTCGGGAAACCATTCTTCCAAGCCCATCCCGTCTGCCCATAGAACGACAACGATGTATAGTACCTGTCCCTCGGCGTGTACGTCATCCCATAATAGTCCACGACCAGCGAATCCTCGCTGCCATCTACCTCGTCAGCGTCAAACGTGACGGTCTGCACTGCAGGGGCACTGGAAACCTCGCTAACCCGAGCCGTGAAGAACACCTCGTAGTACGTAGTCCCTGAAATTTCCTTGCCGAACCTCTTGCCCACCGAGGATATGTCCGACACCCGGAACGAAATCATGCGGCCCTCGCTGTTGTCCGTGTCCGTAAACGGGTCCTGGGTGGTCCCTTCCGGGTCAAGCACCAGCGAACCGCGTGCCTTGCAGAGGTAGTACGACTTCACCACCGCAGGTTCCATCGACCGATACCGGACGAACACCACGTCGCCGTCATCCAGGTCCAGCACGCGGCGGTCTATCGAGCCGACACGCTCTATCTCTTCCTTGACCTCCGGATATTCCACCTCGACGTAATACGGGCTGCGGCCGGTATCCTTGCCGAGCACCACATTGGACTTCACGTTGGCCCGGGGGACGGAAAGGTAATACACCCGCTCATCCCTGCTGTCCGCCAGGGAGAACATTGCCCGCATCTGCTCCAGCTTCCGCATGGCGCGGTCAACCTTCGGTTCCGCCACGCACAGCTTGAACTCGAACTCTTCCACGTCCTCTATGTTACGGTAGGCGTCATTGATGTAGTCGCTCATCACCTGAAGCAGGGCGACTACGTCGGGCTCTTCTTGGAGAAAATCCGGTATGTACTCGACAAAATCCGCATAGCGGAACTGGCCGCGGTCGTTGAGCGGTACGAAATTCATTAGTTAACCGTCCCCGTAAGAAGTGAAGTGCTCTGTGCTACCGTCAGAGTGATGAGCTCGTTCGGTATGTTGAACTGGACAATCTCGTTGTCGTTGCTGTATTCCGTGACGTTTCCCGTCTCCGGGTTAATCAGGGAAGCGGTAGCCATCGCGCCAAGTACCCGGCGAATCAGCTTGATGTAGTCCATCCCGTACTTCATGAAGTCAAACAGGACGGAACCGTTGACTTCCGCCAAGTCGGCAATGTCGCCCGTGTCCTTGAACGACATGGAATCCTTCTGCATGTCCCATGTTTTCAGCGCCTGCAATACCGCCCTGTAATATCCGCCGTCCCCGTCTCCGCTGTCGTAGGCAGCGTCCATCCTGGCCTTAATCGGATAATAGATTTCCTGCATCAGCCGGTCCCATACGAAGGCGGCAAACCGGTCGATGAGCCTGTCGGAAATCTTCCCCTCGGATACCTTCGGCGCCACGCTAAGCCTATAATACTCGGAAATCGCCGACTGCATCTCTCCCTGGTCCCTCATATCGAACGTCGTCTGTTTCGCCTCTCCCCGGTACGCGCACCTGAGAGTGAACGACATGCCGCTCATCCCCGCGGTTCCCGGGTTGCAGTAAGCCGAGGTTATCTCGCCCATCCACGGGTAGGCTGCCAGGTCAATGTCAGCAAACGCGCTGTCCGCCGGCTGGAACACCACGTCCACCCCCGCGACCTCCTTCATGCTGTGCACGAGGGAAGCAATCTTGGAGTGGTAAATCGGGGTGCCGAACTCGGTGTTTTCCTTCAAATACTTGTAGACCACGTTCTTTATACGTTCTCGGATGTCGGTAAAGTTATTGCCCTTGAACAGTACCACGTTCATCCGCATCTCCATGTTGTGTACCGACGGGTAAACGTAGTTGTGGAATCCTCCGCCCAGCGTAAGCATGCCCCTCCGGTTGAGAGCAACCATTATGCTGTACAGCTCGGAACCCTCCACGACGAAGTCCAGCGGGGTAAGGAACGCGGAAAATACGGTAGTGTCCAGTGCGACGGCCGGGAAATGGCTCGATATCGAAGCCATCAAGTCGCGGGCCATCCCGGAAATATCAGCATCGCTCACCGGAGAGATGCCGTGGCCTTTCAGGGTGGCCTCCAGCGCCGCGGGAAGGTCGGCCCTTACCGCCTCGACAATGGCGGAACCGTCGGGAACGGTACCGTCGTTCGGGTCCTGGAAGTCATATAGCCAGTTGTACATCAACCCGTTCACCTTGTACCCTTCCAGCAGGTACTCGTCCTCGCTGGTCGGATAATACTTGTCGTCCTTCTTCCGGTAGAGGTCCTTCAGCGCACTGAAACGGACCTGGTTCATGTACTTTACGTTAATCCCGCCGTTCAGCAGCTTCGTATTCAGTACGTCCTCGCCGTAGGCTGTAGCGTACTTGACATCGGAATACCGTCGGAGGAAAATCTTGTACGCCTCGCGCCCCACGAGCCGGTCCAGCGAGTTGAAAATGCCAGGCGCGTTGTTCTTGATTGAGTCGGACGACTCTATGTTGAGGCCGCCACGTATGTCGGACGTCAGACATATGTTAATGTCGTTCAGGGTGACGTCGGTCTCCTGCCCGTCGCGCGTCGTGATGGTTATCCCGGCTCCCGCCGTGGAAAGCGCCGTACCAAACACGCCGAGCATGTTGCCCGCCTCTCCCTTGGTGGAGAAATACGTGACCTCGATGTTTCCGAACGGTATGGCCGATTTCAGCCCGTCGCCGAAACGCAGCGCAACCGAACCGTCGTTCGCCGTCTCGACCAGAACGGTGTAATTTCGCGTATAGTTGTTCTGCTTGCTCGGCGAGAACACCATTACCTCGGGCTCGGTGAGCCCCGGGTCCTCCAGTCCCCTACGGGAAACCCTCCAGTAGAGCTTGTCATCGATTACCACATCCGGGTCAATATTGTCCATGAGTGTGGCGTCAGACGTGACCGTGGTAAAACATGCGGGTCGGTGGGCGATGTTGCCGTCGTCGGAGAAGTTCGGGTCGTTTTCGCCGAAATAATCGGCAAACGAACGGTCAGTTATGTAGAACACCTGGTTCTGCTTGCCGTTGGATACGAGCACCTCCGTTTTCGCCTGGCCTTCCGCAAGGACATTGGTCCCGCTAGAGAGCTCCATCAGGCCTGTACGGGAAGTATCCGCGTCATAATCGTAGACGAACTCCATGTCGGCCAGTGATGTAAGCGTGGAACCGGCCATCGTGAACACGGTTCCCTTCGGGATGAACACCTTCAATGTAGCATGTTCCCGGATTTCGGCGATGCGGATGCCTATCGAGCACTTGGCGGGAACCGGGCGCCGGACGCTGTACCCTAGAGAGCGGGAGCCGGAGAATATGGGCCCGCGGGCAAAAGCACTTTCGAGCCATGCGTTCTGGAAGCCGGACTCTATCCAGTTCGCGGTCAGGTCCCCCCATGCCGCGAACAGCTCCAGCATCATCTTACCGTACGAGGCGTCCCCCATGTCAGCCATCGGGCCCTCGCTGGCCCGGACGATGCTCATCATGTGGGACCTGATTTCGTCGAACGATATGTTAGTGTACTTCCGTGCGCTTGAAGCCATCTCGGTATCCTCTGCAATTATCGGTAGTTTATACCGTACCGGCACCCTCCGGGGTATAAACTACATCCCAGAGGTTGCAGCTGTGCCGTCAATTCCGTTAGAGATAAAGGGGTACGTGAGAGCCCGACACGTCATCGTGCCGGAATTCAGCGTGCAAACAAATGTTTCCAAACCTTTACAAAACGACAAGTTGTCCGGCTACATCGACCGTACGCCGAAGTCACACTACAACAACCCTGACTTCGAGCAGACCACGCGCCTCGGATACGGAAGCTTCTTCCGTAACGAAAACGCATTCCACGCGCAAAAGAAGTACAAGGACCTAACCTACGACCTCGTGCGTAACCACGCTCCGAAGTTCCTATATTACACGACCACTTTCGACACGTCGGCGAACCCCCTGACGAAGGAAGACAACACCAGGACAATCGACCGGGTATTTGTCCTTCCCGCCCTCCTCACATTCACACCGCAGAACGAAATATACCAGCACTGGGGAATCCAGTTCACCGACAAGACCGAGGTATTCATCCACATGGGCCTGTTCCTCGAAAAAAACTACAGGAGCCTCATGGACAACGGGATAAAGCCACTCTGCGACCCGGGACTCCACGACCCCGAATGGTCCCAGCGCGGTTATTCACGATTCGTATACCACGGGTTCACTGCCGAACAGATATTCCCCAAAGCAGGCGACCTGATGAAGCTGGAATACAACAACATCCTATATTCCATCAGCTCCATCACTGACGAAAACCCCGACTACGAGTACATGTACCACAAATACTGGTGGAAGGCGTACCTGGAAGTCGCCACCGACAATGGGCAGAACGTATCAGAGGCGGTCAAGGCCGACCCGATTCAGCAGCACTTCATCGACAACCTGTTTGGCTCCACCTCGCTCGGTAACGCCACCGACGGGGATGCCACCAAGGTTACCCCGACCGGCTCGGGAAACCCGCTCGCCCTCGACAAGGATACGATTCAGAAGCTCAAAGAAGACGTGCTCTATCGGCCGCCCGAGGTCGACGACTGTGTCAAGGACGTATCGGCCGACCCCAACGCCCACCCATGCGGAGAACTGTTCGGTAAGTGGTGATATCGACAAATTACTATATTTGTCGTATGAAAACCGAGACCATCATTTCAATAGACACCGAAACCGGCGGACTCTTCGCCAGCAAAAACCCGCTTCTCCAGGTCGGGATGGGCATCTACACGTTCAACCCGGAAACCCTGAAGGCATCCACCGTTTGCGAACGCGAATGGACCCTCAAGCCGAGCCAGTTCCCCGGTACCGTAGTCGACCCGCAAGCACTCGTCGTCAACAAGCTCGACATGGCAAAACTCGAAGCGGAGGGCCTCGACACGGCGACAGTGTCCGAGGAAATCATGAAGCTAATCTCCGAGCAGACAACCGGATGGATATCCATACTCGGCCAGAACTTCATCTTTGACCAGAAGTTCCTCCGGAAGTACCTCACCAAGGAAGCCTTCAGGACAATAGACCAGTACGGGAAAATCGAACTGATGAACCTTACACGAGCATACAACCTCATGACCATGCCCGAAATGGCAGCAAATCCCGGAAGAGACCTCGGGTCGCTATGCAAACGGCTCAATATCGCAAACGACGCCGCGCATACGGCGCTGTCCGACGCCAGGGCCACGTTCCAGGTGTATGTCGCAATGCTTCGGAACTTCCGCGCGGCCGGACATGCTCTGCAAGAAGTGAAACGACACGCCGGACCTCCGCTCGCCGACCTCGTGAAAGGATTATGATTATAGACCGCTTAGGTCGGTCATCATCATCGGGCCCGGAGCCTCTTCCTTCATCAGCTTGAAGAGGTCGTTCCAGCGGGTGGTCGCGTCGGTATAAATCAATGTACCGTTAATCTTACCGCCACCCGGTATAGCATAGTCGTCACGCTTCAGAATGTCGCCCAGTTGCTGCTGTGCGCGGGCCACTGCCATGTCGCGGAATATGACATTGTTGTAAAGTTCCGACTTCTTCGCCTTCGTATAGACACAAGCAATCGCATTCCTCGGGGTCTTCGGCGTAGGAAACACTCGAAGCAGGTGGTCAACCGGATGCAATTTGATGTTGTACTGTGTCCCAACATGTTTCTGGATGTCGGCCAGGTACCGTTGGGCACCGACCATCGTAACCAGGTCAAACTGCCCAAGACCACCCATTCCAGCACCGCCGACACCTATCAGCGACTCGCCAGGACCTACATCCCAAGCCATCATCGGGGAGAAGGTATTCCCATAGGACGGGATGAGTTCGACCACGTTCATTACATTTTCCGAGACGCGATATTCTATGACGCCCGGTTGCAAGCGGATGAGCATGTAGTCGACATACGCGGCCTCATCGAAGCAGTAACGGTAGAAATAGTCGGCCGTGTCGTTGATGGCCATGTAGACATGCCCAAGACCGTGGTGTTCCTCCACCACCATCTCTATTTCGTTGACCTGCCCGCCCATCCTGGACACGATATACCGTGCCATGTCGTCGGTCGTGATAAAGTGCACGTTCATGGGTTACCTCGTTTTATTCAGTTTATACCGGATTTTGCTATATTTATAAGCATGTCCATCATTGAACGCATGCGAATACCGGTATCCTCCTTCATCAGTACGATACTGGATACTTTCGCGAAAACCCACGAGCTAGCGGATAACGCCCAAGGAATGATGCAAATATCCGGGGTGGTCAGGGAACTGTTCTCCGACCTAAAGAGCGACGATATATTGGCATCCTTATATGTCGAATGCGTCCTGAAACGCCATCCCCCGAAACGCCGCCCGGTCATGCCGGCACAACTGGCGGAGTTGCTTGCAAGTCCCGTTCCGCAGAATCTGGTCAAAAAATACCAGATATCGCCGGACATGCTGGTCCGGTCATGGACCTACGCAAACCTTTCCGATAGTTCCATCCTGGACGGCGGGAACGTGGGGGCATCCCCGGACTGCGAACACCATAGCAGATGGAAGCAGCGACAGGAACAAAGCGCCAAGGAAGCAACCGAACGGGCGGCCGACGAGGTTGAAGCACACGATGCGTACCCAGAACAGTCCGTGGAGACCGATAAGTCTAATTTTGACCCAAAGGAACTGGAATCTCTTCTGGAGCTATAAACTCCATAATATGGAGCAAAAAGAGCTTACAGTTGACGACGTGTTCCGTAAATACGTGTTAGACCACACGAACAACGAACCGCTTACCGACATGATATGTCGTCTAAACACGTCGACCAAGAACCGTACAGTAGTGCCCGGGGAGCCGGAGCTCAATGACGATGAAATTTTCGCCGCCAACCTGTATGAACTGGTTCCTAGCGCGGACCTCGTGACCGAGCTCTGCCATATCCGGGACATGTTGTACGGGGATGGGTCGCGCGTATTGGACATCGACCCAACCTACAACGACGCCACCGTAGAAACCGAGGCCCGCCCTAAATGCGCCACAGTGGCATGGTTCCAAGCCGTCAAACCGCAAGGCAACCTGGCGGCCAACATGGCCGATATCCGCCGTGGGATGCACGACATGAAATTCAATCCGATGAAAGTATATAACGAGCAGCGCTACAACAACATGTCACTGCTCGACAAACTGGCAGTCACCCCGATAGAACCGTCACCGTACTACACGCGCTTCTAGTTTTTGCTATATTTGTTGTACCATACATAAGAGGTACAGCATGAACATGACATCCGAAGAACCGATTATCGAAAACACTCCCCCTGCGACAGAGGAGAATGCCAAAGACACCCCGGCGAAAATGAGCGGGCGAAACGTTTTCCGCATGATGCAAAAAATCAGCAAGATGCGCGAGAACCCCGACACGATGCGCCGGGTCGCCAACTTCCGCCGTGCCCAGGCCGAGTTCAACAACCTTATGTCCCTCAGCCCCGAGCAGCGTTCGCGCATCCTCTTCACCGGGCAGGTCTACCTCATGTCCCGCGGGAAGAACAAGAACAAGCGCGAAGTTCCCGAAGTAATCAAGGAAGCCGCCGTTGCCTAACGAATCCGACATTCCTTCCTGGCAGAGCCTTATCGGCGACAGGATGCGCGTATCCGACCACGACTGCCGTGTCGAAGACCCGGTAAGGCGCAACCGGGTACGCCGTTCCCGCCGTTGGCACAGGAACCATCCGAACTACGGAGCCGATTACTACGCCGAGCACAAGGAAAAGATGCTCGCGTCGTCAAAAGCGTGGAAACTAGCACACCCCGAAGCGGTACGTGCCTCCCGAAAGGCATGGAGAGATGCGAATCCCGAAAAAGTGAAGGAAAGCGCCCGGAAATCCCGCGAAAAACGGAAACAGCAAAAGCTTCTCAACGCCGCATGAAAATACCCGGTCACCACGACCGGGCATTTTTAGTTGTTGGTTATCAACCAAGTTTAATGACATGAAAATGGGCATAATTGCTGCAATTCTTCAGGCGTTACCCATCGAATCAACTCCACTGCAATTATAGGCGTACCTATTTGCTTATACCAACGCTTCACAGATTCTTCCGTGCCCGCGGTTGTTACTTTTTCAGTATACTTAACGCCACCTAACCCCTGAAATGTAAGTTTAAAATAGCCCACTTGTCTGTTTTCCATATGGCTATGTCCGTTCCGCAATACTCTTTTCCCATTGTTGTGATTCCCGGCGTTTCCGCTGCCAATAACTCATAACATGGAGCCAGAAATTAGCCTTCTTCCGTGCCATGTCCCTAAATTCACCATGATGAGCTACAGTGAGGGCTATGTATTCATTCGACTTCTTATCGGCAAACCGAATACGCGTTGTGCACAATCCTCGGAATACCTGGTAGAACAATTTGTCATTGGCACCAATTTCCGCCCAATAGTTATGAATCATTATTACTCCTCGCTTTCACACCTGTACTGAACCAACAATTTAGACAAAACACCGAAACCTACGACAGGAACGATGTTTTAATGCCTCGTTTTGGAAGAGCCGTTAGCCGGAGCTATTTCGCGAACCTGTTCCATATATTATTCTTTTCCGGAGTTCTTCTCTTTCTTCTTGCGAGGACCGAGCGCCTCCTGAATTAAGTCGATAGCCATGTCATTATACTTTTTCTCCAATTTTGAATTATAGCATCGTTCTACATACTTATCGAATGGAGCTATCAAAATCTCGGTAGTAGGCGTAGCTTCGTGACTGAACCTTGTGTCGCCACAGTAAGTACGAATAAGTGAAAGGATGTA